>Ga0209149_1002766_pt1 | contig 10086 bp, 6 predicted proteins | sample WorMetTyACAVOLI2_FD_187423 | JGI IMG/M metagenome (GOLD analysis project Ga0209149, IMG submission 187423) | Marine gutless worms symbiont microbial communities from Max Planck institute for Marine Microbiology, Germany - Olavius algarvensis... ... | reverse complement strand
GGTATGATGACCGTTCAGATATTGGCGTGCTGTTACTGACCACCAACATTGCTAATTCTAAATACTGCCCAGATACTATATAAAGCCTAACAACTACCGAAATCGGCTTCCGAAGTCCTGTAAAATGGTCTGTATTTTTTTCTAAGATGTCCTGTAAAATGTCCTGTATTTTTCTCGGTCTAGGCTGGGATGACTGCTAGCAGGGGGGGAGGGGGGTATGAACTGTGGCTGCAGCCAGTGCAACAACCGGGCTGAAGGTCGACTGTTGCAGAGACAGAAGTTAATGTGTCAGGTGTCCACGCCATGTGCATTCTGCAGTCCTATGTAGGCCGGCTATGTGTGACTGTAGTAGGCCTGTTGTGAGTTTGTTACACTTCGACGAGTTGACTTGTAAAAGTTAGCATTTTGTGTAATATAACTAGCCTATCAGAAATGTCAAAGTGAAAATTAGAACAGTCCACACGGTTGGTTGCAAAGAAGAAATGCTGCGCTGCATTCAAAGACAAGGTCTCCGTGAAATTGTCGAAGTGGAAATGCCCTACATATCCGGACAGCAGAATGTGTCTTTGGGAGAGATTTTTATGCATCGTGCAACTAGCCACGTTGTCGGCAACAAAGCTGGTGGCAGTGGAAACAAGTGAGAAGAATGGAAGTTGGACTATTTAAAGCGGCCTATTAATCAGAAAGTGCATGTTGATTCCATTGTAAAATTGTGCAACCAGAGCAAATGCGGATTTTTAAGGATGATTACTGAAATCAGTCAAGATCGTGAAATGCGAGTTGAGCTTGCCAAGCACAAAAAGTCGAAAGCCAAACAGATAAAAGTTATGATTGATAGTGTTCTTTTGGAAATAAAAATGAATACATCCAAAAGCACAGACATATCCGTACAAAAAAATGCCGATTTTGTACGTGAAATTTCGGCCTGTGGATGCATTTGTTTGCAAAACTGTCTTTATGCGCATATTGCAGTTAACTACTTTAGACGCCAATTCTATCATGGCAGCAATAAAGCAGTTCGACATTGACAATCAGCTAGACTTGCAAAAGATGGTTATGTTGACATCGGATGCAGTGATGCTCGGAAAGAACAATGGAGTAGCTGCAATACTTTGCCAAGATGTGTACATTTATCAGAACAACACTGCATTGCTCACATAGAACCACATGACTACGATATGAGGAGGTTACGAGGAGTCTACGATTTCTCTGCAACACTCTACAAGTAATGAAAAAATCAAAAAAAATAACATGTCAGTTCTTTGTCGTAGGCTCCTATTGTACTTGTGACCACAAAGCCATAAGCCCTTGTGTCATGACGTAGTCGTATCGTACCTGTGACAACAGCTTCAAATGCGGAATGCCTCAACTGAAGTGTTTAACATAACTTCATGCGACAGATGTCTTCTCATGGAGGGTACGTTCAATGTAATCACTTGGCTGGAACAATTTATTCAAATACACAGCATCATAACAATTAAGCAGCATGCTAAACATAAACAAACTCAAAAGTTACCTGATTTTGCTGCCAAAAGAACATCCAGTAATAATCCAGATTAGGTCTATTCTCTGACCCATGGATGGATATGTGCATAAAACCGGCAATCAAATAATTGTGCAACAATCTCTCGGATGATGAAATCAATCAAATCAGTCATCCGGTAAAGAATATTTACAGATGATTTGTTATTCATAGCAGGAGATGGTATCCCGTGGCACGTGGAACTTGACTGTCAACAAGTCGGCTTCCATCACTAAGTGACGTAAAAGTCCACGATCCAGACGTGCATAAAACCAGCACATCAGTCAATAATCCAGCAACACAATCTCCGGCAATGAAATCATACAAATCAGTCATCCATTAAATGAATATTTACAGGAGGATGTGTTATTCACAGCAGGATATGGTACTTTGTGGCACGCGGAACTCGGCTGATGACAAGTCGGCCGTCATAGCTGAGTGACGCGTAAATCCACGGATCGGCACAACTCCACTCGATGGCATAAACACTGTCCTCATGTTCCTCACACACGCTAACCACACCATCAGGCAGCACTGTCTGTTGTACCCTAACAAACAACAAGCATTACATTTTTTATACCATACATTAGTACTGCTTTCAGTTTTTTGTTTAAATCAGTATATTTTAACCCCGTAAGTAATTTGAAACTGTTGTTTAAACTGCAGTCATTTCTGGACTGTAGAAACTTCCCAAAGGTTTGCAACACTTAATAGTCGTAGAACAGTTATCTACCTGTCAAAAAGTGACACGGGTAGTTTAGCTAACCCAACTTCAACAATAACCCTAATGTTAACTCTAGAGCCAATTCACCTCTACCACTTTCGTGCATCATAATGGCAGATCTGGTCCACTGCTACAATCATCGTAAACAAAAATCAAGCTATACTAGCAGTTATTTCATCGGCATATTTTTTGGCATTTTCTTATTTTTTGTCTATTTTCCTATTACAAGCAGTTATTTCTGGCACGTCAAAACTGGCAACAAGTCTAGTGCTCAATTAGTTATTAATTTAAACTAACAAATGCATTGTGCAGTATTTATCTTACTTCTTATCTTTATCATTGTCATCTTCTTCTTCGGCTTCGTCTTCAAGCAGATGACCGTACGGCTCAGACGAGATGGATGCAATGTTGTTGAGTACAACACGACTATCACTGCTCGAAGTCAAAACGAGCTGGTCGTGAAAATGATTGTAGCGTACCATCCAGACCCTGCAGAATACCACCACAGACTCTGCTGCAATATTCTACTGCACTACAATAATATACTTCCAGTTCCAGTACAACACACCAAAAAAGTGCAGTGTGTATAGCCAGAGAGTGGACCTTCAAAGCTTTCAGCAAACTTTGCCAAAGTTGAATATTTTACAACAAATACCACTATGCACTCTAACACAGCAAATGTCTCAGCTTGAGCAGAGAAACAATGTTTTGTTTAGGGTTATCTCCTCAGAGATTAGGCGCTGTATAAATACTGACCGAATGTTGTCAGTCAATCAAATTTATATAGTGCATAAAATTGGAAACAAATCTGAATCTCTAACTATGTAACCGGGTTCAAGTCCCACTGAGAGTGACCTAAGACTCAGTGGTGGTATTGGCAACAGCATCCAGCTAACAATGTGCAAATACTACACAAGAAAGCCCACCTTACATTTGAGCACATACAAGCCAAACAACAACAACAAACTCGTTTAGTGGCCCTTCCACCTGGTCAACCCAGGTGAGCCAACACCAGATCAGCTGAAACTACATGTCACTAACTGTTACTCTTTTACTATTAGATTGTTTATCTCTTATCAGTTCCGTCCATTTTTATGGTCCAGCATGTTAGACGCACCCAAATTCAAACACCTTAACTCACTGTCAACAACTTCTTTCCAAGTCTTCTTAGGTCTACAAAACTACATGTCACTAACTGTCACTCTTTTACTAAGAGATTGTTTACCTCTTATCAGTTCCCCGAAATTTTTATGATCGAGCGTGTCAGATGCACGCAAATGCGAACATTTTAAATCACTGTCAACGACTTCTTTCAAAGTCTTGTTAGGTCTGCCTGTAGGCTGCCGCCTTTTACCTCTTAAGCCAAACGTACAAGCCAATTCACAGTGCAAAAAACACCTGTGTCATACAAGATCCACAGACTAGTCTAGATTTAAAAACCAAATACAAACCAATGAGAGTGGTCCGACAGCACCTTCACAGGCTCACCAACATTTCTTATGTCCCAGAATTTCGCCAAGCAATCATCTCCACAGCTGGCTAAATAATACTGTCGGTTTGGATTGAAGTCAAGGTCTCGAACCAACTGGCCATGTGCATTGTCAATACAGTAGGCCTGTCTGCAATACGTTGAATACAAAACATATTAACATTTGCCAAAAAAATTGCACCAAGAATAATACACGAAGTACACAATCCAAGGTCCTCTAATCACTCTTAGAATTTCAAAAAATGCATGAAAATTTAAGAGTTATATGCAAGTCAATACCGCGTAAACTAAATTTTCTCACTTTCATAATTTCAACCTGCTGTTACTCAATGTTATACCAATACAAGAAGCTCTGCTGTCGCAAAGAGGCCGTGCGATGCTTCATGTCTGTATAGCTTCAATACAAAACGTCGAGCGCAGTCTTTTATTATTAGTTGTTTCGGCTTCAGATATACCACTGCGTACAATTAAATTATTTTCTGTTCTCTTCTCTTCGGCGTATTCGTCCATGCTACAGGCTGTCACAAACAGTCGCTGGTGCGTGGCCGACTGTGCGATCTACACTGCATGGTCTGCATGGTCGTCCGTAACTGTTTTTGTCACTTCGTAGTTCACACGTCCAGCAATGGATCGAGAGCCAGTGGTGCGTGGCCGAATGTGTCATATACTCAGCTTCGTCATCGGTAAATGTTTTTGGCACTTCGCACGTCCAGCAATCTTCGATAGCCAGCTATTAGACCAGAATCGTGATTTCTGCCTATACCCCACCTGCATTCGATGCCCGTTAGGGGGGTTCCCATCGGAATATCGCCACCCCGTTTGGTATGGAAAAACTAGAATGGTGTGGGTACCCGATGGTGAAAAAATTACGAAGATATGTTTATTCGTTTTGACATGATCCACAAACATGACAGACAGACGGACATTGCATGATGGCTATAGCCGTGCATATGCATATGATCGTGCGGCAAAAATTGCAAATGTTAATGGTAAAAAACTTGCCAGTTTAATTTAAGCTTGACAGTGTCCGTCCGATTTCTAAACAAGAAATCTAACTAGTGCCTTAAGACAGAACTTTACGCACATCCTTTGAAGCACATTTATGTAGAAAAAGGACAGATAATGCCACTAATATATCTATTATTTCTAACACAAGACAGAAGCAAGATAAAGCACAACACCAAGTATAGTATAGTAGGGTTCGATGTCCCACCTGATACGTTATATAGGTCATTTTGCGGATGATTTTACGACTCAACCAACAGCATCACAGCACTGAAGGACAATTTTTGGTCAACCAGGTCAAGGGCCAATCCCACCAAGCTCAGCTCACTAAAAGGTAAAGAAAAGGATGTAACCAAAAATTTTTACTATATATATAGTAACAAGAAGACCGAAGATACAGAGGCGCTCAGAAGATAGACGGCTAAACTAAACAAGATCATATTTACGCAGATATTTCCATCGACACGAATTGCACATATGTGTGATGTCATTTACAAAAAGAAATCAGTTCATTAATGGAAAATCAACAGTAAAAAAATTAACAATCCTTCCAAAAGCAGTAATCCAAGACGGTGAGTGACGACGGTTTCACATTCCGGACAGACAGAGTGTATAGTTCTAAATCCACACAACAATGATGGGGACAATTTGTTAAAAAATTAACCACCCATAAAGAATTAAAACAAAGAAGGAACTAAACCAACTGTAATGTTCGAAGGTCCCAACCACGAATACACGTGTCGTTGGCCGTGGCAATCTGGACGGAGTTGTGATGTGGATTCCATCGACCGGTTGTGAACCTTGGCTGAGATTTACCTTCCAATGATGTCTCTGAGACCAGCTGCATGGCACAAATACATGCACCACAAGCATGAAATGCAATAAACAGTCTCAGTAAGTAACAAGATCAAGAAATTTGGCATAATCTACAAACATGTTCACCAGATGGCAGCACCAGTGCAGAACACAATTAAAGTGCTTAGCATACAAGGATTCGTTAAACCTTTGATCACCACATTAAAACTGAAGAGCAAAGGACCATCATGCAGCAACATGGTGATCGGTACACTGGCCGTTGGTGGGTGGGCTGTTACATTTGGTACAGCGAGGAGGGGCCTAGGTGGGCTGCACCAAATGTATCAGCCCACCCATCAACGGCCAATGTACCAACATTGTATTATTCCATGTGGCACTATAATTTCCTTTGTAGTCTAAAGGGTTAAAGATTCAGTTGTTATGCCAACATGTAGTTTCGGTCTGAATTTCCCGTTCATGGCAGTTTCTGAAGCTGTAATGACACAGAGAGCTGACCTAATGAGGGACGGGTTGAATGCAAACAATCGAAATTTTTCTTACGTTAGAAATATCCACCTAAGTGAAGGTGGCTAAAAGAGCTAGCAAAGAAATTTTGTGTGATACTAGAAATTATTTTCTGTCAGAAGTGGGTTACGTTACATCACTTTAGCTAGACAAGGAAAATATTTCTACACTAGAAATTTGCACAATTAAATGGAATAACTCTAAGACAGTAAAGCAGCGAAACACAAACAAATAGTTGCAGTAGTACTAGTAACTTATCTGTACAGGGGCCCGATTTTCAAAAGTTCCTAAGGCAGACTTGGGCTTAAGATTTTCCTAAGAGAAACTCCGGACAATTCCTATTTCTCAAAAGTTCTCAGGAAAAACTTAGGCAAAAATTGGGAAAATATTTAGGAAACCTAACACCCGGTCTTAGAAAAAACTTAGGAAATGCTACGAAAATGTTCTGAGAATTAACATGAGAATTTTCTCAAGTATTTCTTAGGAGTTCCTAACTATTTGACTTAGGAATAAATTAGGCACAAGTGATTGAGTAGTTTCTTAATGGCACATCAGCACAAAAACGGCTATTTAGTGCCATTCAAGGTTTATACGATTGATGAAATATAAAAATAATTTTCCAGAAAAACTAAGTCAAAACTTAAGAAAACCTTAGGACATTTGAGAATTGGTCCCTGGTGTTCACTACTACTCAACTATGCAGTACACAGAAGAAATACAAGACAAAAGAAGCATATAAGACCTTTGCCGTCCTTCCGCTCGGCTCAATGTCACAGACAAGAATGTGACTGTCGGCAAGTGTGATAAATGTGGAACTGTCACCGGACGGATGCCACATCACACTAGTCGACAACACAACAATTGGATCAGAACCAACAAGTATGGTACAGTAGGGTTTAAAGTCCCATTGGACACATTATAGGTCACTTCGGAGTAGAGACCTGCGAATCAGACATTTCCGTTCGAATCAAATCTCGAATCAAATCAGCGGCTACGATTCAAATTCGAATCGATTCTCGAATGGAATCGGCGGATAGTCGTTTACAGCATCAATGTTAAATTTTTGTTGATTGCCACATAAAAATTTTTTGTTTAATATTGCGCGATCGCTACTAGGCTACTAGCAGTAGTGTGCATGCTCTACCTACAAGTACATGAATTAATTAAACTCAATATAAATCCGAGTTAGCAATGCCAAAACGATTGAAATTTGTCGTTGAAAAGTGAGTGTTGTTTATGGTATGACGGCAAACGTGGCAGACATGGCAATTCAAAATTTTCGAATCGGCCCGTCACTTTCGATTCGGGATGTCCGATTCGAATTCGAATCGAATCTCAAAGCTTCACAGGTCCCTACTTCAGAGATGATTTTACAGGTCAGATGACCCAACTAACATTGTCACAGCACTGATGGACAAAGAAAGTCAATCACGTCAAGGGCCTACCCCACCAGGCTCAGCTCCCCAAAAGGTAAAGTGTAAGATGTAGTAAACAAAAATTTTTTAAACATATATACAGCACCATGAAGACTAAAGACACATGGTATAGTAGAGTTTAACGTCCCACTCGACACATTATAGGTCATTTCGGAGACGGTTTTATGGGTCACATGGCGCAACCAACAGTGTCATAGCACTGAAGACACACAGGCACTCAAAAGACAGCTAAACCAAGCAAGAACAAAGCCCGATACAGTCAACCAACCTGTAAGAACTACTCGTACCTTTGTGCACCATTATAATAGTATATAATACTGTAACACAAGAGACAGTTTTTTCAATATTCTCCTTCCTCCAGAACAACATCATGTCTCAGATGTGGCCAAGTGGAGGTAAGTTGCATGATTATAACCAACAAACTGAGATAAACAAAATGCAGTCATTTACTTATATATTATGTTAACAAGTATTATATTATGTTAACAGTGTCTTATTAATGACGTCATCAAAACATCGTTTGTCAACGACATTTGCGAATTAAAATGATAACAAGATAAGACGACAAGAGTGGCCGCCGGGTTCGGCCGACATGGTATGCCCCTGCCGGCCTCTAATGACATAGGTACAGCATTGGGCTAAGATGGCTCAGAGAGATCACGTGACCTTGTGACCTTTGACCTTGGCGCCTGTGGCTGATGCGGGTCGTAGTCTTTCACCGTATACCAAGTTTAAAGTTTGTAGGCCTTGCCATCGTAGATATGCTGCATGATGTGTGTGAGCATTAATGGGCCTGGTGACCTTGACCGTTGACCTTTTGACCTTGAAACTGGTGTGCGAGTCGCATCCAGTGTGGGGAGCCTTCCTTCCAAATTTGGCCATGCTAGGCCTCTGGGTTATCGAATTATTCGCTACGTATGCGACGGACGGACGGACGGACGAACCAACAAAAGTATGGGCAGGGGCGTAATAAAATTCCAGTCGGTGAATGACGCCACAGACCACTGCCAACACTGACTATGAGCCAGCGGCAACACTGAAGGCGGACATTTGATCACCTATGCCTACAAACTTCTCACGAGAATTATGTCAGTATTTTATCGCTTTTATTTAGAAAATTTCGGCACTTGTGTGAGAAAGCGTTGTTTTTCGCCTTTGCTTACACACGAATGAAGTGAGACATTTTGATACTGTGAGGCGTAGAAATTTTCATTTCTGGCTAATGTGGTTCGAAAATTATTAAAATCGGCCAAAGCTTTCAAAAAGTTTACTAAAAGTTTATTAACCATGGTACAACAAAGCACAAGTAATATGTGCATAATTTTCTGCTTAAAATTAGTTTTAAAATATCAGCGACAATACACGGCAAACCTTTTAACGTCTCCATGCGAAGAAGTGTCAATTCGAGTTTGCAGTTCCAGGGCTGGAGCAGACGAAAGATTATCTTCGCCAGGACTAGAATCTGACGTTGACGGAATGGACCAAATTGCTGCTTGCATTTCAGCCTTCAAATTGTAAACTGAAATTCATAAACAAATTCGTTGCACTGATAATATGTGCTTTACGAACACAATGATGAATTCAATCTCACTGAAGGGCTAAGCCATGTCTACATCTAAGGCGCAACTCTCTGGAACTGTATCGGCCAAATGCTCTCCCAAATACCACTGACTCATAGATACCAGTGAGAAGTGAAATACAGTTGTTAACGGACCTAAAGTAAGGACCGGTCCCAAGTTTACGGGACCAGTTAACCAGTAACTGGTAAATAAGATAATACCTTCTGCATTAGATGATATAAAATGTTTTGCATAACAGTCAAATGTCCACTGTCACCGTGGCAGCGACCACACATAACATATGAGGGATGACGTGGTTGGCCCCTTACGCCACCCACTGCATTCTGTGTGGTCTGCTGTCAACTACATTAGATTAAAGCCATCGGCGGTGACACTGGTTGCCAGAATTGCCTGATTCGACGATGGCACTTTGCTTTTAGTAATGGGAGTATTTACACCGTTTGCGCCAGAAGCTTCCAATGAAGCACGTCTGCCAGAGAAAAAAGTCAAGTTGACCAACTGCTCGCTCGGCTACAGTAGGTTTCCTTGGACTCAGCGCTACGTCGGCTGCACCTGAAGTGACCAAGTTTGATCGCCTGTCGATGCCCATGAGCGCTGATGTTGACTCACTGATGTGGTGCAATGAGAACATGAGACTTGTTTCAGGAAGTGGCGTGCATTGCCGCTCGTTACCTAGGGCTTGTATTGATCGATCGTCAATAATCTGTCCTAATGTCAGCAGAACACAATCAAAATTGCACCTGTCTCCTATCCAATTCGACGTCATAAGTTGTTAGCAAGTCACTAAGTCAGTCATTAAGTTTAGCGACTAAGTATATCGCTAAGCTACCGGCTTAGTCGACGAAGTTGTTAAGTCGGTTGCTTACTGGCCAAGTCAGCTGCTGACAGGATTAGCGTGAGTGAGTGAGTGTGTAGTTTCTTAACGGCACATCAGCACAAGAAGGCTATTTAGTGCCATTCAAGGTTTATATGATGGATAGGATATGAAAATAACTTATAAGATGGTAAAA
>Ga0209149_1002765_pt1 | contig 10087 bp, 7 predicted proteins | sample WorMetTyACAVOLI2_FD_187423 | JGI IMG/M metagenome (GOLD analysis project Ga0209149, IMG submission 187423) | Marine gutless worms symbiont microbial communities from Max Planck institute for Marine Microbiology, Germany - Olavius algarvensis... ... | reverse complement strand
CTGACGACGTCAATTGGACGTACGACACTTAAGTATCTTGACGACAGCTTTACGCAGGTCTGCCGAGCTGAATGCGTAGAGAAACGGGTTGATGCCGGAGTTGACGTAGGTCAGCCAGAACGTGGCCGTGAACAGCTCCTCAGAGACGAGCTCTGGACGGATGAAGCTCACGTCGTAGACGAAGTGAAACGGCACCCAGCAGATGACGTACCCGATGACGATGTACGACAGCGTCACGAAGCTCTTGCGTTCTCGATCAGCTCTAGCTTTCGCATCTGACGTAGCATGTGCACCAGCTGCTTGACGTTTCTGTTGCTGCTGCTGCTTCTCAGCTTGCTGCGCTTGTTCGTTCTTTTGTTCCTTCTTCTGATCCATATTTTTGTTGTTGTCGCTGACTGCTGCAGCAGGCTGAGTGTTGTTTGATTTGTCATTGTCTGCATTTTCAACGCCGTGGCCAGTGGCCGGATCTGTGCTGGTGCCTGGTGTCAGGTCTGCAGTGGCAATAGATGACGCCGCTACAACAGTCGTAGGTGCTGCTGAAACGGTGTTGTTCTTGACTTTGGACTTGGCTTTAGACGCTGCAGCCGACTTGTCCCCAGGGCGCGTCTTGAACAGCTTCCGTATCTCAATAAACACGATAATGTAACAGACGATGATGACGATGCAGGGAATGTGATGGCCGAGGAATGACAGCGCAATGACAAACTGGGGGTTTTCAGCCGGAACGAAGTGACAGAAATAGTCCCTTGTGCGCAGGATGCGGTCACTGATGATTGGGTACATGGTAATGGCGAACACCAACAGCCTGTAATAAACGACGAATGAGAATGAATAACGCTGCATTATCATGAGCAAGTTTTACAAACATTATTAGGCTGCAAACATCAATTAACAGAAATTTCTTCTTCTTGTTCTACTTTGCTATCTTATAGGTAATGAACCGGCATTTAATTCAGTGATTGAAATTCAAAATGATCGTCAGGTCAATAATCTGGGGCGAACTGCCTAAATCACTATGAACTTATAAAAAAGTACAATGATATCTGCAACAATGCAAGAACGTCAGTAACTAGCAGGTTCACTGTTACCTCGACAATTTAGAGCCATAAAATCAGAGTCTATTGCTTCTGTACATACATTTCTAATTTGCCTGATATTCCCTGCTACATGATGTAGCACACACGATAAGGCGAATGATTGGGTTACTAAGATTAACAGTATAAGATTTCCTGTCTTAATACATTTGTAAATCGACCAAACGAGGCCATTTTAGGGCACGAAAGACGTTACCAGACGCTGATGACAATGATTACAGCCTTCTTCTTGGTGTTGTGGTTACGGTAATGAATGCTCCACTTGACCGACCAGAGACGATCAATTGATATGGCAGCCAGCAACCATGATGAAGCAAAGACACAGTTGTAGTCGACGACGACCCAGATAGCGCACAGGACGCGGCCGAGCGGCCAGTAATTGAAGAGGATGTTAATCGTGAAGAAAAACATCGGAAAGCAGGACACTAAAAAGTCGGTGACAGCCAGATTGCCGACCATAATGGCGAAGGTCGTACGCAACTTCTTCTCGAACTTGTACGACAACAGGACGAACAGGTTGGCAACGGTGCTAACGGCGACAACGGCGAAGAGAAATGTGGAAAGAACTATAAGTCCCGGTGTGATGGTGGTCTCGCCGCTATTAGTCGAGGTCTCGGTGGCGAATGCAACTGTCGAGAAGCCGTCAGAAACGTTGTTGTCCACCGTACTCATTATCTGCACTTGTCTTCTTCCTCTCTACAGTGGCGAATGCGCCTGGTGTCCGCTGACTCCAGTTTATATAGAGCCTCAACGCACGCGAAACGTCGATCATCTGTCACACTCACAAAGTCGCTTAATGAAGAAATTTGACAGCATGGAGTAGTGATGGGCGAATCAGGAACAAGAACTGCAGCTGTTGCAGAGAGATAGGTTACTCAGAGTCATTGGAAATGACATTCTTGAGAAGGGCGTAAGTCCCTATTAGTATTTCATTGTAACTATGACTGTATGTTGAACCGTTTCTGAGATATTCAGCGTTAAATAATGGCGTAACCTTGAAATCTGGGTTTGGGGTCGTTCAAGGTCAGTGACAATGCCGCCGTTCGATAGACCATGACTTTCTATTGGTTGGCCGTTGTAAATATAGCTCTATCTTATACCACTTTCGAGTTATTTGACGTTAAATAATATTGTGACCTCAATATCTGGGTTAGAGGTCACTGAAGGTCATTGAAAAAAAATACCATTTGAAAGCTTGGGTACGGTTTCCTATTCGTTTTTCGTAGTGACTATGGTTCTCTCTTGTACAGTTTCCGAGATAGGCGAGATACTGGTCGAAAATCCTATGTCGACGCCGCCGTTAGGGAGTTCCCGTCGGAATACTGCATACCGTTTAGGGTGGAAAATCTAGAATGGTGTGGCTACCCGATGGTGAAAAAAGTTTAAAGATATGTTTAGCCGTTTCTACATAATACCGGCGTGTGACGGATGAACAAACAGACGGACGGACATACATATATCTTGCGACAGCACAGTCCGCGTTATGCGTAGCATCGTGCGGTAAAAATCAGATTCAGCAGCGAATGTACAAATTGGCAGTGAAAGAAACTGACCTGAGGGATCTATGAACGGAAGCTCCTAAGCCGATTTAGGGGAGAGCAGTGGGGTGTACAGAAAAGTTTCAGAAGCTGGACGACATCGTAAAAATTATGTTGGCTGGTGCATCACCGCTGTGCCAAGTGTTTAGCATGCATGAAAATGGCGCCGTTCGATAGATTCTATACCACTCTCTATTGTTCGGCCATTGTAAGTATAGCTCTATATGCTGTACCATTTTCGAGTTATTTGACGTTCAGTAATCGTGACCTTAATCTGGATTACAGGTCACTGGTAACAGTCGAAAGCTTGGGTGCAGTTTTCTATTCGCCTTCCGTATGGCCGTATCTTCAACCGTTTATGAGACATTCAGCGTCAAAGAATAGCGTGACCTTGAAAACTGGGTTACGGGTTGTTCAAGGTCATTGAAAATGGCGCCGTTCGATAGATCATGTACGGCTTTCTGTTGGTATGGCTCTATCTTGTACCGTTTTTGAGTTATTTGACGTTGAATAATATCATGACCTTGAAATCTTGGTTAGAGGTCACTCGAAAAAAAATCATTCAAATTGGTACCATTTGAAAGCGTGGATGTGGTTTGCTATTCGCCATCCATAGTAACTATGACTATCTTGCATCATTTCCGAGATAAAACGAGATATTGGTCGAAAATCGTGATTTTTCATACCCCCGTTGCATTCGACGCCCCTGTTGAGGGGGGGGGTCCCGTCGGAATATTGCCATCTCGTTTGGTGCGGGAAAACTAGAATGATGAGGTTAGCCGGTTGTGAAAAAATTTGATGATATGTATAACCGTTTAGACAGAATACCGGCGTGTGACGGACTGACGGACTGACGGACAGACGGACGGACACACATCTTGCCACGGCATAGGCCGCGCTATGCATACGCGTCACGCGGTAAAATTAAATCACTTGTAGACGGTCACCCCTTGCCAGTGCCTGCCATGTTGGTAGACATCTGTAAACGCGTTCGTAAGTTATTCTGCTCACAGAATGAGAGAGAGACAGACGGATTGACAGACATACAGACATACAGCAACGATCGCACAACTCCACCTTGGCGGAGTAGCAACAGTCATGACAATGAAGTTAGTTAAAAAGAAAGAGATAGACACTGATGATATAATGCAACGACAACGTAACTGTCAACATAAACAACGATGCGAACATTACGATTAAAAAGATTTTAAAATACGACAATTAAAACTGCCAGCGAATATGAATATTATTTTTTGCTCATTTATGCTGTGAATCGGCATCCCCAGCGACAAGAAAATATCCGGAAAACGCTCATTTCTAAACTGAAAATTTTCTCCATCTGGCGTTTTGGAGGCATGGCCTCGTTCCCCTCCCCCTCTGGATCTGCCGCAAGTCTAATCAGACTGTTGCTGGCGCATCTGCCATTTTAATAGCGCGTTAAACATTGCGATGAACATTCGTACAGCAACTTAACTCTACTTTTTCAGAATCGCGAACATCAAATACCGCTCTCTGAAAAGTGGCGAACCTCCCACTTCCTGCCGGTGCATTACACTGTGTGCAAAAGAAAACAAGAAGCTTAGTTACGCAGAGAATCCGCGTGACACTTAATATCGTTCGGAATTTTTTTAAAAGTGAATTATTACGGCTGATAGCGACAGCGGCGCTGAGCAATTTTTGCCGTGCGATGCTATGCATAGCGCGGCTATTGCCGTCACCCGGTGTCTGTCCGTCTGTCCGTCTGTCTGTCCGTCTGTAAAAAGGTAAAGGTAAAGGTGAGTGTATTTATATAGCGCACTTTTTGTAGTACCTCACACTCAAGGCGCTCAGGTACGGATCACACAGTGTTACCTGCAAATTACACCGTATTACGATCACGACAAAACGAATAAACATATCTTCGAAATTTTTTCACCATCGGGTAGCCACACCATTCTAGTTTTTCCACACAAAAGGGAGTGCCGACATTCCTACGGAAACCCCCATAATGGGGGCGTCGAATGCAAGGGGGTATGACAAAATGAGGATTTTTTCACAAATATCTCGCTCTATCTCACAAAAGGTTATAGGTAGATGGGCACACGCAGCGAGACAATTTGTAAGCATCGAATTCTATTTCCATCCATACAACATTTAGCGTGATTGCCCCAGGGGCGTCCCCAGGGGAAACAAATATGTGGTAAAAATAGCGATTTTTGGACTTACGCATTGACTTCAGCGTCGTATAACTCGGAAACTATTGAAGATAGATAGGTACGTGCTGAAATCGTTTGGCAGGCATTGAATTGTCTTTCCATCCATGCAACATATTGCGTGATAGTCGCAGGGGCGTCTCCAGGGGAAACAAAATGTGGGCTGCGGTACGTGAAAACGGCGATTTTTTTTTCACGTTCGTGGATCATGTCAAAACGAATGTTCGAATTTTTTTCACCATCGGGTAGCCACACCATTTTAGTGTACAGAAGCTATACAGACACGAAGCATCGCGCGGCCTCTTTGCGACAGCAGAGCTTCTTGTTGTAATAGTTGTTGTCCCCGTCTACGACACTGACGGTCAACTGGTGTAAACGAAGTTTGGCGTTCAGTGTCATCAACAACTTGCGACGGTCACATTGGGTAGACAATACCTGTGGTGTGACAAAAAGCCGAAAAAAGCTGAGATTTCGGGGGTAAGGTTACGGAGAAAAGTACCCTTATATTGGGGGACAACTAAACCACTTATAAACTAAGTACATATAGACTAAGCTGGCTACCAGTCAGCTTTCTACTGCACGTTAAATACACACACACACTATCGTAGGCCGAGTGAAGCCTCCGTTCTAAAAATAAAGCGAGTTATTGGTCAAAAATTGCGGTGGTTTCATGCATTTGACATGCATTCGACGCCCCTGTTAAGGAGAATTGCGTTGGAATTTTGCCATAGTATTTCGTAAGTACAAACTAGAACGTTGGAGCTACCGGAAGATAAAAATATGTTTGAGGATATATTTAGCTCTTTCAATACAATACACAAACGTAACGGGCAGTCACCCCGTCATAGTCATGGGCGTTTTCGTCTGGTTGCATGCTGCACCAATCAGTCTTTACGTGTTATTTTATTCAGTTATTTTACCGCGGGATGCCCTGTTACAGCAATTCTGCCTCTCCGTCTCTCACTCTCGTATCGTAAAACTTCTTCCATTGGGGGTAAATTGTAAATTTAATAATCAAAACTAGAAGTTGTAGTCGTCGCTAGCGCTCTCGATGACATGTAAGCTGAAAGCCATTTTGCCGTTCTTAGCCGTAGTCTGCCTCGGAGATAGACATTTGTCGAAAATCAATATGGCGGCCGTCCTCGTGTTGTGTCGTATAATATAATAATTTTTGTACCCAATGCGGGTACTTTACTTTACTTCACTTTACTTTATTTCAATAGCAGGCAGAGCCCATGAACAGTGAGAATATAATAAAGAGTGTAAAAAAAGAAGAAAAGGTTTAAAAAGCAACAAAATACAACATTAGTACAGTATCTGACGAGCAATTTATCAACTAGAACATCAGAACTATTGTGACAACTACGCCATAAAGCATAAATCAGTTTACGAATAAGGGAACAGTGTGATATACAAACAGCGAAGATGCACTGCACCATCGAGGTTCATTAAGTAACAGTCGAAACCCATCATTATATGCAACTTTCAGCTTATTAAGTGAATACTGAAACGACGATGACCACAGTTGACAACCATACAGTATGGTTGTCAACTGTGGTCATCGTCGTTACATCGGTGTGCAATAGGCTTTAAACAGCACAATCTTAGAAGTTAAAGAGGCTTAAGAAAATTTCCTAATAATCGAATTAGCACGAGCATATCTGGTTTGTTTCATTACATCAGCATCGTCAGTAAGGTCAGCATAAATCACATGGCCCAGATATTTGTATTTATCAGTATAGGGTAAGCAGGCAGAGCACAATTGAAATGACGGATTGCGAAGGACTTTCCATTTGGAGTTAATGATCATTGCGACTTAGTAGTATTAAAAACAACATTATGAGATTGGGCAAAGCTGGTGCATACATCTAACAGCTCCTGCAGGCCATTTGCAGATGGGAAAAAAATGATAACATCATCTGCAAACAAAAAGTGGTTAATAATAATAATCAAACGACAACCAACGATTACAGACTGAAGCTGCACTGACAGATCATCAATATACACCGCAAATAAAAACGGAGACAAAATCCCTCCTTGACGGACACCGTTACAAATTCTAAATGAGTTGGTTAAAGTATCAGCCCACTGCACACTGGCCCGATGACATCTGTACCAATTCCATAACAGATGTATAATGTAGCCAGGAATACCACGGTCAATCAGCTTACAAAATAAAACAAAATAATCAACGCAATCAAATGCTTAATGGTATATCTAATGGTAGCATATCTAATAGTATTTTTAAATTCAACTTTCTAGCTGTAGTAGTTTCCGAGATATCAGGGGGTCCCAAATTTACATTCGGGAGCACTGCGCCCCCTGGACGCCACCGAGCGGAAAAATTTTTGTACCCGAAGCGAGTACTTTACCATATCTAATGGTATTAGTTAAATTTATCAAACACAACCAAAATTATTACCGGGTACCTAAAAACTTGACGTTTCGACCTCTATCAGAGGCCTTCATCAGAAGAAGCTGGTACTCAGTTCTTCCGGTTGTTGACACAACGGGAAGACGCCGTGTCAAGAAAGCGGTCGTATGCGTGGCTAAGTTGGTATATAGCTGCCCTCATCACGGTTCATGGCCTGTTGTCCTTTCTTTCGGATGTGTATGGCCTCTTTGATTCATCTGGTAAAACGCTCTGGCTCTCTGTCGATCACCGTCGCTTGAGACCAGTTGATGACATGGTTCTCTTGGGTTGCGTGGTCGGTGAGAGCGGATTTGTTGTGTTCTGTTAAACTTGATGCACGAAGGCTTCTAGTGAATGTACGTCCTGTTTTGGATTCCACTTCAGTCCCGTGTTCCTGTAACCTGACTCCAAATTTCCTTCCAGTTTCGCCGATGTAGGTCTTGTCACAGTTGGCACAAGGAACTTTGTACACACATTCTGTTAAGTCTTCCTTTTCTTGTTTGTCTTTTGGATGTACCATTACACTCTTTTCCGTCGTGTCAAGTACCGAAAAAACTGAGTACCAGCTTCTGCTGATGAAGGCCTCTGATAGAGGTCGAAACGTCAAGTTTTAGTAATAATTTTGGTTGTGTTTGATGATATCGCTCAAAAATCGCCAAAATGCAAAAATTCCCCATTGACTCCCATAGTAACGAAAATTTCATTTCCCCCTTTTTCTGTCTGCCGGGGGCCGCTAACCCCCAAAGGGGGAGAAGACACATTCGGAACCAGAATACGCCCGCATGCGAAACTTGGCTTGAATCGGCCCGCGGATTGTCGAGAAATCGTTGACCAAACAAACAAACAAACAAACAAAAAACATACAGTAAAACTAATACCTCGCCCTTCGCTCAACGAGCGAATGGCAGGTAAAAAACAAACAAGTGCGCCAGTAGAACTGACACAAACCCGCCATTCGCATTCCAAATAGCTGTTCCACGGGGCACAGATTTCACGGGGTTTTTACAGGGAGAGTCAAAAAGCTAGATACGCTGCTTGTAAGCCTCTACTTTTAGCGGGCGCTGAGATATAGGGGACGTAAAGGCTAGAAATGGTCAAAAATTCAAAATTATTTTCGAACTTTTGGCCCACCCTCTAGAAACCCTTGGCCAAAGTGGATGGCTCTATGCCAGAATGTGCGCAGGTCTGTGCCCTACATACGCGACCGCACTTGGCGACGCTAAGGAAAACAGAAACGGTAGACGGCTGAGTTGCTATAGGCGTAAGCCGCAAAACTGGTATTACGTCACTCACTTTTTGGCTTACCCTGTAGAACCCCGTGAGCGATGGGTCCATACACATGCGACAGTTGGATAAGGGAGAGATAAAGCTGTTTTCCGTACGCTGCTTATATGCCTCTATTTTTAATAGTTTCTGAGATATATGGACGTAAAGTCTCGAAATGGTGAAACATTCGAATTTTTTTCGAACTTTTTGGCCCACCTTGTAGAAACGCCTTGGCCGACCTTGACGGTTCTACACCAGACTGTGCGCATGTCTGTGCCCTACATAGTTAACTACATTTGGCAACGCTGAGAAAAATAGAAATGGTAGCTGTTTGCAGCACGAATGAGACCACCCCCCATTTTTGAGTTTTTAACTCCCCTTCCCCCGCCCCCAGGGGCCGATGGACCCCAGAGGGGAATGGGGCACGTCGGCAGACATTGTCCCTACACATATACAATTTGGCGTGGATCCGTCCACGCGTTGCTGAGATATCGCTCAAAAACCGCCAAAATGCAAAAATTCCCCATTGACTCCTATCGTAACGAAAATCTTATTTCCCCCTCGCGACTTTTCCAGCGCAGCGTGATTTTTTGATTACTGCGCCTTACAAAAAACTCTCATTTACTTACCCACTGATCAGCTTCTTGCTGACAACAATCTATGGCATTTCTGTAGAGTAACATTATTTTCCAAACCACGTGGTGGGAAAATGTGTATTAGAAGGTCTAGAATGCTATACAAAGCTTACGACATTGAAAAACTTACTACTAAACTGAAAAGCGATAACGTAGAATACATAAATAAAATGTAATACTTGTTGCTTGTTTTGGTCAGCTGACTTACTTGTACTGCCACACGTTCACAGTAAAGCTAACACCGTACATTGATTATTTGATTCCGCACAGTCGTATCTCTCAGACGCGTGCAAGTCAGCGCCTGAGGCCAGTCGCCGTCTCCGCTCGTCTGGCGCCGTCACATGCGTCATACCGTGGTCCAGAACTCGTCTGGGCGACAGATCGTTTGATGTCGCCGGACCGCGACTTTGGAACAAGCTGCCTGCTTTGCTGTGGTCATCTGACAGTCTCTGCCAATTCAAAAGACAGTTGAAAACGTATTTGCTTTTCAAGGACTATGGGCTGTGGCGCCTTGTGACTCTTGCTTTTAGGCGCTGGATATAAATACTCTTACTTACTTACTTACTTACTTCACATTACTATTTATTTGTTTCAGACCAGAAAGGTCCTTACTACGCACAAACATACACATAAGAACACAGAAACTAGAAAAGCTTCTAATCCCAGGGGTGTCGAGAAAGATGCCTTTGCCAAGCCTCCTACTCTATCTTAGGCCTCATGTGACCTTGAACTTTGACCTTCTGACCCCAACGTTGATCGTATCATACCACTGACCCGTTGACCACGTTGACCCCTTGACCACTTGTGCCAGCTGGCATCGAAATCGGTTCAATCGTATCCAAAATATCTTGTTTACATTTTGGTAACAGAACGGTATTAACAGTAGGCCCGTTACTATGCTCCCGACTATAGGGAATGGGGCAATAAGCGTTGCTTTGTCCGTCCGCCT
>Ga0209149_1002764_pt1 | contig 10088 bp, 4 predicted proteins | sample WorMetTyACAVOLI2_FD_187423 | JGI IMG/M metagenome (GOLD analysis project Ga0209149, IMG submission 187423) | Marine gutless worms symbiont microbial communities from Max Planck institute for Marine Microbiology, Germany - Olavius algarvensis... ... | reverse complement strand
AGGCCTAGGATGCACCGTTTGGCCACAGTGCACGCGCGTGACAACCAACCAACGACCAACGACGTCACGACACAGCCTATCTCAATAAGCGCCTCTTTTACTAAAGTAAAGTGAGGCGCTTAAAAAGTTAAGCAACAGACGACATTCAGCGTACGTATAGGCCTACAGTTTAGGAACCGGTGAGAATCGAATCGGAATTCGTAAAACGAATCCGATCTCGATTTGCCCAGCTGACGCGCGTGAATGTGATGCCGGATGTCGTATCAGTCATGTGACGTTACGTCAACAACAGACTGTAGACAGACGCCTGTAATCCAGCGTCACTCGAGTGTTATCGACGTCCTGCATGGACGAGATAACAAAAACGTTTGGCATAGTGAATGAGCCAATGCAGCAGTGTATCGCCAACACCAACTTCCAATCTGTCGAATACTCCATAGCGCGTGGCAGTTATGCGGCACCACAGTCATGGTATACATGTGAAACTAATGTGGTAATTCTAAGAAGTCGATCCGTCAGTCCTCTAATGTTCGGGGCACTGCTGCTCTTCGCCGCATTATGTGACCGATACACCACATTTGCGATGTCATGAAAATATGCAACTGGAGATGCTCGTGAGATAGCATATCGTGGGATAATGTTGAATTTTTGCAACATTCTGTAACTGAGTGGGCAAGAGAGACCGTTGCTGGCATGAGAACTGCAGCTGATGTTGGATGTGTTTCGCATTGGTTAATTCGTGTGCTGTCGGCTGATCTGCTGATCCAGTTGCATGGGCGGTATCCCTGTGCCACGTGTCTGAGGCGGACTCGCACCACGGGCTATCAGTATCAGCATGCTGATAGCTTGTGTAAGATGCGCTGTAAGTACGGTAAGGGAGTTATCAATTTGTAGAGTGCATCGTCGTAGCACCACCAGTGCACTGTCGAAAGAAAAAAAACGTCTTCAGAGAGCGTCTGAACTTTGAAGCTATCCACGTCAGTATTTGAGAGATGGACTAGGACTGCCCGTACTAGACTAGACGTCCATGACTAGGCAGATTGTCCGCTGGAAAAAGTTCCAAACCGTCGGGCCAGCCACAACAATAAACCGACGGCTGTGCTGAGCCGTGGACCCCGTGCCGACCAGTGCTCGCTCGTAGGCATGACTGGGCTGTTGGTGTTGGGCACTTGGGCTTAGTTTCAGTTCGTGTTTTCAATTGAACTGTCATCGACAACAGATGCCAGTTGCGAACGTACGCCCCTATATGCGGCGATGAAGGAGAACGCCTGCACCGGTGACTCGGTCTTGTCTTGTCACAACTGCATCGCCTGATGCACTTAGCGACAGGCTGCTCAGGCAGGCCTAAGACAACGGACCCGACGCCCTCGTCCTGTTAACCCTTTACTACGTGTACGATTTAATTGTAATAATAATAATACTTATAATAATTAAAACGGCAGAGCAACGGACCAAGATACAGCAGTACGGCGATTATTATACACTCGCCGTTGTTGCGTGGGCTGTTACATTTGGTACAGCGAGGAGGGGCCTGGGCGGGCTGCAGCCCCGCTCAGCCCTCTCATCGCTGTACCAAATGTAACAGCCCACCCGTCAACGGCCAGTGTATCAACTTCATATTATTCAGTGTAGCACTATAATTAGTTGTGCCAATGGTAAGGCCTTTGTGCCTACGCCGCTTGTATAGACAAGAGTCGAACTAAGATAAGTCTTCATGCGTGTGACCCTACAATAAATTGAAAACAAGCTGGCACTGCAATCCTTCGAATATACAGCTGGTGAGGCGAGTCAGTGTAGTAGGCTTTAGTGCTGAACACCAATGAGAGGAAGAGTGAGAAATAGCAAAGCATGTGATCGACACATGTTGCAAGATACTGTGGTTTTTTACAGCGCGACGCATTGCACGCAAGCACCATAATGTGTTGCGGCGGTTATGTCCGTCCATCTGTCCGCTATGCACTCATGCAGTGTGTGACAAGAAGCTCAGCTGTCACAGATAGACCGCGCGATGCTTCGTGTCATTAAATATTTCACTAAGTCACTTAACGTCACTCAAGGTTATTCGACATGCCATCCTTGAGTGTAGGGCGTGTGTAAGTCCTTATTAGCCCGTTGAAACTATGTATCTCGTACCGTTTATGAGATATAGCGAGACATTGTCAAAAATTGCGATTTTTTCATAACCCCTGCATTTGACGCCGTCGTTAGGACGGGGGTTCCCGTGGAATTATTATCATACCGTTTGGTACTGCAAAAAACTAGAGTGGTGTGGCTACTCGACGGTGAAAAAAGTTTGATACGTTGAGCCGTTTTGACAGAATACTGGCGTGTGACAGACAGACAGACGGACGGACAGATATCTGCCGACAACATAGTCCCCCCGGCCGTTATGCATAGTATCGCGCGGTAAAAACGGATGAATGGATCGAGCGTTTTGGAACGACGTTATATATTGTTACCTCCGCCGGTGAAGTTGGGGAGATTATGTATGTTTTATGGTTATGTTTGTGCGTTGTGTTGATCCTGCTGATGTCATTGAAACTTGATGTCAGGGTCGGACCTACCGTGCACGCATTAATGTTTGGTGGTGATACCCCGGTATACGGATTCCGAATCACTTTTCAACTTCCGTCACCATTTTGCAGTATGGGGCATATATAGGAGATTCATAGCATTTATTATACTCACCAGCCGCTTTTCACGAAAATCAGCAAAATGACTGACGCCGACAAGGGAATAAATCCACTAAATTTTGAGAGCGATCTGGCGGACATCCGGATACGAATTCGAAACCCGGATCACTTGGTTGGTCGAGGCAACCGAAGTTCAAGGGGTCAGGTTAAATATATCTTACAATTTTTATATAGAGTTTTTTTGAAACACCCTATAGTTTATGTTGCGCTTAGCTCGGAGTGTCCGTCTGTCTGTTCGTCCGTCACACGCTGGTACTGACTCAAAACTAATGACTGTAGGATCACGAAGTTTCTAGTCCACCATCGGGTAGACCAAGGACTCTATAATTTGTTGGCCTCCAAAATTTTTGGGCCACCCTGTGTATTAGGCAAACATTGGTGTTGGTGATCACTGAGGGTCTTGATATAGAGCCACAAGAACGCGGTGTATAGACAACATCAAACAACAGTGAATAGGGTCTGATTGGGACGATCGTTCATCAAACTGTTATACAGGACTGGTTGAGTGGTGGGAAGTTTTCTTTTCGGCGCTGCGGGAGCTGACTGTTTGATGGATGTCCTGTCGAGCGCTTTGGTCGCTCGCTCGCTCTTCAATATGCAATGACTGATGAGTGACGAGCATCCTCCGCTTTGCTATACGCCCGAGAATGCACGGTCTTCCTCCCCTTTGGCAGCCGTTCGACACGTTTTTTTCGTCCAGTAATATTATGCGGCTTTCCTTTTAGGGGGAGGCATTATACACTGCAACCCATTGTCCGTCTGTCCTACAGTTGATACCTGCCCTGGCCTAACCGCAACCGAAAACTCTACAAAAATGACAGTTCAGAGAAAGGTTGCCCATGTCACAGTAACTCTCGAACCAGTTTTAAGGTCAAAAATAAAGATCACAAGGTCAACCTATCGCTGCCTGTTTGCATGTGTCATCAGGCTTGTAAATAAAGAATGAAACGGCGTTCGAATTTGGTCTGCAAACTGACCTTTGCACAGCAATAGTAACGCCTGAGGCCTTGGCTTCAGAGGCGCTAAATGGTAAATGGTGAACCTGTTAATCTCACGCAACAGCGATAAGCTTTAGAATTCAAACGGTCAAATGTCAAGGTCAAGGCTTTCCAACGGACGAATGAGATATTAAATTGTAGTGAGAGCCGCATATAGTCGCATACTGTGTCAGCCATCGGGAGCCGCAGATCTTCCTGTTCATTTCTATTACTGTTCTACATTGTGGGCAACTAAAACGTGCCATGTTTATGTTACGGTAAAGTTTGGGTGCAGTACTGCAGTTGAACACTCAAATTTCGGTAGCGCGGCAGCCGATTTGAGGCGATCTGGAAGGTTTAACCATTTAATGGGCACATTAAAACCGTAGAGCAACGGACCAAAATGCATTAATACGGTGATTAGTACACTGGCCGTTGATGGGCGTGCTGTTAAATTTCGTACAGCAAGCAGGGGCCTGGACGGTCTGCCCTCCTCGCTATACCAAATGTAACAGCCCATCCATCAACGGCCAGTGTACCAACTTCATATTATTCAGTGTGGCAACCGTAATTATTGTGCCCGTTAATTCAAGTCTCTTCTACAGTTCATTGCCGAATGCAACAGTGGAGGGATCGCATGCACTTTCGCATTTCGCATTTTACCTTAAATTGACCTACCATTTGTCTCAGCTTGAATTGCTAATACTTGCGAGTGTAGCTATTTACCGCTCTGGACCGTTCCGGACTTAACCTATAACTGTAACACTAATGTCTTCACAGGGTTTTTAATGCGCAGAAGATGCCGATCGTCGATAAAAGTTTCTTATATGGTCAGCGGACCTGTCCATGCCTGGGTCGGTTCTAGTCAAAAAGTTTTCCCCATTTTTTTGTATTTATACGGGAATATTGTGCGTCGGAATCCCTTCGTGATCAAATAAAATCTTTAAAATATGGGGCTGGCAAACATTTGGGGCATTTGTCCCCGGCTTCACCCTACAAGAAGCTCAGCTGTTGCAGAGAGACCGCGCGATGCTTCATGTCATTGAATATATCGCTATTTACTCAAGGTCATTGGAAATGGCACCATACGATAGATCGCATACGAGTTTCTATTGGTGTTCAACAGTAACTATGGCCCTATCTTGTATCATTTCCGAGATACAGCGAGATACTGATCGAGAATCGTGATTTTTTTCATATCCCCTGCATTTGACGCCCCCGTTAGCGGTCCCCGTTGGACTGATGCAAAAAGTTTGATGATATGTTAAGCCGTTTCGGTACGATACCGGCGTGTGACAGACGGATGGACAGACAGCATCGCGCAGCAAGAACCGCCCCTAACTAGCAGTTAGAGTTTTCGACTGCTAGCGCACAGAGCACACATTTGACATCAGCGTAGATCGTGTAACGCCAGATTGTTCCTCACTTTCGTCTGTCTATGCCAGTTATAAACCCTGAGGCGTAAGGCGCAGTCGTTTCAACACCGTCATACCGTAGAGGGAAATATAAACATCTTGGGCAGTCGTCGTGTATATCTATCGTTAACGGCTTTGGGGCCCGACTTGTTTGCTACACCAGTTCCGCTGAAACCACCTGTGATACTTTGTACTAAAGCTTGGCGCAAACACTTCACTGTGTAGTAGATGCATGCAAACGTGTGGTGTCATCGCCAGGAGCGAGCGCCACGGCGAGCGTGTTCACGAAATCAGGCAGATACCACAGAACTTTCTATACATAAATATAATAAACTGACGTTACAAACTTAAGCGACTGTGAATCTGTGGCTGGAACAGAACAAGAGGTCAAAGTAATTTGACAAAAAGCGCCTCACGGGGGGCCCATTCCCCGGTCAGGGGTCACCCCCAGACGGTCGAAATTTGTACCATTGAATTCCTGGGGTAGGGGTTCCTATTAGTGTTCCATAGTAACTATAGGCCTAGGATGCACCGTTTAGCCACTGTGCACGCGCGTGACAACGAACCAACGACGTCACGACACAGCCTATCTCAATAAGCGCCTCCTTTACTAAAGTAAAATGAGGCGCTTAAAAATGTGTGGCATGGTCTTCCATTGTCCACTGGAGTAACAGCACATAAACAGAAATTGTCAAATTGGCGTACATGTGCACTGTGCAGCTCTAGCGAGCACGTACCGTACCCAAGTGCATGCCGCAGCCCCATAGCTGGTGTCAATAGAAACATGTAAAATCTAGCTGGTAGTTTTTGGCCGACACGCCGTAATCGCTGCGGCTGAGTTGAATGGTCCTTCACAAATGTAACTCCTCCCTTTCGTCTCAATCCATTCCCCTGTATCTCCACTCTTCTCCTCCCCTCCCCTTTCCTCCTGCCCGGTCCACTCTGTCCTTTCTTCTCTGCTGTGAAGCGGATCCCTTAAACACAGCTGAGGGTCTAGGGGAGCGCTATGCTCCACCAGTTGGGTCTTTTTCACCCGGTGATATGTGGCTTGTGCCGACGATTTTGGTTCTTTTCTACTAGCCAAAATGTTGTAATTGAAGCGAATATAGCCTTGTATATTTTTCAGGGGAGGGCAAGTGCCCGTCTTGCCCATGTCTGCATGCGGACGCCCATGTTTGGCAGTAACTTGTCGCTCAATTCAGGTAATCGCAGACGGCCTTTGAGAACGCGCACATATAGCTTGACCGTATATAGGCGTAGAACAGTCGGACAATAAGGCTACGTCACTCATCACGATTTTCTGCCTGTTCAGTTGCAGTGCATTGATTCATCCCATATGAAATCCAATACACGCAAAGCCATGCTTTAAATGCTCCAAACTCTACATTGCTCCAGTGTGCGTTTTTTAAATTTTTTAACCCCTATATGGTGTACTGTGTTCGCGATTCATTTGCATACTTATTGTGTTTTTATGCATCCGACCGCCAGGCCAGACTGGTGGGCGGGGGCATACTGTTCTCAACCTGACCGTTCGTTCCGCCATTCGTTCGTCTGTCATATTCATATTCCACTAGTGCGACCCGACCAGACCTGTCACATGCAGACAAAGTCTAGTCTCGCAGACTTGTCTGCGACATCTGTCACGTGATTTTGATGTGACGTAGAAGAGGAACAACCTGACGTATATGGCCGATATAAATTACTGGATTGTTCAAATTCACGAGAAAAAAATCAATTTCTGATACATTTCTTATGCTCAACGACTTTTCCGTATTTTGCGAAACACTTCAATGAAATACAAGTTTTAATAATTTCTGTCGCTTATATGTCCATCCTTAGCTCAAAGTAACATTTACAAAAACATTAAAACCAACCTTTCTTGCACCCGAGCACATCACATATTCTACTCCATGCACGTTCCTTTTCTTCCTCGGATGCATCTAGAGTCGGATTATCGCATCTCATAGATAGACAGATAGATAAATTAAATTTATATAGCGCATCAATGTTTTAAAAAACCTCTAATGCGCTATGTGCGCTAGTAAAAGGAGAACAAAATGGATTTTAGGAAACGTCCAAAATAACTATCGCAACATGACAGATTACGTAGATCGTCAGGTAGAATGTTCCACGCCGTCGGACCCGCGACTGCGAAGGCCCGACGGCCAAAAGTTCGACGATGACGTGGCACAGAAAGAAGGTGACGGCTGGCTGAGCGAAGACGCTGTCGACTATCAGTGTCTGAGAATGATATGCAGTATTCCTTCACGTACTGAGGAGCTTTGTCCTGCATACATCGACGAACTGTCATGCAAAGCTTAAACTACACTCGCCCCGGAACGTCAAGCAAGTGAAGATCAGTATGTAACAGACGCGACAGGCCGCGATCAAATTTCTTCGTATTACTGACGAGACGAGCTGCAGCATTAAGTACTCGTTGCAGTTTGTCTGTCACGTACTTCGGCGCACCAGCTAGTACTGTATTACAGTAGTCGATGCGAGACGTGATGAACGCATGCACAAGTGTCGACAGACTCGGTGTAATGATCGTCGGACACGCCTAAGTTGACGAAGCCAGCAAAAGCACGTCGCACAAATCATGGAGACATGCTTATCTAGGCTAAGGTCCGACGAGATTGTCACTCCAAGAACTCGGACGTGATCACTCGACACAACAGTGTCTGCTCCGAGATGTAGTGACGGACCACTGCAACCGAGCGAAGTTCGTCCATGTCGTGAACCCGCCCAGAGCAGTTCCGTTTTCTCGGCATAAAACTTGAGCCGATTAGCAGACATCCATGGTGACTAACATTGTGTTCAGAAAAAAACAGCCACTTTTGTTTTCTTGCTAAATTAAATTGCTTAGATAAATTAACCAATCTGAGTGAAAATTTCAGAAAGCAGCTAATGAAATATTGTTGATTCTAACAGCATAAAATAATTTGTATTCTTCCTAAATATTCTTCGCTGGCAGCGATGTAAATCGGACGTCAGTAAAAGTGTCGTTACAGCAATGAGATTTACCACTGAACGATAAACATCTCATTAAATGTATGTGAGTGAAAAAAAATTACGTAGAAAAACGCTTAATCAAGATGTTTTTAACAGAAGATGAAGCCTTGATGGGGTAAAGACACTGATCAAAATATCAGTGCGAGATCTTTAATTTTGTTGTGTGTTGGGGTGGGCATTGTGTGGTCGACCAGAACCCAAACACGAGTCAGTGATGCCACTGCTGTCACTTTCTCCATTAAACGTTTTAACTCATTAAAACTCTGTCTTCAACCAGGAAGCATCTTCAGAAAGTAATTTGTTTCATACGTTTATTTATTTATTCATGAGCATTTAATAAATATTGATCTCCAACAGTAAATCTGATTGCTGTAACGACACTTTTACTGATGCCCGGTTTACATCGCAATGAATGTTTAAGAAGAATACTAGGAACATTTTTGGCTTTACTTGCACTAAATCCGACCCTATTGTGGACGGACGGACGGACGGACAGACAGATCCACAGCGTGATGTGATGTAAAACAGTACCTGCCCGTTGGTAATGCCGGGGACGCGTAATAAAATAGAGAACGTCCTGGCGCGCGGTATGTTGCGTGGTTAGTTGCTTAGCACTGCGAGGTAAACATTGTCGAGGCGGCCTGTGTGCGTCCTGGTGTAGTCAAAGGCTTTATATCAGTGAGAAGCAAGCTGATGATGTCCAGGCGCTGATGGTCCAAATGCGATATCCGTTAAGTGCGTTAACTTTGGTACATAGCTCGCTTGCTGCAGCTTAGGCCTATAGCTGTTGCCTGTAGGCCTACCTGGGTCATATAATGCATATGTATAAACGAGTGTAGGACATTGTAATGTAAATGTAATGTAAATGTAGATTTATATAGCGCATAATCACACAGCGCCTCTAATGCGCTCGTACAGGCTTACAGGCGCATTCTACCCGCACATATTGCCTGGACAGTTTTCTTCGATTAACTTCTCTCCCCACTTAGTGACTTAGGACATTACCTCGGCGGTTAAAGTCAAAATTTGAAAAGTGGCACTAACTGTACACCTGACCCTAACCGATCTACCTCTGTTAATTTCGTACACGTTAACGGTAGATCGCTTTATATTGTAGATCGGCGGATGTCGGTGGTGGAAGGGGAAACGTCCTGTACCATGTAAAAAGGGACAGCAAATTGTCTAGGAGGAATGGCGAATGTCCGGATCCCGTATAAGCATGCGATCGGGACGATTATATACCAAAATTTTAGTGAGTGTGAACGTCGATGTCTTTTCGTCATTAAATCAAGTCTAAAAATGTGAAGTCCTGGCCAATATTTCAGGGGCCTGTGCCCCCCCCCCCCCCCCCGGCCCGGGCTAGGCCTAGAGCCGCCATTGCAGCGCCGAATGTGACGTGAGCCGCTTGTTGGTAGCTGTATCCTGCGTTATCTCCAGTTCACCTGGCGGTGTGACTCACCAGAATCGAAAGATAAGAGCTGATGGGTAGGAAGTTTATGAATAATCATCACGTCGACGGCCAGCAAGCATTGCTCGCCGCAGGTGAGTGTTACCTGTCGGCGTTGATTGCTATCACGTGACTCGCTAGCAGGCTAGCCTACATTCGCCTGTGCAGAATGGAGTTGCAGCTGATACTCGCTGTAGCGAACAAATGTGATTCGGTCTGAGTGTTGCGTACACGAAACAGTTGTGTCGAATGAAGCCGATCGGATGTTTGAGCGAGTCGTGATCTGTGTAGACTAGACGAAGAACTGCGCACTTTGACTACATGCTGTGCAGTGGACTACGGGAATCAGATACGATACGATACGACACTGTGTATAGCCTATATGACGTGCAGTCGAAAACTGACGCGTAGCCAGGTTAGTCTACTATAATGCTACACAATAAATCAATCAATCAGTTTAATAGCAGACTTGCGGCCCGAGGGCCGAATAGCAAATGAAATGCAAGTGAAATAATACATAAAAACAATAAAAATCAAAACAAAC
>Ga0209149_1002763_pt1 | contig 10089 bp, 8 predicted proteins | sample WorMetTyACAVOLI2_FD_187423 | JGI IMG/M metagenome (GOLD analysis project Ga0209149, IMG submission 187423) | Marine gutless worms symbiont microbial communities from Max Planck institute for Marine Microbiology, Germany - Olavius algarvensis... ... | reverse complement strand
ATCATGTGAAAATGTTATGTGTAAATTTGTGTAACTTGTTCTATTGTTGTTTTTTTTTCTTTTTTGTGTGTTGATTTCTGCTGTACTTTTTGTTCAGTTCTTTCTATCATATTTTGATGAATAAAGATGTATATATTACGTGAAAACGGTTGCAGCAACTGTCGCCATGAAACTTTCTCAACAGACGACCAAAGCTCTGGGATTATGCCATTAAATTCACCAGGTGGCAGCACCCTGCAGTAGGCGCGTTGCGAGATTTGCTATGCCTGTCGCTACTTGTTAAATATCGAGATAACAATGGAACGGTCTCACAATTCAGGTGCGTGATCAGAGGATCTCTGCAGTCGTTGACACACGCAGTATTTGTTCCTTGTAACTTAGCTAAATTAAATGCACCACAATATCGGCGTATCAGAAATAACATAGATGTTCAATTGTGAGTCATAAGATGTCACTAAGAAGCCAGCGGCGTCAGTTATATATAGGCCTACGTTTACGAGGCAGTGATTGTGATCGCCATTGGGGCCATACGTTACGTGCCTTGGGGCAGCAATCTTCGGTTATGTCGCGTCTGCGTGATGACAATTTTCAACGGAAGCCGTATGCATGCTTGCGGACATTTAATTACAGTGTTGCTCGGAGTGAACATAGTAAGTGCTGATGGGGGAACTATATTTGTGACACCAAATGGACAGTTAACCGTTGTTGTTAAAGATACGGTTGTGAATAGAATCTATTCATATAAACTGGCGGACCGGAACACGACACGAAGTGCTCCTGTCACTTATAATTACATACAACAACTGATCCTTTATTTTATACACGTGAAACTGACACACGCGACCTGCTCGACAAATCACTTGTGTAGATGACGCTTTACGTTTGTGAGCTGTTCACGACCGCTATTATATTCAGCTTTATTCGTCAAGTGGCAGCAAGAAAAGTTAAAAACTAAAACAAAGAAACAACAACACAAGTAACACAAGCAATAACGTTGTCAGCTAATGACAAGCAAAATTCAAGTTGTCAACAACTATTTTCAGTTCAGATATCCAGCTAGCATTATCATAACCTGAAAAGTTTCTTTAAATTTTATTATGATGCGATTTCGGTAGTTAGTACTTGAGTATCCGTTGATTTTGTAGGAGTGGTAATTTCTAAATTTTGGCCGCCCATCGACTGGAAGACCTCTAGGCTCAGGGTAGACTCAGGGGCGCCATAAGCACAAGAAGCTCAGCTATCGCAGGTGCTTCGTGTCATTGATTGAATATTTTGCCAAGTCACTCTAGGTCATTCGAGGTCATTCAAAATGACACCGTTCAGTATGCGTAAGTCTCTAGTATTCCGTTGCAACTGTCGTAGGGTTTCCGAGATACTCAGCGTCAAATAATGACGTGACCTTGAAATCTGGGTTAGGGGGTCGTTCAAGGTCATTGAAAATGATCGCTTCTGGGGCCTGTGGCCGACGGGCTCACCGTAGACCCATCGTCATCGTGATAGACTATCTTTGATTTATGTAGTAGAATGCATCCTATATAGAACTGAGCGTCATACTGGCTTCGATAGGCCTAAGCTTGATCACTTTCTTTATGACATAGTTCGTAAATTTGACAAACAAGACTGACATTATGTTAGCATAATATTCTGCACGTATATCTCGAAAGCCTGCCAGTGACAGTTACTGTAGTCTTCTTGTGCCCCGCCCGTCGCCTCCGCCCGCCCTAGCCGCTGGGTATAATGCGGTAATTTTATGCTCCAAAGTTACACTAGCGGCCCCGAGTGAATTTCTTTTGACAGATTCATTAGTTGTTGTCGGTTTACGCCGAATTAGTCCGAATGACAAGAGCGGATGAACTGGTTCAGCGGTTTGATCGACGACTCTGTCGTCTCAGAGTGAAGGCCACGCCCACCTGCCTGACGACTGACTCTGCCTCGGGCTATACAATGTCGTCGTGCGACATTTTGTTCCACCGACTGTCGACGTATTTTCTGTCGTAAAATATTTTGCACTGAGTGCTCCGGTCGTCTGGAACTGTACGCGCGAACACTGCATATTAATCTGTTTTTTTACACAAAATCGATAAATAATATTACTGCAGACAAGCAGTGCAAAGCCCGACGTCATCACCGGCCGCTTGTATCGATATTCATGATAGTAAAACTTTGAGCGCATTGTACGGTGCTGCCACGTGCTAAATAGCACTGAGGCATAAATACTCAACATTCGCCCATGCACGCAAGCGTCTGAAGACTCATCTGTTCACCTTGTCATATTCGAACATACAACTATCGTAACTGACTAACTTCTGTTAGTGGACCTTGCAGTAACTTCTTACTTAAGCCACTTTAAAAATTCTTGATTGATTGATTGATTGACAGTACGATTTTCGTGAGACCTACATATGAATTTTAACCCAATTTGGCCCAAATTTAACGACGTGATTTTGAAACCATTTTTATTGTTTTCCGAAAGTTTAATGGCAATAGATTTAAATGTTTTCTCGTAGTACTGCAGACAAACAAACACACAAACAAACAAGCAAATACACGGCATGAAAAACAAGACCTCACGTCTTCACAGCGCGAGAAAATAACTCAATATACGAAATAAGCTCTTTCTGCTTGAGATCGGCTTGTATCCGCTTACAGTTTTCTCGTGTAATTAGCTTTGTATTTGATGTTGCAAACTGTGTTGCGAATAGTGTTGTGGATGTTTCTCCAATTTCAGCAGCATTTCGATGCTGTTGGTTATGGTAGAGGAATTGCGTCTCTGTCCAACAACCACCATGCACCTTTGTTTCCATGTATAACTCAAAATTTGCGAAGAGGAAAGAAGCACAGTGTGCTTGAATAAGCTCTCGTCGCTTACGCTTAGAATTATTTTTATCGTACGTAGGCCTACTTAATTTATATCGTTTATCGTTTTACTTTTTTTTTCATTCGTGTTTTCAGCTCGGTTCTGTGATGCGGTAAACCAAGCTGTCCGTCCATTAGCCTGTGAGCGCGACTAATGCATCTCATGTCGCATCGCGTTTCATATGTAGCAAGTACACGCATAAACTGTTGCAGGAAACGCGCGTGTCTTGGTGTGGTATACGTTACGTTCATTGCGACGAGTCGGTAAATGCACACGAACGCCAGACAGCATCCATCGATCAGCTTTCTAACGAGAGTGAACACACACGTACACGGTGGTCCAAAAAGTGAGGCCATTTTTCATAACTGTCGTCTTTGAAACGTCCGAGCCGATTTTGCTTGATTTCTGTATTAACTGAAAAATAAGTAAACTTTGCCTCATGAAAACTCGTCGAAATTTAGCACAATTATAAAAAAAGGTAAAGGAGCGTATATAGTTCTTCGTGAAATTCACCTCAGAACTACGAGACGGACAGTCTCATAATTATCATAAGAAGCAAACTGCCGAATTTTTTCTAGACCACCTTATAGTATTTTTTATGCGCAACCGTTTTGACGGCATGTTTTCAGGTTTAGTTGATTTAGTCGATGGTCTGAGGACTCTGTCCCTGCAGCAGTCTGCAAAGGTTATTGAACGTAACCTATCGAGATTGCTCAAAAGTGTTTATGGGCCGGGGGGAGATTCCTGATGCCGAATCGATGGTGACAAAATACTGATTGCTGAATGTTTATGCCTGCGCCATGCAGGGCAGACTGCCAGGCGAGGCATGATGTTCTCAGTCTGTCTGTCCGCGAGTTCGTTTGTCCGTCCGTCCGTCCGCCCGTTCATCTAAATTTGTGCACAGGATACTTTGAAAACGAACGAGCTGAATCTGATGCCAATTATCCGAACAAGTGGTCCACGGGGCAAGGACATAAGAGGATCAACTTTGGGGGTCAGGAGGTCAAAGGTCAAGGTCACACGAGACGGCATTAGCTACATACTGCGTTTATGAGGCAGTGATGTGACCGACATCAGGACCACACAGATGCGAAGAGCTACATGCCTTGAGGCAGAAATTTTCGTTTGTATGTAGCGTCTGTATTAGGGTTTTGCGGGTAGGCAAATCTTCCTACCCGACCCGACCTGACCTGCGGGTAACGGGTCGGGTCGGGTTTACCCGCGGGTATCGGTAGACCCGCAATCATCTAGTCTGTATGATGACAATAATCAGGGAAAGATGTGTGCATGCTTGCGGACATTACAGTGTTGCTCCAAGATAGATTTGGTGGTTTGGCAGAGGCATCCATTGGAATAGTTTTTGTAGGCATAAATATTTTGGTACCGGTATTTTTGCTTTTCGTTTTCGAGATATGCTGTCTATCTTCTTACTAAAACTATTCATTTCCCGTCATACGGTATCAAAAGTGCGGTGATTATTTGTACTGCGGTATTTGCTAACTTACAAGTTACGGTCCATCATCGACATCGCGGTATTTTTCGATATCGGTATATCGCGCATCACTAATTCAAATCCGCATCAATTCATCAATTGGGCTGCAGCTGCAGCGGCTGCTATACGCTGTGTTTAGACATGCCGAATGGCCTTCCTGCGTCCAAGCCGCAGCAGAACTAAACATTTACTTTCCCAACAAGCTCTGTATAAGAAGAAGAATAGCCAGCACGTGTGACCTTAACGACACAGGTCAACCAACAGATGTATAGCACTGCTGTAGTACGCCATCGCTTCATAGCCACGTCAATTGAAACTTTCCTTTCTGGTCACTGAATAGTTTTAAAGATTTCAGACTTTTTCAGCGTAAGACAGACACAGGATGACACAGAATATCATTTAAAAACAGCAGCAAATATAATGAAAACAGTAAACGACAAAAAGTACATGGTTGACAAAGTCGACTACGAGTATTAAAAGTATAGTTAGTAGTGTTATATGGTGTCGCGAAAAAAATGCAAGAAATCGATAAGTGTTGTAGTTGACGATTGTGTGTTTGAGATTTTGAACTTATTGTGGATTTGCGATGCCTCTTTCTAAGATGTTTTGGAAATTTTTGTTCTGATGTTACCAAACGCAAACGCTGTTCACACAGAACCCAGTGTGAATTTGCGAGGCCATTGAACGTTAATTAAACGATTGTCCAACGACTATACATTAAAGTGTTTACTTCAAAGATAAACTGTGTTAATGAGAGACGCAGACAAATTCGTGTGAAACAATTAAAGTTAAGATGTTTATCGACAATCTGCATGTGTGTACATTACAAATTGTTACGTGCTGCACGTATTAATTTAAAATGAATAATGTGGGACTCATAAGTTGACATAACGTTCCGTACAGCGAAAGAAGTAGAATGCATGGTGGAAAGGCAAAAATATGTACTTGTTTAAAGCGTGTTAAATACGGTTGGTTATACAGCAGTTTTCTGTGTATAGGCCTGCCGCGTCTGCAATTACGCACCTCCAAAACCTTGAACAATTAGGCCTGATACCAAAATGGACGATGCTGTCCATTGTTGTGAGCAGTAGATGACTCGTTTCGTCATTAGAGTACATGCGTGATGGTCCATGGTCTCAAATGGGTCTGGATGCATGTAATTGGCTCACGTGATGTCACACGCCACCCGCATCCATTGGTAAACTGCCAGCATCCGCTGCAACCCTTGTTCAGTATACAGACATTGTTATTTCCGCTTATTCCTGGAAGTGCGTACCTGCGTGTTTCTATACGTAAGTAAATAAGTTGTTTTCTACGCTGTTTTCTGATGTGATTTATTACAAAATGTCCGATTAATACGCCAAACCGTTGACATAGTTCCACTCTACATCTCATCTTTATTTGTAAATAGCATGCTAGTTTCTTATTTGGTAGGTAAGTAAGCAATATACGTATCTAAACATACAGATAAATTATTAAAAAGTCTGCACTACAGCAACCACCTAAACATGGACACAGAACATGCATCAACGATGCACACAGTGCCTGTTGAATGTGGCGCATTACGCAGTCACATAACTCAGATCGGTTTATAAAACAATTTGTTAACGCTGACTAAAGTAAATAGATTCATGAAATAAAAATCCGTCATGGCGCACAGCTCACGAGCATTGCAGACAGACAGACAGACGGAAAAGCCACCTCATTACTCGAGCGTCCTACGTAACACTCAGCTAACAGCTGTTATTAAGAGCCACCGTGTACATCGGCTATTATTCTTCATTTCAGGAGTCGCAGAAAAATGAGATCAAGGTCGCGTGAACAGAAAACAAGTAGCTCTGCTGTCGCAAAGAGGCCGCGCGATGCTTCGTGTCTGTCAGTAGTTAGCTTCAACGGTACAAAACGTCGAGTAGAGTCTTTTATTGTTAGTTACGTAGGCTACAGATTTATCACTGCGTGCAGTTAAATGCGCTGTTCTGTTGTCTTTGGCGTAACGTTGTGGCTTCTTGTCATAAACATTTCGTCGTCTTCTCCCACAATCAACACCGCCGCTTACTACCAGCGATGTGTCACAACTTGCGAGACGGTGGCCGTCGTCCACCGGCGACCCTGTTGATAACACCTGGCATGTTGCAGCGCTAACAGCAGGCACTAAAACGAGATAGGCTCAGAATCGCGATGTCTGCCTACCCCACATGCATTCTACGACCCCGGAATATTGCTATGCCGTTTGCATGACGTGGAAAAACTAGAATGGTGTGGCTACCCGACGGTGGAAAAATTTCGAAGATATCTTTATTCATTTTGACATGATCCACGAACGTGACAGACACACACGCAGACAGACACACACAAACACCGCATGACGGCATAGGCCGCGCTTATACATAGCATCGCGCGGCAAAAATGGGATGGTTTATTATTATTATTATTATTATTATTATTATAAACGAAAAGATTAACGTGGCATTTAGTCGTAGAACTGCAAGGACACGTAACAGTCACAAAAACAAAAGCCGTGAAAACGTCGTGTCTAACAGTACGGAAGAAAAAAATAGTCATGAAAATGACTGCTCGAAGAGCAGTGTCTTCAGCTGCCGCCTAAACATTAGCAATGACGGCTGTGATGTCAGTGTGGCTGGTAAGCTGTTCCAAGCGGTTTACCTGGATGGCTTGAATGAGTGGCAGTGGGTTGCCCCCCCCCCCTCCCCTGGCGCAAGGGGGTCCGGAGCGTTACTCGCGGAAAACATTTTGGAATATACTTTGCAGATGATCTGTTCTGGCTTATCGTGGGAACGATATAAATGCGTTGAAAAAATTCCGAGAAGAACATTAAATACAAGGCTTGATACAAGTCGAAAAATCGAAGCTGGATTTCACTAAATTCGTTGTACAGGCTGACCATGGAGCAGCGTGTTATGTATAGCGAGATCGATAAATCATGTCAACAAATCGTCGGCCATTTTTTTCCGCTTGCTGCACCTAGCGGCAGACTTGGAGGGAGCGTGTGCGTGGTCATCTGGCAGTGATCAAACTGCTGATGGAAACATGACACACCGTTGTGTTAGGTTGAGCACCAGTCAAGTCATAGTCTTACTCATATTCTTATCAGGGACTGGAGACACATGGAAAGGACTTTGAGAAATGTACGTCTAACCCTTTATGGGCATATTTAAACCGCAGAGCAACGGACAGCAATACAGTGATTGGTACACTGGCCGTTGATGGGTGGGCTGTTACATTTGGTACAACGAGGAGGGGCCTGGGCGGGCTGCAGCCCTCCCCTCCTCGCTGTACGAAATGTAACAGCCCACCCGCGGCTGGTGTACCAACTTCATAATATTCGATGTGGCACTATAATTGCCTCTGCACTCTAAAGAGTTAATTTCCTCTCAAATAGTTTGTCGACATTGGGACGAATTTGACGGAAGCTTGTTACAACGTGATCACTTACCGTCTTCGACTACATGCAGGCTGCATAGTGCGGCTCTTGCGATGGTGCAATGTTCGGCTGAGTGTCTGTCACGTTCGTGTATTGTGTCAAAACGGCTAAAAATACGGCCATAGTTGCTATGGAATGCGAATAAGAAGCCGTAGCCAAGCTTTCGAATGGTACCATTTTAATGACCTTGAGTTACCCGTAGGCTACGTACATTTCAAGATTTCAACGACAGTGGCATCCGCGCGTCCTCTCTGCGACAGATGAGCTTCTCTTTAATGACACGGCGAACTAGTGATGTGCCTTTTAAACGTTTACCGAGAAAACTGTTTAAACGATTCACCGGAAATGAGGCACAATGCCTAACGCGGTTCGCAACAGCGATGACGACATAATGACGAATAAACATCCGTTCAAGTTAGCTGCTACGAGTACTTTCCATTCGTGGAAAATTATTATGGTACACCGCTGTGACGAAATGCACTGGTGGGTCGTTCTGTTGAATACATAGCGAGGGCAGGTGTGCTACGGTTAATTTTTGCGGGCCATCACAGCTTATCACCACCACCACCATCATCATCATCAGCAGCAGCAGCATAGATAACAACTAGAAGTTGTAGTCGTCGCTAAGGCGATCGAATACATGTAGTCCGAAAGCCATCTTGCAGCGTAGAACAACAGCACGTTTAGTCACATACCATCATGGTTCTCACATCCATTACATTGTAGGCCTACATCCGAGCAGCAAGCAACTGAAACAGTTTCTTCTCGGTTTCACACACAGGGCTGTGCGGCTGCTTTAGATTGTAAAACGTTTAAAGGAAACAAGCGAACACGTAAAGGTAGCATGAAGCTTGGTAGGATACACGTGTTATAACACCTTTTCATTAAGCCCCCGCCACGACAATCGTGAGTTGCAAGCCAGAAACGACGACGACGACAAGGGGTCTTTACGCGATAATGCTTTCCTTCTTCTATGCTAAATATGTTAATTATGCAAATTAGGTAGTTCGGTTGTCCCCAAAACTAAGCAATTTAGAGCTATGGTCTTTGTTGACGACCTATAGAAAGTCTTACATGGACTTTTCAAAGAACCCATTCTTGGACCCATAGGATGATTTTTAGCGACAGCAAACCTCGCCCCGTGCGACACTGATGGTGGCGGGAGCGTATCATGTCCACCATCGAGGCAATGCCTATGAAATGATTTGTACCACTAGATGTCAGCAGCTGTCCAGAATATTATTATCAGTTTTATACCTGCCATGTTTTACCGTGTTTAATCGTGATCGTGTAAAGCATTCCGGCCTTGCAGCAGTGATGTGACTGAGACAGTGTTCTCAGCATCGTGATCAACACAGCGCCCGTCGTGTGTCCTTCAGTGTACAGACAGCCGATGACGACGTAACTGTACTTCCGCATTAATAAATACAGAACCAGTGAGTTCTGTCGTCTGTCCTCACTGTCAGCGGTGAATTGTTTAAACAGTTTTCTCAGTAAAACGTTTAAAAGCCACCTCACTAGTTCCCTTGGACGACGGAGTGTCGGCCAACCTGTGTCCATCAATCAGTGTGGAACAGTCGCGCGCCGCTGAAGACAGATATCGGATTATCCGTGCGATTATCCGCGACGCTGATCCACATCCAGCTTAGCGCCCAGCTGCTGCAACCAGCCAGGCGAGTCTCTACGCGAAGAGAAATCTGATTCGTGTGCAAATTGTTGGCCGGGCTCCGCCAATTATTTCCTAGTCTTCGCCGGCGATTAACGCAATCGATATCGTGCGGCGATAATTCAATGAAAATCGTGATTAGGCGTCGATTTTTCTTCGCAGATCTCACACAAACCGCTCGTCGCGCGGTACTTGTCGCTGAAATCCTGAATTATCACCGTCACCGAGATATACCGTTAATTCTAATTTATACTCACACGACGCATGCGCAGAGCTACTTCCGTTGGTCATAGTTGATCCGGTGTGGTTTATCTTCGTGCAGGTGTGAACATTAGTAGTATCAGTGATAATATTTGTTATTATTGATAATCTTTATTCACCATAAAAATGGTAGGTAGTATATAACAAGAATAAAAAAGAAAAAAGCGCCTCACTTTACTTTAGTAAAAGAGGCGCTTATTGAGATAGGCTGTGTCGTGACGTCGTTGTTGGTCGTTGGTCGTTGGTTGGTTGGTTGTCACGCGCGTGCACTGTGGCCAAACGGTGCATCCTAGGCCTATAGTTACTATGGAACACTAATAGGAACCCCTACCCCAGGAATTCAATGGTATAAATTTCGACCCCCTGGGGTG
>Ga0209149_1002762_pt1 | contig 10090 bp, 7 predicted proteins | sample WorMetTyACAVOLI2_FD_187423 | JGI IMG/M metagenome (GOLD analysis project Ga0209149, IMG submission 187423) | Marine gutless worms symbiont microbial communities from Max Planck institute for Marine Microbiology, Germany - Olavius algarvensis... ... | reverse complement strand
ATTCTGGCAGCCTGTACAGTCGGACTCACAGCCTAAGTCGTCTGGCTTGGTCTTGGGTCGGCGGCCGCTTGGCGCCGTTCTACATTCATCAAATGAACCGTTAGGAAACTGGGGCAATGATCCCCAGAAGGGCTACATCGTCGGAAGGGCCATACTTTCAGCTTCCTGCGAACTGCGACTGGTAATTGTGTACGTCTTGCCGTTTTCCAGATATTGCCAGTCCAATGTAGCGCCGTTGGTCATTGGCCAAAATGCCCAACTTATGAGCCCCTGTAACAGAAATGCCCCCAAACCGAATTTCACCAGGACCTGGGTAGCCTAGATATTGTAGTTGGTTGTTTTAGTTTTCTCAGAATTCTGGCGGAGACTGCATATTCGATCAAAAAATGAACGTTTTGGGCCCCAGAATTTTTATTGTGATTAAAAAAAATTCATGGGGGTACCACCATCAACGAATAACGCAGGTGAAGATTTGGTTAAAGTTTGTCCAGCCGTTGCTGAGCAGTCGCGTCAAAAGAAAAAAGAAAAAAACAGCAAAACTGCCACTAAAATATAAGACGTCGATTGCCTTCACTTGCAGCGAGCGGCGCCGTCTAATGAGCGGACATTTACTTTTTATCTGCGTGGCTTGTACAAGTGAAAATATAGCGACACACGTGCGACAACACGTGTGTGACACGTGTGGCAACGTTGGTCATGCGGATGTATTGTGGAATAGCGGCTGGACGGATCAAGTCACTGCTTGTCCAAGGGTTGGCCTTGGCCAGTGCTGCATTGTATTACATAGGGGGTCGGAAACTCACAATTAGGGTAGTTAGGGAGAAAAATTCCCAAAATTAGGGGCCCTTTACTTTTTTTCTGGAATTGTTCTAGCTGGTGAAATAAAATTCAGTTCACAGCTTTGTTGCTTCAGAGAATAGCAGCAGACGGCACCCCAGAAGTGAAAGTGGGCGTATGTATTGGGTATCGGTTAGGGATCACCCCAAAATTTGTGGGACCCCCGACTTATTTCTGCAACCGTTGAAACTACTGGTAGTGAATTCTAATTTGGTTCAGAGCTTGGCTTCGGCGAGAAACTTACCAAAAGCACCATAAAGTTTAATTCTAGCTTCCTCCGCAGTTCATTGCTGAATGCAACAGTGAAAGACTTATTGAAATTGGTTTGCATTTTGTCAAAGCTACTGTTAAAACTAACAGTGGCATGTTTTTATGGCCAGCAGTGTACATTCAACAAATATATAGTGCTATAGGATTTGAACAACATATTTCTTTTATTGTAGCATATTTCTAATTTAGATGCCTGATGGTTTAGCGCTGACGTCCCGTCCACAGTGTGCAATGTGCCTGGACAGTTACTGTAAACCTGGGTTTGCATCCCTGGTCAGATAATTTGTCTCAACATTATAGGTGTGCATGCTTTGAAATTATTATTTTTTTATGACAGGCAAGAGGGTTCAGCGGTGTTCTTTGAATCTGTGACCATTGGTAACATTTAAAAATAGCGGTGCTTAAACGCCTTTGGGGCTAGGCCTCTGCTAAAGTCAAGGATGACATTATGCGGTCTGGGAAGTTATGTATGTCAGACGGGGCTGCATTCTGCTCTGGGCTAGGCAGGACAGGTTGGTTTGAGAGCTAGTCCATCTTGGCCTGTGTGGAGAAATTTGGTGTAGTATGCATTGAGACCAACAGCTTCGTAGTCAAAAGTCCTTGGGGGCTTGAGTGGGTATATGGAAAAGCTGCATGGTGTCAGTGAGCAATCTCTGCAGGGCTTGCGTGAGCTTACACCACCTATTCAACACTTACAGACCATCTGATTACAAAAAGCTTTGTAGTAATTACTGTGGTCGCACAGCGTCAACTAAGCTGACTGCCTGGTCCGAGGAGTATAAGTACATCGGGTCCAAATTCAGTAGCGCTTTAGCACTGCAGCGACTAAGCTTGGGTGTTGTCGGTATCCTCTATAGAAGACAACATAGGATTTGTTTTGTTGTGTGTGTAATTGTGTATTTAGTCTATTCCACTGTACATATTCTCGGAGTCGTACGGAGGAAAGATGGCGGCTGCTTTTAGCCAACAGTTACACCAGGTTTTTAGCTGCATTCTGTTGTTATTGACTAAAGTAATTTTGAAACTTTGTTGACTGCGTTGTGGCTATTACTGCGTATTGCCGTAATTTTGATTGAGTGCAATGCAACAACAGCATCTTTCCAGCTTGGCAGTCATGAGATGATTGGTTTGGTTTGTAGGCAGTTACGTCAAAGACTCTGAAATGTGACTTTCGTGGCGTTGCAATGGGAGACTCGTGGATCTCTCCCATTGACTCTGTGCTCACGTGGGGACCTTACCTCTACTCCACTGTTAGTAATTCATATAGTAATTTAGATTTACTTTCTTGTTTGACAGCTGTTAGAATTGTGTTAGTGGCGTATGTGTCTGTTTTAATATGTTTTACAGTTTTTACTTTTTTTGTAAACAGAACTAGACACAAACGAGTTTTATGTGAAGAGAAATTTTCATTTACTGAGTAGATCTAATAAACCATGTATATGTTGTTGTATAATAATATGATGTTCCAAACAAAATTATTCCGCCTTATAACAACATGTAGACTATGGTAATGAAGCAGAACCATATTTAGTTATCATAGCTATATAACTAACGCAGTAAATGGTAGGTTTTGCATATGTTGCATAATAAACAAGTATTGTCAGGCACAGCAAACCTACCCGCCCATTGCAGGGTGCTGCCACCTGGCAAATAGCATAGCATGACCCCAGAGCCATTGTCCGTATATGCTGAAAGTTTCCTGACGATAACTGTAGCTGTTTCCTGTACTGTTGTCATGGCAACAAACACTGTTATAAAGTTCCAAACATTGTAGCAGAGCTACAGACACAGGCGAGCAAAAACAACACCTCACTGCGGCGAGGTAACTAACCCTTTAATGGGATCAGGTAATTGTAGTGCCACATCGAATAATATGAAGTTGGTACACTGGCCCTTGATGGGTGTGCTGTTACATTTGGTACAGTGAGGAGGGGACTGGGCTGGACTGCAGCCTACCCAGCCTCCTCGCTGTACCAGTAGTGAATGAGTAGTAGCTACGGCTACGTGGTGAAGGCCTAGTGTGGCTGATTGGGGCGATGGTGTGTCTGCTAGCTGCACCGTGGGTCCAATTGTGCGGTAGGGTGGGCAATGGATGGCCACATAATGCGCTGCAGCACCATTGGCCAATCAGACATTAGCTCATGCCAATCAGCTGCCACTTCTGAGATTGTAAAGCGCTACTGGTCACGAGTCTGACTCATGTAAGTGGCGCTATAGCAAGTGTCCAGACCTTTACCTTTACTATTACCAAATGTAACAGCCCACACATCATCGGCCAGTGTAACAATCACGGTATTGCTGTATAATGGTCCTTGCCTCTGCGGTTTAATTGCCCATTAAAGGGTTAAGCTGCGATGACTGGCATTGTCTGTTCTCAGTGTTTGACTGTTGTTGCAGTCGCTGGTGGATGAAGCGGGTTTGAATTCAATCAACTCAGTAGCTGTGAAGTGTGCCAAGGCTCTGGCCGACGGTGATGGAAAGCTTGCTACGTCGTTGTGGGATGCAGCTGAAAATACGATTGCAAGTGTAACTTCAGGCGTCAACTTGTACAACATTCTGAAGTGGAATGACGATACATTCAGTTTCTCGCACCGAAGTGGCTCTAGTAGGCTGCTTTCTGTTATCATCAGTCATGGTTTTTGCAGCCATCCGCTAGGAGCCTAGGAGGTCATATTACGCATTACACCCCACGTGTCGGTTCATCCGTCCGTCTGTCCTGTGCCCACCATTAACTCAAAAACGGAAAACCATACAACGTTCAAACCTCCTGGAAAAAGTTTTTCTATTTTTAAAGGCCCTTGAAAGTCCTTGGTGCTTGAAAGTTTTGGCATTTAGCTTAAGAAGTCTTTAAAAGTGCTTAAATTTCAAAATAGTCAGTAATCCCTGTTATGTGAAAAATGGTGCAGCAGACCTTGACCAAAGATTTTACTGCCACATCACCTGCTGTATAAATGAGGTTAGTAATACTAAGTTTTGCTATTAATGATTATTACATATGATGTTATAAAACCCGTCCCACATGGTGAAAACTGCGGTGGAATAGGTTTGGAAAAAAGGTTGTGAGGGTGCTTGAAAGTCCTTGAAGTTTTCTGCAAAAGAGTGGCCACCCTGTTTCACGAAAAACGTACCGATTCACGCAAAAACCAAGACCAGCATTACCCCAATTCCAAGCACCACATATCGTTCAATACAGTAGAGCAGCGAAAATGTTAACCTTTTGCGGTAACTGGCTGACAGTGTTCCAGCAGTAGCATAATGGTGTGTCAGTCTTGATGGATGTTGTGTGCACTCAACCGTGACGAACCGTGGTGCTGTCTGTGTACAAGACGCTATTCAGCCGACAGCTGTGGGCGTCTGTGTGGAGATGATGCAGCAAGTCAAGCAACTGGACGACAACAGGACAACGGACTTTTGCATTGGCCTCAATAGGCCAACCATATAGAAAAATCTCAGTGGCTCTGGTGTCCGTTCACTGGCAGGTATTAAGGGGGATGTGAATATGCACCTGTTTACTCTCAAACAGTAGCAACTGTTGACTGGCACTGCTTATAGTGATACACCTGTCTGACATCTGACGTTGAATCATGCCGTTGAATCATGCTGCCGTCTCTGGTCTGGATCGACATCGACACTAATCGTGCCGTCAACGCAGCGAGCCACTCTAGGTGACCGTGCTTTTTCAGTGGCCGCGGCACGGGCCTGGAATGCATTGCCTTCGTCGGTCAGAACATCGTCGACGTACTTGGCGTTTTGTCGCCAGCTGAAAACACTGCTATTCAAGGCATCCTTTGAAGACCGGACATGATTGCGCTATCTATTTGTTGCACAGCGTTAACTGCAAATTTTGACATAACGTTTTGTACAGTGCCCCTGCAGCAATTTTTTGCGATAGTGTCACTATAATCTTAACATTTATAATAATAAATAATAATAATCTAGTAATTGTGGCGCCAGATACAGTTGGCTTCACTTACTTACTCAGGCTAAACACAAGTATGGAGGGCCGCATATCATGTCACTGTTTTGTGACATGCAACCACGTGTTTTTTCAAATCGATTGTTTCACTTGGTTATTTGGTTTCACAGTTATTTTTGCTGCTTTGCATTTCAGTGCTAACTACAGACTTGTGCATGGAGGCAAACTTATTGCACAGCATTGACGTGTAGTAACCGTGTCATTGCAGACTGGCTGCAGCATATGTATGACTTGCTTGTTGGCTATACGCACAATGACGGTCTGTATGCTTTGATGAACGGACTGGTTCGCAAGAAGCTGGGCATCATTCCTTCGCATGTGACCTGGGGAGGTATGGTGTGCACTTAATTGTGATTTCAGTACGTGTGGCATGCACCTAATTGTTTACTTATTAGCGCATTAGAGGTTTCACAACGATGCGCGATATAAATCGACTTTTTACTTACTTACTTACTTACTTACTTACTCTGCTGCTGGCTAAAGCCAGCATATCTTATAGTATCGGTGACTGATATCTGTCTGGATGTCGTCAAACTTTTTTTCAGATTGCTGCTGCTGCTACAGTTTTTGGCTGATTCTCACAAAACTTGACACACACAAAAATACAAATAGAATTTATATAGTGTGACTTACAAATTGTCCGGAGGTGGTAACAAATGTCAAAATGCGAGATGGAATTGATGAGTTTTTAAAGGATTTTAAAATCGATTAGCGTCAGTGGTAATCCTAATGCTGTTAGGTAAGGAATTCCAGGCAGCTGGACCAGTGTGACTGAAGCACCGTTCACCGAATTTAGTTAGAGTGCGATGTTTGATGTGGCCAGCAGTGTTGGCGGACCTCAGACCGTCTCGACGACTGGATTCAGCAATTGATTGCACAGAGTGAGCCAAGTACTGTGGTGCATGCCCAGTGTGAATTTGATGCACGTGATCTATGTGCCAGTGCGGAAAAAACTATGGAACAGATTTTCGAAATTTTGGGTTTTAAAATTTTTGGAGAATTTTTACAATTAAATTCTCTTGTTTTTATTTCAAACTAGCTGTGTGACTGCTTCTTAACTAAGCTGCGACATTCTTCTTCTCTTGCCTGATGACTGTGACAAGGTCGTCCAAGTATTGGAAAACCATTGAGAATATTATCAGAGTAGTCAGAGACATGGAAGAATAACGAGATTAGCTTGCAAGTGAGAACAGTGTTATATGAAGCACTTGTAGGCCGCACGGCAGGCCCATTGAGCAATTTTTGAGGACATTTTCTGTCGTTGATGGATTCATATTGAAAAATTCATTCTCATAAGTAAAATTTTAACATTATGGTATAGAAATGTGGGCTTAAGTACCTCAAAATCGTGAAAATTTTCAAATTTTTGGTAAAAATTTGTCCCAAAATCCCCCTGAGCGATTCTTACAAAATTAGCACCGGGGAGGGTGTCTCAGGTGCATACTCCTACGCCAAACTTCACGGTTGTGGCTTTAAAAATGTGGGCTTACAGGTGCCAAAATCGCCAAAATTGTTAATTTTTGGTATAAATTTGCCCAAAAGAGATATATACCGTTAAGCAAGCAATTTTTTTTACAAAATTTGGCGTGAGTTAGGGAGTCCCAGGTCCGCACCCTCATGCCAAATTTCACTATTGTGGCTTAAAAATGTGGGCCTACAGCCCCCAAAATCGCCAAAATTAGTATTTTCTTTGTATAAATTTGCTTAAAAGGGGTATACCCCTTTATGCTATTTTTACAGAATTTGGCTTGGGGAAGGGAGTCCCGAGTCCGCACCATTATGCCAAATTTCATTGTTGTGGCGTCGCGAAAAATGGTAGTTTTTGGTATAAATTTGCCCCTAAGGGAAAATGCAGGCGGTCGACAAAAAAAGTTGAATATAGGTGCACGACTATAAACCTCCCTCTATGCAATGACACAATAACTGTTTTGAAAATTACACTGCTTCATAGCATTTCCGTTATCACAAACTTCGTAATTCCAAAGCGTGACAAACAGACAGGCAGACAAAAAACGTCACACTTTTTGTCTATAGCTGGCGCGCGAGCCACGATCCCACTATACTTGGCATAGTTATACAGGAGGTTCATACCATCTTTGCACTCCCCTAACTTTTTTTGATCCAGTCAGTTGTTTTGCCACTAGGGGCTATTAAATCTACCTAGAGATGCGTACAAGAGCTGAGAATTTCGTAAAAATTGTGCAAACGAGTCGCCCCTGAGGGGAAAATTTATGGCCAAAATTCGAAATTTTGACAGTTTTGGGGGCTGTGTTCCCACATTTTTGTCCTGATAAACGTGAAATTTGGCACGGGCGTACCAAATTTAATGTCTATCATGACAACGTGTCGCCCCTGTTGGGCGAAAAACCCATTTTTTGACCACTGAGTAAAAACAATAGCAGCATGGCTGTGCATCGCGCAGGCCTGCCGGTAACTAGCTTTGGCTCGTGCAGAGATGAGGATAGTCAGATGGATTGTGGCATACGTCAGACAGACAGGTATTCAAGTATTGTACCGAGAGATAGATTGAGTCTTGCGGAAGATATATGTCCATGTTAACACAAAACAGGTTAAGATGGCATGTGCATGTTTTGGGGAAGGATGAGGGTGATTAGGTAAGAAGATGTTTGATTTACGAGGTAGAAAGTACTCGACTTAGAGGTAGACCTAAGAAGTCTTGGAAAGAAGTTGTTGACAGTGACTTAAAATGTTTGCATTTGCATGCATTGAGGAAACTAATAAGGAGTAAACAATCTCATAGTGATGATGAAAGTGGAGACGGTGGGTGATGTGTATTTTCAACTGATCTGAAACTGACTCAGCCGGATTGCCTGGCAAAGAGATCGTTAAATGAGTTTGTTGTTGTTTTGTTCTCGAGAAACACCGACAGCGCAGTCATGATCATCTGAGTTAATTGCATATGTTTTATTGTATACAGGTCAGTCGGGATCTGTTTTTAATCATCAAGCCGAAGATTTTATGAAACCAGTTGTTGACATTGGTTAGTGAAATCTGCTACTTACTGTCCAAACTCATTGTGCTCTCTGCCAGATTAGCAGTTTTGTGGCAAACACAACAGTTGTGTATTGGATACTGAGGCAGCAGCCAGTGCCTTGTCATCCCACATACGCTGTGAGTCAAAAAAACATTCCACTCTAGTTACCTCCAACAAAGGAGGAGGTAAATGAGTTTGCCCACGTTCGTTTCTCTGTGTGTCTATGAGCAAGATTACTCAAAAACGCGTGCATAGATTTGGATGAAATGTTGCATGTTTACAGATGTCGGGACATGGACGAACTGAATAACTTTTGAGCCCGATCCAGATTATAGTCCGGATGCTGGAACCGGATTGCTTTCTCCGATATCTTATGCGTTGCAAAGTGGAATTTTATTACGTCTGGAAAATCCCACATAAGCATATTAGCGCGGCCGGTCGCTGCAGCGAGGCATGGTTTTAAGATGGTTTTATTGACTGCGAGCCGTGGGAACACCTTTGTCGGAGGTACGTGCACTCTACTGAGTGCTTTCTAGTCTTAGGCATAACTTTGCCAAATGACTGATCTTAAAATTCTTTTGCTGTTTGATTCTGCATGAAATTTGAAACAAGATCTTTGTTTTATTTCCCACCGCACATTAAGCATGTAACTACGCTGTCTTTAGCAACTTCTGCTTCGGATACATTAGACTTTTAGCAAGTTACTGATGGTGTTTGTGGGTGTGTCCAACTTCGAGAAGATGAATCTAATATTCGTTGATCCTTGGATTAAGATTAGTGGCACATACTGCAGTGACGTGCTGCTGAGTAAGCAGCTACTGCCTGTCATGCATGAGATCTCTAGCGAGTTCTTTATCTTCCAGCAAGACAATGCTCTGCGATGTCTTGCTGCAAATTTATTGCAGAGTCCAACAGCGCAAGAATTTTGAAAATCGGTCAACATTTGCCAAAGTTATGCGTTTGACTAGAGTGGCATGTTTTTTGAGTCACAGTGTACATCCAGTGATAGCGTCGACATACTCTGTGCATCGTTCAGTTAGTGATTAGCTGTTGCCCATGAACGAATTGTGAGTTGTGCATCAAAACTAATTAAAAGTTCTGTAATATTATCAAGCAAATTTTTTTGGTATTATTTCTGTATTTACTATTTGGCACAATGCACTTGCTCGGATGTTTCTGATAATTGCAGTTGATAATCTGTTGAATGGAACTGACCTAGAAGTCGTCGTCTACACAGGACAGCTGGATCTCATTGTTGACACTTTGGGTTAGTCACTGAGAGTCATTCACTCTCGTGTCAGTGAGCCTTGTGTAATGTAGCTGTTTGTGCCTTCATGTTTGAATATTGGCAGAAAAGACCAACTAATATATCACGAGTAAAATCCTACACTAACATTAATTTCTCGATGGCTGACAGCACAAAGGTACTATGTCCAGAAAATCTGTTTCTGAACAAAAATCTCAAAGATACAAAGATCATATGTCCCATTATTTGGACATATGACATTTGTGCAGCTGGCACCGGCACTTACTATGACTATTATTGCCAGCAATTGGGATAATTCTAATGATGTAAACAAAACACGAACTTCCGTCCAGTTACTGGCAATAAACATTCTATGGTACTTTGTCATAAAGAAGTAAACAATGGCCTAGGAATTAAGTCAGTGGCCGGACTTAAAACCTTTGGATGGACATATCGCCTTTGCACAGCCACTCAAGTTTGATAAACTGCTTCAAAAGGGTCATTTTTCTTCGTTTTATAATGAATTAGAATTTTACATTTTGTCCAGAGTGGGAAAATGCTTGGCTATCACCCGGTACCAGAATCTCAATTTTACCAAAAAGTGGACATAGTACCTTTGTGCTTTCAATCCTCAATGTGTTTGTTGTTGTTATTGATACGTGTTAATTAACTTTACATTGAAGTGCTGTTGTTGTTGTTTGTGATAGGCACAGAGAAGTGGGTACAGAATCTGACGTGGTCGGGGCTGCCGGCGTTTAACAAAAGT
>Ga0209149_1002761_pt1 | contig 10091 bp, 8 predicted proteins | sample WorMetTyACAVOLI2_FD_187423 | JGI IMG/M metagenome (GOLD analysis project Ga0209149, IMG submission 187423) | Marine gutless worms symbiont microbial communities from Max Planck institute for Marine Microbiology, Germany - Olavius algarvensis... ... | reverse complement strand
TTATGCCAGTTTGTGTGGAGACCCATAACGGATGCTGATGCCTCAAAATTTCGAAAAACGTAGTCCCATTTCGTTGGATCATCAGTAAAAAGGACTGCACCTTGGCAGCCATCGAAATTCACATGTTGCTGATCTGTTTTTAATTACGTATATAAGCAGTCACTTATGACAGTTTGATATTGAATTTTATTTTTTTAAATAAAAAGATTTGTGTGTTTACTACAAGTGCTGTTAAGACTTTCAGCAGTTGTTTCAAAAAAGTTAACAATAAATCATTGAGCTTGATTAAAAGATATTTGAAAACCAGTTTTGATGTTTGCACTTTATTAAGTTTAAGCAAACTGAGTCTTTTGCATCTGAACAGATGCTGCAGTTGACAGAAAAACAGTTTTAACATGCACAACAACTGATCAAGGAATACAGTTTATGATGGCTTGCCTGCAAAGTAAAGGATCAATACTAATGTCCGGGTGACCACTTGTCTGGAAAACCCGGAAATTTCGGGGAATTTGACAGCTGTCGGGGAATCCATACAGGTATTTAGTACTAGGACGGGCATGATATGAGTAACACTTAACATGCCGACTGTCCAGGGATGCTGCGAATCGTCCGGGAAATGACAGGGAATTTCACATTGTATGGAGAGTGGTCACCCTGTAGTGTTTTGCTGTTACTAATATTTCAACACTCAACAGTCATAAAAATTAATTGATGTAATGTTTACGAATTAACCATGTAGTTAATCATTAATTTTTGCTACTTATGTAACTGAGACTACGTAGAGAAATGTGAGTAGACTTATAGGAATACAATCACTGGGTTGTAATATTTACTTAACAGTTACATTGATGTTGGTAGTATTTTTGATACTGTTTAAGATATTCAGCAATTGTTGTTTTGTTGGTTGGTTTGTGGTTTAACAATCAGAATCTTGCAACTGTCAAGTCTTTCAACATATGCTTGGAATTTGACGATATCCAAGAAGTTTTTGTCAGCTTGTATAAGCTGTTCTTTGGCATCGTAAAGTAAGTCTAATTAGTCTGTAAATCAGTAGAGGTTGTAGAGTTGTCCACTGCATTTGCCAGCTATTTTTGCCATGTAAACATGTCATGGTATTACTGTATTATTAAAAACCTAAGCTTTTTTTGAATAAACACGGTTGATTGTCAGACATTATTAATATAATTAAATTTAGATTTAACCTTTCTATTTTATTATTGACGTTTCGGCAACATCTGTTGTCTTTGTCGAAATGACTTCCGGTTTTGATTTTTTCCGCAAGATGTCGCTGTTGTGGAGAAAAGTGTGTCGTAGGGATGTGACAAGGTATATGTCCCCACGTCTCTGTTCATCGTGTGTCCTTGGATATCCTGCTTGCGAATTTCGATCAATTCTCTGATCCAGGGACACACGATGAACAGAGATGCGGGGACATATACCTTGTCACATCTCTACGACGCACTTTTCTCCGCAACAGCAACATCTTGCGGAGAAAATCGGAACCGGAAGTCATTTCGACAAAGGCAACACGTCAATAATAAACAAGAAAGGTCAGATCTAGATTTAATTATATTAATAAAAACCTCAGCTGTTCTGGAGGGATGCCGGTCATACGGTGTCATGTTTAAGTTGGAGAATCTAGGTGTAGTATGGTCTGTTGGAAGTTTTCCATGAAGTGTGTGGTCATGATATGCAACACCAAAGTGATACTGACCGATACAGGCGTTGTGTACTATGGTATCTTGACTTTGCCAACAAGTGCAAACAAAGGGTACAGCATTATTGCGCGATGATGCTGATGATGTGTAGTGAACCAGTTTGAACAGTGACTTCAGCATCTTGGTATTGGTAGCGTGGTCAACCGGCTCAACCCACAAGATGTTCATGTGGTGAAATGGTGCACAATGCATATGGCATATGTGAAGAGTCGTGACTATTTAGGTCTAAGTCTCTCTGACTTGTACAGAAACACTGACTGTATGTAGCAAGTTGTATCGGTGCCACTCGGTAGCCAGTTAATAACTGCTGCTGTTCAGACACTGTCTAGCTGGCTGTGTTGGATTAGGTTTCATCAGTGGATGACAGCTATAGAGTATCTGGTTGATGTGATAGTGATGGTTAGAGAAGTCCTATTAACTTCTGTAACCACGTATGTCAGTCCAAGGGCCTGTACACACTGGCAACAAAGTCAAAAGTTGACAGATCGACGAAGTTGAACTTTGGCGCCGATTTGGCGCCATCGAAGCTGTCGCCAAAGTGAAACATGTTCAACTCGGTTAACTTTGTCGAAAGTGGGTAATTTTTGTCGCCCGAATGTGAAACGTCCTTTTGACTTTGTCACCAGTGTGTACGGCCAAAGTGACACGGTGGACTATGTCGAATTTTGACAAAGTCACCCGTGTCAAATTCGACTTTGTCACCAGTGTGTACCTGCCCTAAACTACCTTCATACCTTCATATGATGACTGTTAACATCAGCAGATGGTTTGGTTTACCAAATGCAATGTTGTGTGAAGTTCCATTTTGGCTGATACTGCACGAACGCTCGTGACATTGGTCTTGCTGTCGAACTTTGAGAGAAGGGTGTTTCAATGCGCTTTATTGCCATAATCCAGGTCCATAAAGGAAGAGGAGCCGAGTGTGACTTACAAGATTCAGGATCCTGGGATTCAGTCGATGGATGACACAATAGAGTGGGGACAAATACACGAGATGTGCTTAAAATTTTTCAGCACTTTGACAGTAATAAATTTTAATGCATTTACTGTCTATGGAATTTAGGTTTTATGATTTGTCACTAGAGCTGTGTTTGACAGCAGTTGTTTACTGTCAGTAGTAAATGATTGATGTTTGTCAGTGAAAAACACAGTGCCAAAGTCACCGGTCATATGTTGGATATCATGACGCCATTGATTGCGGAGGCAGATTCCGTGTCACAGGATTTATTGGATGTTGTGCTTGGCTGTATACTGGAGCCATTTAAGGTATAATATGGTAGTGTTTCGTCAGAAACTGTTTTTGAGTTTACTCATACTTAGTAGTTACTTAAACCTGTTTTTTAACATTTAGCTGCAATATTTTGTTGTATTAAGTGCTCAAGACTTGAGTTTTAATGTGGTATGTTTGTAATCATTAGCTGTTATTAAATATGACATTTTCCATAAAGTCCTACTTGTGTACTGTGATGTATCTTGGCTATTTGACAATATGTATGAGCATAGTTCCTTGCTGAAACCCATTGTTGAATCTCACTGTGGCCATAGGAAAATACTGTTCTAGCTTCGAAATATACTTTGTGGCAGGGTGACCACTTGTCTGGAAAACCAGGATATGCCAATTTGACAGCTGTCAGGGAAATGTCAGGGATTTTACTAAAATCAGGGAAATGTCGGTGAAAAAATTTTGTCAGGGAAAAGTTGCTAAAAACTGTTTATTGTTAGCTGCATGTTTGCATCCATGCAGGTATTTAGTAGGAGTTTATTCTGTGTTAAATAGGTATATGGTTTTGGATCATGCATTGTTGCATTCCTAACCCCACCATTGACACTAACACTAGTACGGGCATGATATGAGTAACACTTAACATGCGTAGTGCCACGGAGGAGTGCCGCAAACCATCAGGGAATTTCACATTGTCTGGAGAGTGGTCACTATGTTTTGAACAGTTCTGTTATTTGTTATCGATGCAGTTAACAGTGTGTGAACTTGAGCCATGTTGTTAGTGAATGCGACCCTCGTGAAAAAGATACAAAACTAAGCTAATGTCAGTATTTTTGGCATCTGACTTAGTGACATGCCGCTGCAGTTGACGTCGTATATGGTAATTTTATTGGTTTGTTTTGAGCAGACACAGAACCGTCCTGCATATCACCTGGCTAGTGATCTTGTGCGCAGCACCGTTGATGCACTTGAACCCTACATTCAGACGGTACGTGTCCTATCAATAATCCTGTTTTGTCACTCCCTTTTGTGTTTGTAGTTAATTGTCGGAATGCTAGAACAACACTTGGTGAATAAGTAATTAATTTGTGTTGTTTATGTGCTGTTTAGTTTTTCAACAACACACTGATGCTTGGAAACACTTCAAACAGTGTTTTGTCAGACCGCGTGTATGATCTCATACAGGAACTTAACATTATTCAGCCGACTATTCTTCTCTCTGTTTTGCCGCAGCTGGAGTTCAAGTTGAAGGTTTACTTGCTGCTGTTTTTGGCATGAGTAATGCTGGATTCATGTCTTACACATAGTTTTGATGATTATATTGACTTAACTAGGAATATTGTTGTGAAATTGTCGGTAATGCAGAACATGGTTGTTAGTGTTTTGAAAAAACTCAACTAGATTTCATTTGTAATGTTTTGCAAGAAACAATCTTAAGAATTGGGTAGTACTAGTTTGTATGAAAGCGTCTGAGACAGCTGTCCAGTATAAAAATACTTGGCAGTAATAATTAAAATTATTAAAGTGTACATATTTTAGTGAATGTGTTTATACAGTTTTAAAGCTGCTTCAGTTTTAATTAAATAGCTTTTTGACATTTAAAATACTTGTACCTGGTGTTTTCACAAAAATATGCAGCATCTGTTCAGTGGATATGCTATTTTTTACTGTTCCTGCATACTAGTTTATATGGACCATAATTTCTTTATCATTGAAAATTTTAACAAATTTTGCAAATGTCATAGTGGATGTTGATTACCAGTGCATTGTATGTAGAGTGGTGATGAGGCCGAAAGATTAGCTGTCACTCGAATGCTTGGTAAGATGTTTTCCGCAGTTGAATCCAACTTAGCTACTCTGCATCGTCCACTCTGGGCTTGTTACTTAGGAAGGTATGTATTAAGATATTTGTAAATTTCTCAGATGTTGTTTTTTGGTAATCTCAGGATGAGTGTTTGGACTTGAGCTATTTTCTTGTGTGAGTGTTTGAATTGGTTTAATAACTGCAAGACTGATGGCACATTATTGGTACTGTGGACAATTAGGATATAGTGCCCCCGATTTGTTCCAGGCTGTAAAGTGTGGCACTGTGTAAGGGTTCGTTCTCAGGCCTCTTCTCTTCATACTTTTTACGGCTGATGTCATAGCAGTTGTTGATATGCATACTTCTGTTTGTACACGTATGTTGATGACACTAAACTTTTCAAGAAATGCTACTGCTGATGGTGCAGTGTCTGCAGTCCAGCTTCTGCACTGTGTCGATAACACCTGCCAGTGAATGTCCTCCCGGTGACTGAAATTGAACATCGACATTCGACATGATACAGTTAATCTGATTAGCTGCACCTTGACAGCTTCAAGATGACAATACCGTCCAGCTGATCGCTGATGGTGTCCCAGTCTCCACTGATCTGATATGTCAGAGACCTTCGTCCTTTGCATCAACTTGAGTGCTCAGCTGACGTTCAAGAACGAGAACCAGATCAACAGTATAGTCCGCAGCTGTTTCTACAAACTGTGACAGCTTCGGTTAATTCATTCACTGCCACTTTTCATTTATCAGAACCATCTGTGAAACGACTTTCCATCTAAACGGAAAGACGACAACAGTAGTAGAACACAGTGCAAGGCCGGCCTCAACATGGCTTTCTGACTGAGCATGCTTGTAACAGGTGCCTTTCAGAACTTTGATTGATTTGTGTGATACTTAAATTGTGTTTTAATATCTAGTGTTTTTATTGTTTTTCACCGTACAGATTCAACGACATAGCAGCAAATGTACGCCGCGTATGTGTGCAATTGTCACAAGAGTTCCTGGTTAACCATCCTGACCTCGTTAAAGATATTGCTGGTAATATCTGGACCTCCTTGTTGGTATTAAAATATGTGACAGATATTAATAATAAGTGTTGATGAGGAATGATTTACAGTTCATAACCTCACTGTTAATCTGTACAGGTGCTATTCTTTGCGATGGTCAGACTGAATAGGGCGAAGATTTTGCAACGATATGAAACTTAAACCAGGATTGCAAAGCTAGTCATGAAAATAAAGCAGTGACTAATGAAGAGATTGACTAATTATTGTGTTGATTAACATACAGTGATTATAGTTGACGTATGGACTTTGTAGAACACCTGCAGCAGCGGCAGCATGACTCTGATGAAGATGTCCGTATGGATGTCGTACAGGCAGTTGTCGGAGCTGCTAAACGATCTCTGGCCAGCGTCCCTGTAGAACTTCTTGACTCAGTCCGAGAGCGTACACTTGATAAAAAGGTGTGCCCGTGTTTTTGCTGTCGTGATTTATAGTCGTTTCAATTAACAGTCTCAGCATCTGACAACAATTTTCTTTGATGTTGTCTGTGGCGGAGCTGTTGAACTCTGGGCATCATGCATGTGAAACTGTCAGGACTGTTTAATGAAAAGCCACAGTCTTGCCGCCTTTTCTCCACTTGGCCACATCTGAGATGTGATGTTGATCTGGACTCTGGTGGAATGGGAATATTAAAGAAAACTGTCACTATGCTACAGTATTGTGTACTGTTATAATGATGCACACCGGTACGAGCAGTTCTCACAGGTCGGTCTACTGTATCGAGCTTTGATCTTGTTTGGTTTAGTTCTCTGTGTTCTGAGTGCCTCTGTGTCTTTGGTGTTCGCGGTGCTATATATACAATAGAATATTTTTTGCTTACATTCTTTACTTTAGCCTTTAGTGAGCTGAGCCTAGTGGCATTGAGCCTTGACATGGTTGACTGACCATCGTCGTTTAGTACTATGACACTGTTGGTTGGGTCATGTGACCCATAACATCGTCTCCAAAATAATGTGTCGAGTGGGACGTTAAACCCTACTATACCATACTACAGTCTTCGAAGATTGTGGATTTCCTTTTAATAATTGAGCTAGTGGTAGTATTTATTTTCATGCACAGTGGGCTTGTATGGTCATTCTGTGCTTGACATGAATTACAGTCTGTTGCATTGGTTACTGATGCCCATTATGTGCTGTGTTGCATTTCAGTTCAAAATACGGAAGGAAGCTCTTGTAGGTCTCGGGCAGATATATCGGCGATGTTGTGAAAACGATGTGCCGGATGACATCAAGTGTGTGTCGTGGATACGCAACAAAGTACTGCATGCATACTACCACAGTGCCGTCGATGACAAGTATTCGTCAACTTTGACAATATCATGTCACCTGTTTTCAATATTTTTGTCATAAATATGCACTGTTCAGAAAAAACACCCACTTTTGTTTTCTTGCGTAACTCTTAGAAAAAGTAACCAATTTGAATGAAAATTTCACACAAATTAGCTAATGAAATGCTGATTTTAACAACATAAAAATAATTTGTATTTTTCTTAAATATTCTTTGCTAACCGGATGTCAGTAAAAGTGTCTTTACAGCAATAAGATTTACCGTTGGAGATCACATTATTATTAAATGCTCTTGAATAAATAAAAAGTAAGAAGCAAACCACTTTCTGAAGATGTTTGCTGATAGAGGATACAGTTTTAGTGGGTTAAAACATTTAACGGAAAAAGTGACAGCAGCAGCATCACTGACTCATGTTCGGGTTGTGGTCGACCGCACAGTGCCCACCCTACTGCAAAGATCAACAAAGTTAAAGATCTTACAGTGATACATGTAATTTGATCAGTGTGGGGCCTTCATCTTCTGTCATAAATCGTCTCGAGCGAACGTTTTTCTACGTAATTTTTTCACTCACATCCATCTAAGCAGATGTTTATCGTCAATGGTAAATCACTATGCTATAACAACACTTTTACTGACGTCCGGTTTACATCACTGCTAGCAAAGAATATTTAAGCAGAATATAAATTATTATTTTTATGTTGTTAGAATTAGCATTTCATTAGCTATTTTGTCTGAAATTTTCGTTCAAAAAAGTTAACTTTTTCTAAGAGTTATGCAAGAAAACAAAAGTGGGTGGTTTTTTCTGAACATGGTGTAGTTGTACTGTGTATTTCGTTATTGTTGGCTGTTAATAATAGCTTGTCATTATTAGCTTTTTATTTCTTTCATAATGAAAATCATTTACATGGTACAATTTTTGTATCAGATTTTGAACCATGATTATTTATGAAATTTTTCTGCACTTGCACTGTTTAATTACTGGTTGAGTTAACGTTTTGTTAAGAGTAATGTCTAAGCCAAGAATTGTAAGACTAAAGTCTAAACTGAATGTTTAAATCTAGAATCGAGTCTTTGCCGAGTTGTGACTGTTGGCTAAGAACAAAGAATCAAATAAGTATAATAATAACAATAGTGATAAGTCTTAAGACCAAACTTAACCTCAGTTTGCTCTAAATCTGGACTTATGCCCTAAGGTTTGAGATCGAATGCTATAAGTTTAACATTGGAAATTCCTAGCAGACGATGGATGAGTTCAGTTGAAGTTTGGTCTTCGACCAACATTAGCTCAGTCAATACCGTACTGTAAGACTTTTGCAAAGTCTATACTTTGGACTTCTTACTCGAAATTGCCGACTTGAAGTGTAGTTTGCTGTTAAGTTTAGCCTTTGACTGAACAGTAGTTTCAGACTTTTGACTTAGCAAAACTTAACCTCACCCAGTGTATTCTGTGCTGTGTGATTTTCAGAATTCTGGTGGAACGAATTTTGAATACATCTCTTGTTCCGTTTTCACTTGATGCCGTAGAGCGGATGAAACGACTGTATACTCTTTACGCCAACCTTGATGAACATGCCATTAAGTGAGTGACGGTTTACATTGTTACTATTTATGTTTGCTTGTGGTCATTATTAAATCACAGAAGCAGTATGAACGTAGAGGAGATCTGTGTTAGTGTACTCAGTGCCAGTTTGCAGACTGATCTTGTGACTGCTACTGCAACTTCAGCCACAGTCTTTTAGGTTCTGACAGCTGGCACAAAGCTGTCATTTATGATGAGAGATCTCTTGTTGGAATGTGGTCTGCAGCTGCTGCACAGTTAAGCTTTGTCGTCTCAGTTTAGATAGACATAATGAGAGCATTTGTAGCAGCTGTAGACACACTGATAATTGTACATCTAATGGCATGCATAGTGATCCAGACTGCTAGCATGTTTGTTCAGTTAAATGTGCTGGCATTGTGTTCTGCTGACTTATGTATTATCTGATAGTTTGCTTGCTGGCTCAAGTGGCGTGGTTCCACACTGCTGGCCAGTCTGTGTAGCAGTTTTTGTGTTGTATCCAGCTATTATACAACAGCAAAGGACTTAATCAAATTCCTGACAAAAAACATGCCCTATAATGTTGCTTACTCACAATTTTTATACTGAGGCGTGCACACCTCGGCATTGGCTGATTTCTGTTTACGAGCCAGTTGTGACGACATTTAAGTCCTATGCAGGTAGAACCCTGCAGGAATTGAAACTGGGACGCTTAGGTAAGAGACTTTGTCTTAGCCGTTGACCGCTGCTAATGCCATGACTTAACAGTACTAGTAGAACGTGATTGATCGATTGATTGTGGGTGATTCAGAGCACTGCAGGAGATCTTTCGTACGCAGCTCAATCTTCGCAGTGTGATGAGGAGTCTGCTGGAGCCATTGCAGCGAGGAGATAAAGATGAAGCTGTAATTACGACAAAGATCGTTCTCATATCACGTTAGTGTTTTTTTGGCATAGTGGTGTGTTGAGTGGCTTATTTGATTTTTTAGAACTACCGTGTAGCATTGTCAGTTGTATGGTACTTACTGCATAATGACAGAGGTAGACTGATATGTTGCATAGACTGTAACTGATCTCTGTTCGTGTTGTGCTCATGTGCATAACATATTGACATTGATCATGTTCTGTGTATCAGAGTTTGTGCCATTGCTGTTATTAACCGCACTGTTAGTTGCTGGTTGCATGATAGTTCGAATACTTTAAAATGGTTTTTTCTTTTTGTACTCTGCTTTGGGATCCCTGCCGAACGATGACGAGATAAATTTCATTTTATTGGTTAAAATAATGAAATATTGGGTGAAGATAGTAGATGCCTTTTAATGTTGTGCACTTCCGATGTGGGACGTTAAACCCTACTATACCATACCTTCCGATGTGAGCGGTCAGCTGTAACACAGGACTTTTCATGGAGCTCTGAGGCATTTTTCAGGTACAGTTTATTAGTCAAAAT
>Ga0209149_1002760_pt1 | contig 10091 bp, 3 predicted proteins | sample WorMetTyACAVOLI2_FD_187423 | JGI IMG/M metagenome (GOLD analysis project Ga0209149, IMG submission 187423) | Marine gutless worms symbiont microbial communities from Max Planck institute for Marine Microbiology, Germany - Olavius algarvensis... ... | reverse complement strand
CTGGCCCGACGTTCTGGAACTCACTGGCAGATGAACTGCGAACTTACTCTAGTGATAGGTTTAAACTAGCTTTGAAGACTTTCCTCTTTGCCACTTACTAGCGTATTCAGCGCATTAGAGGCTTTCATGGTGATGCGCTGTATAAATTGATGATTGACATTGACAGTACGTGCTGATGTCAAAAGCACAAATGTCATATGTCCACATAATGGGTTATAAAACTTTGTGATTTTCTCAAAAAAAACAGGTTTTGTGGATATAGTACCTCTGTGCTGCAAACCATTGATATAATGGTTTTCTTTTATCATTATTATCACTCTGTTTCTATGTCACAGTTTATATCCAGACCATCTGTATGCTGTTGGTATGTTTTATGCAGAGCAAACTGAGGGATACGTCGTTGCAGTTAATATTTTTCGATGGTGAAGAGGCGTTTGTTCAGTGGACACCCACTGATTCGTTGTATGGCTCCCGTCATCTGGCAAAGCAGATGGAGAGAACTTTAGTTAGACACGGCGATGTGACTCGGTCGCAGCTTCAGATGATTGTATGCGTTGTCGGCACTCCAACTTCTTTACTGTTTTGTATCTACACTGTGTCCACAAGATAACAAAGCCAGAGAATTTTTAGCATAGTTTTATTTAGGACTGATAAAATTTTATAAAATTTGGCAGACTTATTCCTGAATCTATTTAGAACACAACTGCAGTTGCATTTCCAAAGAAGCCTGTGTGATACCCTTACCTGAGACGTTTTATTTTAACGATGCCTTGCAGAACTGAAACAGTGACGGTTAGTTATGGAGAAAGCTGGACCATTCAATTGTTGTTGCAGCCATCAGTCAGCGGCGTCGCCGTCTCTCTGCTTGTGTCGGGGCTCACGGTGGACATTTTGAGCACATTTTGTGGTTCAGTGTGTTAACTTAATGCTGAGAATTTTTGAATGCAGGGTTTTACTGTTTGACTGTTTTTTCACCAAAATAGAACTTGTAACTGAAACATTTTTCCGGGTATGGGCATTCGCAGGTGAGGTGGAAGACATAATCATAGGCAGGCTCACAGTTGTCTCTTAAATCGCTGGGCCAAAAATTAGAGCATTTAGTTGCGGTTTGGTGACGCTATTCTAAAAAGTAGTTGGATTTGGTTTTTGTGGACATTCTGTAGTAGCTGAGTGAGTGTTGTGGAATGCATGACGCAGATGCTAAAATTTGTTTTTACTGCTTATGTGCTGAGCTTGATTTTAGTAATTTCTTTATTATTGCACAATCATGTGGAAGCCGAAACTGAAAGTATGATATTTGATATCTTGAAACATCTGCTTGACGATGTTTGATGGCTTGAAAATTCAACTGGTTTTTAGATTGAACTAGAAAAGCTACTCAGTCCAAAAGGGTCTAGAATGATGCCTCCACCAGGCCTCCAGATCTGTTTTCAGCCTCATGTGATGTTGGTCTTTGACCCCTTATATCAGAGTTTGGTCTTTGACCCCTTATATCAGAGTTTGGTCTTTGACCCCTTATATCAGAGTTTGGTCTTTGACCCCTTATATCAGAGTTTTGTGCACATTTAATGTAATATTTAACTGCCATGTTTGGTGAAAATTTGTCGGACATTTCTTAAGATATCTTGGATTTTTTTAACCTATTTTGGTCTTAGGTAACCTTAGCTTTAACCTCCTGACGCCAAAAGTCGAACAAATCATGCCCTTGCCCCATGGACCACTTGTGCCAATTTGCATCAGAACCGGTTCGTTCATTTTCACAATATTGTGTTCACAGACGAACAAATGTGTTGATGAATGGATGCATCGATGAGCAAATACACGGGTAAAGGTCTGGACAATTGGACCCACGGGTGTAGCAAGCAGACACACTATCGCCCCAATCAGCCACACTAGGCCTTCACCCTGTAGCCGTTGCTACTACTCAGACAGGGTAGAAGACATAAAAATGTGTTGTGTTTTAATTTTACTTTGTTGGCTATGTATCTAGACAATTATTGATTGCATAATTGTGTGTATATGTCAGGCCACCAGCAGTTATGGCATTATGCACTGAAGTACTTGTAAGTCATGCAAGAAGCTCAGCTATCGCAGAGAGACCGTGCGATGTTTCGTGTCGTTAAATATTTCACTAGGTCACTCGAGGTCATTCAAAATGAAACCCTTGAGTAGGGCATGTTTAAGTCCTTATTAGTATTCCATTGAAATTATGTCTGTATCTTGTACCGTTTCTGAGATATTCAGCATCATTTTAGAGTTGTTTGACGTTGAATAATGTCGTGACCTTGAAATCTGGGTTAGAGGTCACTCAAGGTCATTGAAAATGGTACCATTCGAAAGCTTCGATACGGTTTCCTATTCACATTCCATAGTAACTATAGCCGCATCTTGTATCGTTTTTGAAATATAGAGATATTGGTTTAAAAAATTACAATTTTTTCGTACCCCCTTGCATTCGACGCTTGTGTTAGGGGTCCCCGTCAAAATATTGCCATATAGTTTGTTGCTGCTAAGACTAGAGTGGTATGGATACCCGACGATGAAAAAGTTTGATGATATATTGAGTCTTCACGACAGAATACCGGCGTGTGACAGACGGACGGACAGGCAGGCATCTTGCGACAGCATAGTCTGCGCTATGCATAGCATCATGCAGTAAAAATTGAGACATCGTTACAGTGGTATGACATACACATTAGATGTTCACGTAAGAGTCTAAGAGGCAGCAGGTATTTACTGATGTAGTATGAAATATTTTGCTACTGAAATGATTGTTGCATTACGACTTGTGAAACAGATTGCTGAATTTTGCTTGACTTTGTAGGAATTATTTGTTCTGTTGGATCTCATTGGAACCAAGACCACCCAGTTTGTAAATTTCTTTCCTCAAACGGAAGAATTCTATACACAACTTCAAAGTGCTGGCAAGTGACTTGAATGCATTTCTACGTTTTGCTGTGATAGATACATTACTTCTTGTGAGTTGTTACGCAGCTCAAGTTCTTGGTAAATGCACTACAAGTTTATTGGTTTACTTGTGTAATTGGCTGTGAGGAATTTTGTTGCTGACAGTCATTAAAATTCCACTTTTACTGAACAAAATATTAAAGTCGTAGGCTTTGCATTTTAACTCCTTCCATTATATACGAGGGTCGTTCCATAAATAAGTCACAAAACGGCGTCATTCTGTTAATTTTCAGACTATGAAAATTCCTCCTAAATATACATTTTGTAGGGATTTAATTCTGAGTACGAGCTATGAGTTCTATTGCGATGACGTCACTGTGACGTCATTTATAAACATTAGATATGGAAACATTGCTGATGAAATCATCCCACAAGGAACAGCCTTCTGTTATTCGTTTGCTGTGAGCAAAAGGACTTAGCGTAAATGTCAATCAGTCTGAGATGCGTCCAATATGTGGTGAAAAGTATTCTACAAGACCAGCAATACATGTTTGGTGTAAAAAGTTTGCTCATGGTCGAGAAAGTGTTGTTGATGAGGAGGAACGACCTGTTTGCCATGTTGTTTCGACGACCGACGCAACGATCACAGCGGTCGATTCCATCATGTGGCGCATGATGGGATAAATGTTTACATGAAGTTGGACGATACGTTGAAAAATGAATCATTAATGTTTGATGTTTAGACACGTTTGCTTGTTGGACTTGTTCACTTTTCTCGTTTAACTCATAACTTGCGAGGACAAACATTAATGGCTGATTTTACTCCAATAATGATTTCTTTGGCACAGTGTTGGTGTTGTGTTATTGGCTTACACCATTTAATTAAACTAATGGTTTATTTGCACTGTCTAGTTGCCTACTTTTAGCCGAAGTTAACACATTCCGGATTTGCTTTAGCTCGCTGTTGGAATTATGCAGGTATGATCTACAGGACGTTGTCCTTTGGTTGGTGATTAGCCTGTGTCCAAGTATCGAGTTTACGAACTCTTATCATAACCCATAATTCTTTGCAAAACATGACTTATCAATAAATACAAAGACAGCAGCAACCGTTACCACTGGTTTTGTTTACACAGTGCCTGGCAGTGTGTATTGTTAGTATTAATTAATTTTATGCCGTATATTTCACAGAAACGCGCTTAGCACAAGAAGGTTTGCTGGAGCCGCGTGAAACATTACAGAAGCAGTGTTGCAACACGTATTTCCAGGGAACTACACAACGTGGTGGAGTTTCTGATGACCACATTCCGTTCCTGCAGAGAAGTAAATGTCTATTTCTGGCTTTTTTATAAGGAAAGTGGAAAAGTTGAATGTGGATAATGAAGTAATGTGATCGTCACTCTGCAGTGATTTTTGATTCTTGAGTGAGTTATCAAAATAGTCAGTGACTCATAACATTAACATCACGCGGTCTGTCTGCGACAGCTGAGCTTCTTGTTTTAAGAAGGACTTGACATTCAAGAAGGGGCTCAGGCCTGAAGGACAAGGACGTCCTGCAGAACAATTACGAGGACTCAGTTTTTGTGCCGAAGTACAGTTCTAGACAAGCAGTGACAGTACAGCTTATATGCCTCGTATCTGCTTACATGCCTCGTATTTTGTTCAAAATACTTTGTTGGTTTTCTGTGATTGTTTTTCAGTTCCGCTTTTATTTTGATTTGCATTTTGCAAGTTTGTGTCCATTTGCATGTTTGCGTGCTTGAGTCCTGTCATAAAATCTTTTGTAATCGAGCCCAAGATGTATACTGTACTGTACAGGTGTGTCTGTTATGCTCTATCACTCTGTTGTACAAATGTGTATAAAGTTCAGTTAGCAACATCAGTTTGTGTATGTTGTTTTATAGTGTATGAGTTCTCAATAAATCCAGCACTAGTTTATTGGTTCATTTATAGTCGGCTAAAAACATTTTGTTTATTTTTAATATTATGCCTTGTTAGCAATTTAGGCCTATGTTTGGTTTTTATATGAAACGTATTGCGCTGTATTGAAATTCAGTCAAATTTGACGGTTGCCACCTTAAGCCGATGACACACGTGTATGTTGTTTTACAGTGTATGAGTTCTCAGTAAATCTAGCACTAGTTTATTGGTTCATTTACAGTAAGCTAAAACATTATGTTGCCAACAGTAGTTAAATTTTGCTAGATAAAAAATTTGCTAGGTACTGGTACTGTGAAGAGACACTAATGACGTAAAAGCTGTCTGTTTTAATCCGACTTCGTTCCATGACCTACTTTTATCTCCTATCTCTTAACACAGTGTCTGAAGTGTGATAATGTCCCATAACTCACTCCGCTGAACTGTTACCAGTTTATCGTGCTAAACGTAGGCCCATGTTGGCTCTGTCATGAAATAAGTACGTTATACCATAGTATCTCATGGCATACACTCGCTACACTCGTGTATACCACTCCAGACTATCTTATGACCTACAGTTACTGTTGCTGTTTTACAGATGTTCCAGTTGTTCATCTGATTTCCATACCATTTCCAGCAGAGTGGCATACGGCGGCCGACAACGAGGCCGCTCTTCACTATCCGACGATCAACAACATCAGCAAAATCCTCCGAGTGTTCGTTGCCGAATACCTTCAGTTAACAGTGTGACAACATCTGAATGATCTTGCATCTTACCATCAACTCGGCTTTCCGTCGTCAAGTGACAGTTTGGTTCTTCACTGTGTCTCAGAAAGAGCATGCCGCATGGTGTTTGATAAGAACTTTGGCAAAAATGTTACTGATTTTGACAGCATCCTCGACAGACTGTCGACATGTTCCCGAGGACACTCTGAGGACTTGATGTAACATTTAACACTAGTTTAACACTAGTTAGACAGATCATCTCAAGACTGCTGACATTGAGTAACTGACTGACATTTTGAAGTTTGTCAGACGACATCTCAAATCAAAGCTGAACGTTGTTCAGTTTAACGTTGTGACATCATGGTGATTTTTCACCATGATTATCTTCATACTGTCTTCATTCTTTCTAGGTTATAATTTATAGGTTGTACATATATGTAGTGTGATATTTTTGTGGCAGGTTACATAAGATCTCGCATTAAATTTTTGTTAAACATATTAATTGTCACATTCAACGCGAAAATTCGGTCACATTTTTGGATTTTCAAATTTCACAAGGTAATGTAACAACATACTGCAGGTGAGTTGGAAATATTTGTGATGTTTACGTAGAGAATTTTCATACAAATCAATTAGTGAAAGCATTTTGGAAATCAGTCCACATTTGCCAAAGTTATCAAACATCCAGGGGCATACGTTTTTGAGACGCAGTGTATTACATATTACAACATTCCACTCTTTCAACATTCCATCGTGTGTTGTTTCTATCCATATGTCAGTCGTTAGGTGTTGTGGTTAATTTACTTATTGACTTTGTCTTGAAAAAGACGGTCACAAGCACAACCAGGTGGCAGGTGCTCTATGCTGTGGGTGGCGGAAAGAGTACAGTTGATGTTATTTAATGACTGGCCGTCACAAGTCATTACCAACCATATCAATTTACTATGTAACATATCATCACAGATTACTCAACCAGATAGATAGATAGATAGATAGATAGTGTCGATTTATATAGCGCATCGTCGTAGAAAAACCTCTAATGCGCAGGTGTGGGTTGATGTGTTATGTATTTTGTGCTTTATTTTTCAATTTGTATCGTATGTTTGGTTGATGTGTGATGTATTCGATGCATTATGGTTTAATCTGTAGTTATACAGTATGTCTGGAAAAAAAACTGGACTACTACGATTAATATGATATAACTTCACCAGTTCACAACATTTACTAATTATTTTTGGTAAGGATGGACCTTATTCAAGTCTTAATTGACTAGGTTAAAAAAAAATTTTAAATTGGCTTAGAACCAGCTGTGCAATTTCCATAACAACAGTAGAATAGCGAATTTTGGGGCTGACTTCAAACAACGTATAGCATGCATTAACTAGACTCACATCGTATTATTGGCTGCAGTTAACTCAGTTGTTGCACATCTGCAGTTTGTGAGTAACAGTGTAGTAGTAATTAGTAATAACCAGACTGTACTCAGAGAGTGCAAACCTCAGCCAGCACCAAGATCTCAACCAAAAGTGATCCGGGGTTCAAATCCAGATTAATCCCCGGATCCGGATGTCTGCGGGATCTGTCCCAAAATGTTATAGATTCAGTATCTTGATGGCGTGAGTTATTTCGCTATGCTTCGTAAAAATCAGGCTGTGACTGTATGGGAAATGCTAATAAATCTACTAAAATCCTCCTATTCTGCAGTGGTGAGGAAAATCGAAAAGTGATCCGGAACTGTACCAGAAGTTAATCAGTTCTTCCGATTGATAGGCCCAATCATAACACCAAGTTTCAATGAAATCAAATCAGCTCATTGCTTTTCAGTAATCCTGCTGACAGACAGAATGAATGACAGAACGAACGATCACATAACCCCGCCTTGTTGGCAGAGGTAGTAATTAATTCATACTAGTAACAATAGTGAGAGTTTATAGTAGTTTATGGTGTTGCCATCATAGCATAGATATTGGTGAGATACAGCGTCGGTCGAATGTTCATTGATTGTTGTGATACACACTGTGTTTAGAAAAATCACCCACTTTTGTTTTTTTGGCATAACTCTTGAATAAAATTAACCAAACTGAATGAAAATTTCAGACAAAGTAGCCAATGAAATGCTGATTTTTAGCGTCTAAAAATAACTTTTATTCTAGTTAAATGTTCTTTGCTATCAACAATGTAAACATGACGTCAGTGAAAGTGCCGTTAAAGCAGTCAGATTTATCACTGAACCTAATCGTCTCATTAAACGTATGTGAGTCAGTAAAATTTATGTAGCGAAACGCTTGCTGAAGCTGCTTTTTCGACAGAAGATCAAGTCTCGATGAGCTAAAGAGACTGATCAAAATATCAATGCAAGATATTTAATTTTGATGAGCAGTGTGTGGTCAACCATAACTCAGGCATGAGTCAGCGATGCCACTGCTGTCATATTCTCCTTTAAATGTTTTAACCCACTAACACTCCATATCTGTCGGGAAACATCTTAAGAAAGCGGTTTCACTTAAATATGGTGATACTTCTAAGAGTTACCGGTATGGAATGCAAGAAAGCAAAAGTGGATGTTTTTTCTGCAATATGTGAGTGTTGTTACAACACTTGCTATTATTTAATACCTCTACCACACTTGTTGTGGTAGAGTGGTAGTCTGGTAGAGGTCATACATATACATATGTATATACGTATGTTTATTATATTTTATGTGTATTTGATTTTTGATGCAAAACGGAAATAGTTTTGATAATTCACGAATTTATTACTGATGATAATAAATTTTTATTTATTTTTTGAGATTATGCCTTGTCAGTAGGTGAGTTTTTTATGCGAAACGTATTAGGCCGTAATTAGGCTGTATTGAAATACAGCCAACATTTGACGGTAGCCACCTTAAGCCGACGGCACACGTTCAACCCCGCAAAACTGCTAGTTGTAGTTCAGTTGTATTTGAACTGTTTTATTGGCGTCAGCTGCTGGACCCGAGTAATATTATTATCACGGAAGCATTTATAGGCCTAACGCGCACACATTCATCAATGATACTGAATCGGAGGCGCCGCAGTCATTAGGTGGGCAGCATGGTAAGAGTGTCGATGGACTACTTGAACAGGTCAGCTGTGTTTGAAGATGTCAGTAGTGGGTACTGGGTAACAGTCTGGTGTTAAGAGGTAGGCCTAATCCATTCAGACTGTAGGAGTCGCGTAACTAAACGATCTTTTGCAAAATTCGGCGGAGAATTGCGGAACGTCGAGGAAACGTTGATTGGTCCAAGTCAAACGTCCACTGTATTACCGTAGGCCCAGTCGTTCTCAAGATGTCTATCACTGTACCAGACAGGAACTTAGCTATCGCAAATAGATCGCGCGTCAGCTGCGCACACAATACGCCGAGGGGATCAATAGTAACCCCGTGACCTTGAAATCTAATTTAAGGGTTACTCAAGGTCATTGAAAATTGTACCATTCGAACGCCTGGGTACGGTTTCCTATTCACACCCCATGGTAACTATGGCCGTATCTTTAGCCATTTCGGAGATATTCAACGTCAAAGAATGGCCTGACCTTAAAATCTGGGTTTGAGGTCGTTCAAGTTTGTGAAAATAGTGCCGTTGGATAGAACGTTACTTTCTGTTGGTTGGCCACTGTAACTAAGTACCATTGATTGTCGAGAACTATTGGGGAGTGTAACTACTTACTTACTTACTTACGGTACTTATTTATTTGGCATTGAATAATTCGTGACCTTGAAATCTACGTTAAAGGTCACTCAAGGTCATTGAAACTGGTGCCATTCGAAAGCTTGGGTGTGATTTCCTATTCGCCTTCCATAGTAATGAAAGGGTATCTTTCATATCTTGTAACGTTTGCGAGATACAGCGACTGGTCGAAAATCGCAAAATTTTTATACCCTACTTAGCGCCCCGCAGGGGGTGACCCTGTCGGAATATCGTGAAGATGTTTGATGCTGATAAAACTAGAATGATTGGGCTATCGTGTAGTGATGAAATTATGACAATATGTTAAGCCGTTTCCATAGAATATCGGCGTGTGACGGACAGACAGAATGGCTATATCAATATCGCGCGTCAGTGTGCTGACGCGCAATAGAAACCGGCGCCGGTTCTGGGAACTGCATAATCTATACAGCTTTATAGTTTATATCCGAAGCCACCAGTAATATGAGACGGGCGCATTCGGTACGTGGTAGCAATGAAGCATGCATTTTATCATTCATGCATAATAATGTTTTCTCGCTATGAATACGTAATAGCACAGACTTGCGTTTTGCACTAGGATTGCTGAAGTTGAAGCCCAGTCCATCTGTATGAGACATTAATTTACTGCCGAGTAATGTGCAATTATTTCATGGCTAAAATCATTCAAATCAAGAGACGCTGTTTCCCAAAAAAATGTCATCCTTTTTAGCCAACCGTCTATCTATATAGACGGTTGGCTATATGGCATGAGCATGACGTCTGTCGTCTGTAACGTTCCGGTGCTGTCTCAAAACGATTCCACATATCATCATTCTGTCTTCACGACATG
>Ga0209149_1002759_pt1 | contig 10092 bp, 5 predicted proteins | sample WorMetTyACAVOLI2_FD_187423 | JGI IMG/M metagenome (GOLD analysis project Ga0209149, IMG submission 187423) | Marine gutless worms symbiont microbial communities from Max Planck institute for Marine Microbiology, Germany - Olavius algarvensis... ... | reverse complement strand
GGCCAGGATGGCCGGGTGGCCTGGTGGCCAGTGGCCAGGATGGCCGAGTGGCCCGGTGGCCAAGTGGCCTGTTAGCGGCCAAGGTAGCCTGGAGGTCCCGAGGGCCTGTTAGCGAATAGATGGTGGCCAGTGGCCAGGATGGCCGAGTGGCCCGGTGGCCAAGTGGCCTGTTAGCGGCCAAGGTAACCTGGAGGTCCCGAGGGCCTGTTAGCGAATAGATGGTGGCTGGTGGCCAGGATGGCCGGGTGGCCTGGTGGCCAGTGGCCAGTGGCCGAGTGGCCCGGTGGCCAAGTGGCCTGTTAGCGGCCAAGGTAGCCTGGAGGTCCCGAGGGCCTGTTAGCGAATGGGGGCTGGTGGCCAGGATGGCCGGGTGGCCAGGTGGCCAGTGGCCGGTGGCCATGGTGGCCAAGTGGTCCATTAGTAGCCGAGGTATCCTGATGGCCCAGAGGGTCAGTGGTGGCCGGGTGGCCTCGTGGCCCATAGTGGCCCAAGTGGCCATGGTGGCCAGTGGCCACGGTTTGGCCTCTGAACAGTATATAAGACGAGCACTCAGTCAGTGAGGGGGGACAGTTAGAGGAGCAGCTGAGCAGCCGCCGGAGGTGCGGGCCGTTTGTGTCAGCTAGGCTGTCAGAAACTGCAGTACTGTCGTAAATTCAATAGTCATGATGCGTTCTTTATTACATTTTATTTTAATTGTTATGTGGATAATTAATTAAACGAGTTTTCTTGTTCTCACAACCTGATGGATTACTCAACATCCACGAATAACAACAAAACAAACGGCTACTCCACATCACCCGATGAACGAACCAACACAGTACCCCAAGGACAGTTTCTAACACATGGCGCCCAACGTATCGGCTTATCATCGGAGTGTATCGAGTCTTCTGCCGTTCCTGTTTCACAGTCGTCACTTGCAGAACCCTGTTTGGATACTGATAATATGAACGATCAGTTACTGTCTGTTAGGAAGCAAATTCATGAATTGGAAGCTAGTATTGAAGCATCTGTAGCTAGCTACAGGTTTCATCGTCAAACACCATCTGTGGAAGAAAGGAATGTCTGCGATAAAGGTACGTTATTGCATGTTATTGGTCGAGAAGTCTTGCAACCATCTACTGAAAGAATTTTACATAATATGAGTAATGCCGATGGAGATAATTCGGACAGTACTCAGGAATTATCTGATTATTCTCACATATCACGACATAACAAGGACTCTAAGAAGGATGTTTCGCCTGGTTATCGACGCCTGCGCTCTGTAGTGCAGCGTAAATCAGATCTGGAGCGTGGTCGCTGTACTAACAACCGTTACAGCCTACGTGATTTGCAATCACCTCTTGTCGATTGTCAGTCGCGTGGTCGATATAAGGAAAATCATCGGCGTTCCACCCGTCGTGACAGCAATACATCACGTGACAGCGAGTCGGCACAGTCAGATGATTATCGTGGCCATCGACAGGCGATGCATTGTTTACGATCTACAAGTCGCAGAAAGCCATCCTCAACTGTTCAGCCAAAAGCTAAGTGTATTCCCAATTCTTCGTGTAAATCATATCAACATAAGAAAATACCTTCTTCAGTAATTTCTGCTTCTGAGAATAGTGATGCTCAGTGCGTTTACGATTCAGAATCTGATTATTCAGTGGATAAGTACACGAATGGCAATCTGAATAAAGATAAATTTCGTCACAGTTGTAAAAGCAAGAAAGATTGTCTGACGCATAAAGCTAAAATACGTGATGATGTCTGGAGTTCAGATTCAGATGCTGAATATCACTCTCGGCGATCAGTTGCTGGAAGGAAATTACCACTCGAGGAAAATCGCCTACGTCATCGTTATCCGTCGCGTCGACATGCTCGTGATTCCGGTTCGCCGCATCAGGCCAGACGTCGTCGGTCTAAACACGAATCACGAAGATCACGTAAGCATTGGATAAAACCTGATCGGTATGACGGCTCATCGTCTCTTGAAGCATTTTTGGCACATTTTGATTCTTGCGCCACCTACAATCGTTGGCATGACGATGATCGCTTAGCATATTTGCGTTCCTGTTTAACTGGACGTGCTGCTGAAGTGTTGTGGGCTGCTGGCGGAAACGCATCGGATACGTTGGATAAATTGATGAAACTACTTCGCAATCGATTTGGAAACGACGGCCAAGCTGAGAAACATCGAGCAGAACTACGTTGTCGCCGGCGTCGTGCTGGAGAATCTCTGCGATCAGTGTTCCACGACATCCAGAGGTTAGTATCCTTAGCTTATCCAGGACCAACAAATGCGACTACTGAGATTGTAGCAAGAGACGCATTTCTGGACTCGCTTGATGATTGTTCATTCGCAATGAAAGTTAGAGAGAAAGAACCATGTAATCTAGACGAGGCTCTTAAGATTGCTCTTCGGCTTGAAGCCTACAGTGATCGTGGTGACGGATCCTTGAACAATCGGCCCCGGCATGCCAGAGGAGCTAACACCACGGATAGTTCCAGGAATGCCGAATTACAGAGAAAAATCAATCAACTTGAGGACGAACGTCGTATAACAGACAAACGGATGAACGATCTTGAAGTAGCGCTTCAGGCCACTGGTATCGGATACAATAATGGTGGGTTTATGCCAGCATCACAGCATAGCAATGTACCATCAATGTCGGTGCCTATGATACCTCAACAAGGAAGCCATATACATAATCAACGCAGTGGGAGACGTAGTAACCGCTACCAGGCACAGTCTTCAGCAGGATGTCCCTCCTGTCGTCTGTCTGATGGAACTCGTGTGCCAAACTGCCAGGTATGTCGTCAGCAGGGTTGTTTCCTATGTGGCAGCCTAGATCATTGGAAGAAAGACTGTATGCTTAACTCAAAGCACAATAGCGGTGGTCACGCGGTGACAAATACTTCACCTGCTCATGCGAACTGGATTAAAAATCGGTATGCTAATGGAGATGTTTACTTGCAGATGCAACTTGGTAATCAGCGTGTCGACTGTTTGATTGATACTGGTTGTGAAATAACGATGATACCGTATCGTTTTGTAAACATGCAGTATCTGTTACCTTGTGATCAGAAAGTGTTTGCAGCGAATGGTTCAGAAATCAGGATACAAGGAACTGCCCGTGTAAATTTTTCGCTCAATGGATTACCGACTTCTGCTGATGCATTAATCTCAGAGGATATTGAACTTCCTATGCTTGGATCTGATTGGCTTCACAGTCATAATTGCTATTGGGATTTTACCCGACACTTGTTGTATGTTGACGGTCAGGCACTGACACTGAACGCGACAAAAACTCACACAAGATGTCGACGAGTATATGTGCAAGACGAAGTCGTTTTGCCCCCGCATCATCAGGTTGTAGCACCTGTGCGCACAACGTGTGTGAGTCTTCGATCGCCATCAAGTGATTCGGTCATTGAGCCTAAAGAGTTGCGCCCAGGACTGTTTTTGGCGAGGGCTTTATTACCGGATCGGCAACACAACGTGCCTGTTCAGTTGATAAACTCCACTAATGAGCCACAACGACTCAAAGCAGGTATTTGTCTAGGACAACTTCAGCCAGTTTATGTGTGCGATGGACGGGAGTCACTGTCAAATGTCAATGAGTTGAATGCTGTCTCTACTGATGACGGTACGTTTGAGGAAATGGTACAACAATTACCAGAGCAGCTGACCACTCAGCAACGTTTTCAGGCCACGGAGTTACTGAGGAAATATGAAAATGTGTTTTCGAAGAATGAATACGATATTGGTCAAACGGATCTTGTGGAACATCACATAGATACTGGAAGTCACAGACCAATAAGACAACCACTTCGACGCCATCCGATCGCTCATCAGCAAATAATCGATGAACATGTTGATCGTATGTTAGCTCAAGGAATTGTCGAACCGGCGGCCAGCCCATGGACATCAAATGTTGTTTTGGTGCGGAAAAAGGATGGTCAGTATCGTTTTTGCATCGACTACCGCCGCTTAAATGCAGTAACTTATCCGGATGCCTATCCGCTACCACGCATCGAATCTTGTCTTGATGCACTGGACGGTTCAAGTTGGTTTAGTACGCTAGATCTTCGCTCTGGATACTGGCAGGTGAAGCAGAACCCCCAAGATGCTGACAAAACTGCATTTATTACAAGGCGTGGATGCTTTCGGTTCCGTGTTCTAAGCTTTGGTCTGACTAACGCTCCTAGTGTTTTCCAGCGTTTGATGGATCTCGTCCTATCTGGCTTGACATGGGAAATTTGTCTTGTGTACATTGATGACGTTATTGTTTTCGCAAGAAGTTTTGGCGAACAAGTATCTCGTTTGGAAACAGTGCTACAGCGACTACAGAATGCCAGGCTCAAACTGAAACCGGGAAAGTGTTGTTTGTTCAGACGAGAAGTCAAGTTTCTTGGATACATTGTTTCTAAACAAGGAATACGAACGGATCCAGCAAAAGTCAGTGCAGTTACTACGTGGTCGATACCTCAGAATCTTACGGAATTACGGGCATTCCTAGGTCTCTGCTCTTATTACCGAAGGTTCGTTCACGGATTTGCTGACGTTGCCGCACCCTTGCATGAATTAACTAAAAAGGGACGATGTTTCACGTGGGACACCCGTTGCCAAGCAGCGTTTGACGAATTGAAAAGAAGACTGACCTCTGCTCCAATACTTGGATTACCAAGAAACGAAGGAACTTACTACTTAGATACAGACGCCTCCGAAGAAAGCGTTGGGGCGATCTTGTCCCAGCTACAGGACGGAGAAGAGCGAGTTATTGCGTACTCCTCACGAAGAATAAGTGATGTTGAGAAACGTTATAGCACAACACGGAAGGAACTTTTGGCCGTAGTATTCGGATTGCGTCAATATCGCCAGTACCTACTCGGTCGCCGTTCAGTGTTGAGAACCGATCATGCTGCGTTGCAGTCTCTGCGGCGCACACCAGAGCCTGTTGGTCAAGCCGGTCGATGGCTTGATTTCATTGAACAATTCGACTTAGTCGTCAAACATCGAGCCGGTGCTCAACATCGTAACGCGGATGCACTTTCACGTCGGCCAGTGGATGGAAACGACTTCAAAGCTACGACAGCATGTGCTGTGAACTCTGAGAATTCACAGATGGAGGACATCTGGGCACCAGCTGCTTTAGCCTCAGCGCAAGCCTCCGACAAAGAATTTGGTTCGTTGTATCTGCTACGATTAAACAGCGATGATCCGCCTCCAATATCAGCAGTGCAACGCTGTGGAGAGGAATGCAAGGTCTATTTGGCGCAGTGGCCGCAGTTATGTATGCACGACAATGTACTGTATCGTCGATTTCTTCGGCCTGATGGAACTACACAGTCGTTACAGTTAATTCCACCTGTTAAGCTGCGGCAGGAGATAATTCGCCTGGCGCACAGTGGAATGACTGGAGGTCATTTGGGACTGAAGAAAACTCTGGATCAGGTAGCCCGTCGTTGTTACTGGAAAGGGTGGCGAAGCGATGTTAATCGATTTGTGCGTAGCTGCCAAGATTGCTGCCGATATCATCGTGGACCTCCGCCAAAACGTGGTGCGTTGCAGGATATGTCTGTAGGAGCACCAATGGAACGCTGGGAAATTGATTTGACAGGACCACATCCTAGATCAAGAAAAGGAAATATTTACATATTAACGTGTATTGATCAGTTTACCAAATGGGCTGAGGCCATTGCATTGCCAAACAAAGAGGCTGTTACAGTTTCTCGAGTACTGATGGAACAAGTGTTTTCTCGGTTTGGATTTCCAATACAGCTGTTAAGTGATCAAGGAAAGGAATTCGATTCGATTGTTCTACGAGAATTGTGTCGGCTTATGGGTATTGACAAAGTTCGTACCAGCTGTTACAAACCATCGACGAACGGGTGCGTTGAACGTTTACATCGCACCATTAACGGAATGATTGGTCGAGTAATTTCCGAAAGTCAGCGTGAATGGGACGAATTGTTGCCTTCCGTCATGGCAGCCTATCGTTCTTCCCGTCACGAAGCAACTGGACTTTCGCCGAACTATCTCACTTTTGGGCGTGAAGTGCGAGCTCCATTAGATGTTGTCCTTGGCCCTCCCGAAGACCGGGACCTAGAAGCATCGGTTGATGATTTTGTGAATAAAATGCATGATCGACTTGTCACGGCCTACGAAATCGCCAGAGAACAACTTCAAGTGACCGCAGACCGATCTAAACATTATTATGATCTTCGCGTTCGTCCTGTGGAGATTTCAGTTGGAAGCTGGGTCTGGATGTACAGCCCTAGAAAGTATGTTGGACGTTCACCCAAGTGGCAGAAAAATTACAGTGGTCCATTCTTGGTTGAAGATCGGCTGAGTGATGTGCTATATCGAATACGACGGTCTCGGAAAGCTAATTCGTTACTTGTTCACAGAGACAAGCTAAAACCGTACTGTGGTGACGCTCCAACAACTTGGTTGCCCGCTGCGCCTGCTGTCTCAACACCTAACAATGAAGAGTCAGATGACGCTCGACCGAAGCGTAGCATTCGCCGGCCTTCGCGATTCAACGACTTTTGATTAAAATTTACAACGATGTTTATATTAAACTATAATTTAATAATTTTTGTTGTTGTTGCCGTAGTTTTCCGTGTCCACAGTGTACCAACGACTACAAATACCGCACTGGGCTGCGACGACATCTGCTGTCGGTCCATCATACTATAAATTCAAATGGACTTTGCCGTGTTCTCTCTGAAGATGAGTGGAAGGCGGCAATGACTCGGGAACGCCGTCGTCGGGCAGGGGAGCAGGCAGCAGACGACACTGCAGGCGAAACACTGTTGACGCCGTCGGTGCAAGCGTTGTTGGATGAAATACTTTCCGACAGTACGGAAGCTGAGAACAGTGAAGGCGCAATCGTGGACATATCTCCGCCCACATCTGCTCAGGCATCAACTGGCGCGGGTCCAGCGACGGCTGCAACCCCGTCTTTCCATCTAGATGCGACACAAGTGGCCCGTTTAGTGGCTCATCTTACCACGACTGCGATGGAGCAGGGCGTTCCCGCGCACACAGTGTTGCAGTCCGTGTGGAATCCTATACCTGTGATGGCGCAGTCAGCAGCTGTCGGCGTAGTAGCAGGCATGCGTGAAATGGCACATCAGCTGGCGATAGACCTATTTTCTGTTGCCGCAGAGGATCCAGCTGCAGTGCTTGAACGCGTTCGTCGTCGTATCTTTCTCACTCTGTCAGCACAGCTGTGATTCGGACGACGTTTACTTTGTTTTAAGTAATAGTTAAGAGTGTAGCATGTAAGTTTTAAGTTTTAAGTTGACATGTAAGCTTTACAGTGAATACATGCACTTCGGTGTTGATGAACAGAAACAAAGTTGCTAAGCATTTGACTGTTAACGGTTACAAACATTTTCTATAATTTGCTGTTCATGTTTCATGATAAGTAATTTACGGGCGGGACGCCCTTCCGGTGGGGAGGAGGAGAGTGTGAGAGCAATTCCCTTCTTACTTCCTTACTACGAGATAGTGAGAGGTCACGTGGCTTTGTTTATAAAGCGTCTGCTATTTCCGGTTGCCGTTTTTGTTCTGTCGCCATGGGGTGAGCTAAGTTCTACATATTTCTGCTGATTATAATTATAATTTGTGCTTTTGCGATATTGTTTGACTTTTAGGGTTAGGTTACGTTACTTTATTTCTGGTTTTATATGCGTTATGTATATCATATGTTAAATCTTGCCTAAGTAGACTTGTAGGGCCTGTTAGCGAATAGATGGTGGTTGGTGGCCAGGATGGCCGGGTGGCCTGGTGGCCAGTGGCCAGGATGGCCGAGTGGCCCGGTGGCCAAGTGGCCTGTTAGCGGCCAAGGTAGCCTGGAGGTCCCGAGGGCCTGTTAGCGAATAGATGGTGGCTGGTGGCCAGGATGGCCGGGTGGCCTGGTGGCCAGTGGCCAGTGGCCGAGTGGCCCGGTGGCCAAGTGGCCTGTTAGTGGCCAAGATAGCCTGGAGGTCCCGAGGGCCTGTTAGCGAATGGGGGCTGGTGGCCAGGATGGCCGGGTGGCCAGGTGGCCAGTGGCCGGTGGCCATGGTGGCCAAGTGGTCCATTAGTAGCCGAGGTATCCTGATGGCCCAGAGGGTCAGTGGTGGCCGGGTGGCCTCGTGGCCCATAGTGGCCCAAGTGGCCATGGTGGCCAGTGGCCACGGTTTGGCCTCTGAACAGTATATAAGACGAGCACTCAGTCAGTGAGGGGGGACAGTTAGAGGAGCAGCTGAGCAGCCGCCGGAGGTGCGGGCCGTTTGTGTCAGCTAGGCAGTCAGAAACTGCAGTACTGTCGTAAATTCAATAGTCATGATGCGTTCTTTATTACATTTTATTTTAATTGTTATGTGGATAATTAATTAAACGAGTTTTCTTGTTCTCACAACCTGATGGATTAGTCAACATCCACGAATAACAACAAAACAAACGGCTACTCCACATCACCCGATGAACGAACCAACACAGTACCCCAAGGACAGTTTTTAACAGTACTGCTCAACAATAGAATTCAAACAAAAGGAAATAACATTTTTAAAGAGCAATCAGAGCTGAACAACATGAGAAATTATGATGTTAGTCGCTTTTGTTTTGACAGTGAAATTGGGTGTTCGAAGAGTACGAAATAACCAATAATTTCAACACGTCTCACTGCTGCATGAGATCGATATGCAGTCACAGCGATTGGCGGAAAATGTGGTGAATCGCACCTCCATTCTGATTTCTAACCGCATTCAGTCGTTTTTCCGTTGTGCAGTGGATTTTCGAACAGTCTCAAAGGTGATCTCCTTGCATTTGTTTTTGATTGCCTCTTTCAGGTCCTGTACACTTGCAAACGGAAGTCGTTGTCCTTCGTACACCAAATCCTGCAGGATATCCCAAATGCAGTAATTTAAAGGATTAAGATCTGGAGAATATGATGCCCATTCATCAGCAGGAATGAAGTCTGGAATGTTCTGTCGTAGAAACGGAAAGAATACAGAATCGGTACACCCACGAAATTTTCAGTATGGATTGGTTATCTGGCATACTAAAAAGGGACGCAAAAATTTTTGGGGTGTGGCTTGCGGAAAAGGGGGTATAGCACTTTTTGGGGTAAAAAGTATCGAATGTTGCAAGAAAAGGTTAAACAATGTCATCGTCTTCTGTGCATCTTTCACTGTCCATCACAACCTCCTCTGTAATCCACCGAGGCTACCTGCAACCACACTAACACAGACATACATAGGCCTACATAACACGTTATACTGCACAACACTCGAAACGACGAACGACCGCAACGCACCTACGAGGACTCGAACCTCGCTCGGTAATACGTCGTGTACAGCGCGTTACCGATTTAGCTAAAGAGCTTCACACCAACGTGGTTTTAATAGTCGTATTTATAGTTGTAAGTGTAGAGGGTTGGAAAAACACGCACAGAAAATATTTATTAGACTACATATATGTATTTGGCACTGAAGCAGTTTAATGATACAACTGAATTACGGTAAATGTTGAGTTTGAAAGAATTACAAGGATATAAAGTCATTCGCCAGGTGGAGACTACGCCCACTTTAACCCTATAACTACAACATGTCCGCAATATACGGTTAGTTAGCGCTTTGTGACACACAAGCACATAGCAGTTCAGAGGGTTAACGACAGATGAGTAAGTCATGAATATTAATGAAATAGTCAGTGATGATTGAGCCGGTAGACAGTGGCCGCCAATAAGTCACGTGCTATATGAAACAACTGAACCATATGATCACGTGAAGTGATTGACGTGGACTCGTGCAGTTCACCTGTCGACGTTTAGGCGTATTGATATAAGATGCGATTGTTTTGTTAATGAGATGTAATGGCGTCAGCGCTAACCGGCGTTATCGTTGAAAATCTGTCAGGCCACTAAGTCGATGTCCAGAAGTTAGTAACGTGTAATTTACTTAAGTTAGGACGATTCGTAGTCGACAGCTTTGAGAACACGTTCGACTTCTGCAGCGAGTTAAAGTTGATAAAGGCACAGTGCGCGTGCCAACACTGTCGTGGTTGTTCTGTGACCGTTGGCAGGGTCAAGCCACACCGGTGACGTTTCGCTGTAC
>Ga0209149_1002758_pt1 | contig 10093 bp, 11 predicted proteins | sample WorMetTyACAVOLI2_FD_187423 | JGI IMG/M metagenome (GOLD analysis project Ga0209149, IMG submission 187423) | Marine gutless worms symbiont microbial communities from Max Planck institute for Marine Microbiology, Germany - Olavius algarvensis... ... | reverse complement strand
TGTATTGAACATGCTGTGCTGATGCCGTTTACCAAAAGTTATCAAAATTAGTCCATGCTTGTCGCAACTACAGCTGTTTTTTGAGACACTGTATTGTCGAACAACACGCAATAGGAGTAACAAACTTTCGGACAAATGCCACAGGGTCTGCAGTCTATATCTGAAACAACATCAACAAAAACCTTGAACTACTACCACTTCACTAACTGTTGTCATCCTCAATACTCCACTTCTGTTCCTTAATCTGTTAATTTCCGTCTGAATATTAAATTTAACTTCTTGATATTGCCAATAATTTGATCATGAGTTCCAACTATGTAACTCCAGTCAATTTAAGCTTATGAACATTCAGCTGGTGTGCTCTCTTTCTCTCAAATTGTAACTTAAAATTACAATCTTCAGCATTTCTCATTTTTTTATGGATGGCATTATCAGCAATGACCCAGTAGAAAAATATTTTTTTAAATATCAGCATTCGTGTCTCTGCCTTGATACCCAGGTTTTTCAAGAACTACCCTAGATGTCGATGTATGGCGCTACGCAATCTTAGAGTTGCATGCCAGAAACGACAACGATGACGACGACCCTACTGGTGGATGTTATCATAGCTCGAAGCTGTTCCAGACTTAATTCATGGTTTAACTGTAATTTTCAAATTTATTTATTATTTTTAATCTTGCTAATTTGACAGTTCAGTGAAACTGTGTGAGTGTAGTTCAATACTTATTTAATACATCTTCCACTGCTATAATGATCATGTTTGTTATTACAAAAAAAGAAAATATGTTTTTAACTACATGTAAACCTACTTAAATTATGAAAATGGACCATTTCACAATATACAGCTAGCATGCCACATAACCACCACATCCACATACAAATACTACACAGTCTTCCAAAAAAACTAAGCCTCCTGATGTTTGATAATATAATGTTTGATAACTTTGGCAAATGTGGACAAATTTTCAAAATTCTTTCACCAGGTGATTTGTAAGAAAATTCTGTATGTACAAAGATTTCCACCTAACCTGCTACACTACCTTGTGAAAGTCAAAAATCCAAAAATGTTACCGACTCTGACAGCACCTCAACAGAGTGTTGACGTATTCCTGTGAACACTTTGAGGACTTGATTTAACATTTTACAATAGTTAGACAGACTGTTTTCGCACCGTCTTCGTTCTTTCTAGGCTATACTTCATCTGTTGTACACACATTGAAGTAAAATCATTAGTTTTTGTGGCAGGTTACATAAGATCTCACATTAAATTTTAGTTAAACATATTAATTGTCACGTTCAACATGAAAATTTGGTAACATTTTTGGATTTTCGACTTTCACAAGGCAGTGTAGCAACATATTGCAGGTTAGGTGGAAACCTTTGTGATATGTACACAGAGAATTTTCTTACAAATCTCCTGGTGAAAGAATTTTGAAAATCGGTCTACATTTGCCAAAGTTATTATCAAACATCAAGGGGCTTAGTTTTTTTTTGGAACATGGTGTATAATGCTTATCACTAAATATAGTCAAAATAACACACATTAAACAGCTTTAAGATTACTTTGGCAGCTGGTGGTCCCATAAAGGACTCCAAGGAAATCAATGTGACCTGCTGTACCAGCAATGTGTCACTATACAACGTTGCCGTATGTAGTAGTCAACTGTTCACTCACATACAGAACAAGTACAAAAATAAAACACCACAATGAGATCAATGTGCATCGAGACCATTGTAGCCATTTGATAAATGACTGTTCTACAATGAAGCCATACTGGTCGAGAATCTCAGTTATGCAGCCTGCCCTTGTGGCGCAGTTGCGTAAGTCACTGCGCTGTAGTTTGCATGGCTTGTGTGGCTGTCAGGCCCTGGAGGTGCGGAGTTCAAATCCGGGCCAAAGTGCTTGTCAGTACATGCAGGTAAATTAAGTGCATATTCAGAGAATAATATCTTGGGCAGGCACATGCCTCTATTCTTTTAAGTCTGTGACAGGCCACTAAAACTGGGTTTAACGGCACCCAGACCTCTAGTGTGAGTCAGCGTTGGGATAACAGATGAGGCCGGCTCCGGCACTATAAGCAGTGCACGGCCTCAGAGAAACCCAACGTACAGGCCTAGCTCGTAAAATAATAGGCACAAGCCCTTCAATCTCCCCTCCTTCTCCGTTGCACACACTACACACACGCACTGCCAGCAGAAGTGGCAGTAGCAGCGCACCACTTACACCTGGATACACTTCCTATCCTTCCTTCCCATTCCAGCAGGGCTTGCACATTGGGCCATCTTAATTGGCTTTAACATTGTTCGTGGCGAACCTAGGCCACAGTGGCCAAGTATGGTACGGTAGATCAGTTATACACATCCTCTCAGTTTATGTCAACTACTTCACGAAGCAATCTGATAGCACAGTCAAATTATTTCTAAAGGCTAAAAGCAACTCACTGGTGCACATAATTGGACAAAAGTCGGACAGCTGACAGAACAAATAAAGGACCTGACCACTGCCCAGTATTTTTGAGCACTGTCTTACAGCTGTCTGCCAGGCACACTACATGATGCTAACCAGACAACATATAAGAACTTACACAGACAGGAATTTCTGCCTATGATATATGTTCTCAACTGCAGTCAACAATCACGTATGTGTCAATAATCACAGACCAGTATTATACACGAGAACTTAATAATCGTCATACACAAAGTGACTATTACGAAATAAGCGAACTGAGTACACACAATCCATGTTATGACACCATTTGGCTGCCACAGTTTCTACCACAATAATAAGAGCTCTCATACAACATCAAAGTCCTGAGACGACGACGACGATGATGAATGAGGAGAATCTGGACGAGGAGAACATGGTGTACTGGCCGGACTCAAACTAAAGTCGTGGGAAATTCCAGCACTGTCTGCCGTTGGCAGACCAACGTCATCATCGTCATCATCATCTTCATCATCCCCAACTGCCAACTGACCAAAACCTACACACGAATAAAAAAAGCCAGTAAAATTTCAAAACTGATTTTTTAAAAAGTAATAATAGAATCACACGAAGAAGATAATACGTTGCGGCGTGGATGGGTAGCAGTGACAAGAGAATGAGAAAGTAAGGACAACACACACGAAGAGGAAGTAATGAAGTTGAAAGATGCTAATATCACTAGGCAACTAGGTACCTGTGCCTTGAAATGCTGGAGACGGCGGTGAAGAATCGGACGATTCCTCACTCAGTCTGACATCGATGCTGTCGTTCTGTACGGTCACTTCATACGCCACAGGCAGCGGCACAGCACTACTGCTCAACAAGTTTGAACCCTGCACAGGCAGCGGCACAGCACTACTGCTCAACAAGTTTGAACCCTGCAACAGTTGACAACACTAAAAGACTACTATTTCTAATTTCATTTTTCTCACCGGCCACTTTACTGAGGCGGCGTTAGTTTGGCTTTGTGGTAACACGTTAGCCTCAGTCAAAGTTGTTACTCCATGCTGGATCATGTTAGTGCAGAGAGGCAGTGCAATGCTTCTTGTCTGTCCAGTTAGCTTCAACAGTACAATACCCTGACCACCGTCTTTTGTTATTAGTTATTGTGGCATCAGAATGTTCAGATTTATCACTGCATACAATTAAATGGTGTTCTGTTGTCTTCGGCGTTAAAGCTTCTTGTTATAAACACTTCGTTGACCATTCCCACAAACAACAAATGACGCTGCTTACCTGCGACAAGTGTCACCAACTTACCACGGTCTGGCACAGCTGTGTGTATAACACTTGGCAGCTGGACCGTTGACAACATGCAATGAAGCCAGATATCGGTCGAGAATCACATTTTTGCCTACCCCACCTGCACTTGACGGAATATCGTTATACCGTTTGGTCAGGCAAAACTAGATTAGTATGGCTACCTAACGGTGAAGAAGTCTGAAGATATGTATATTCATTTCGACAGAATACATGAACGTGACGGACAGACAGACAGACACGGCATAGGCCGCGCTTATGCATAGCACTGTGCGGCAATAATTCAACACAAATACAGACCATCAGTGATCTGTGAACGTCATCTTGATAGATAGACTGTGCTTCGTTCGGCGTCATAACAGAAGCTTCAGTGACTGACTACCAAACAACACACAACATGTAACATATGATTATGTGTGCTCCATATCACAATAAGACGACGTTACTTGTGGTTTTTGTTTGAGTTACTCCAGGTCAAGCTGAGTACCCAAAAGGAAACCTCTGGGGACAGCTGAAGCATTATTGTTTAAAAGCTGGATATCTTTTCTGTTGCCCAACCACAGACACTCAAACCGTTTTAACAGCCAATTTCCAAGTAAAACTGGGTTAGCCAATTAGCCATCTTAATTTTCTTCCACGATATCTTCTGTACCTTAACATCGTATCGTGCCAAAACGTTTTATATCCCGTCTGACATTGTCCCAATAATCTGTCTGCAGATGTCGCTGTTTTTCATCTAACTGAATCGTCATATTCAAACCGACCAAAACAACATCAGCTTAATCTCCGACATTTCTTAATCACGAAGCCGACTGGTTCTGATCCCAAAAAAGTCTCGGAGAAAATGACAAAAAAATGTTATGAAACAAAATTGTATGACACATGCTAGTAAACACATATCACCTGTCACGGTAAACAATCAATGGATGTGAAATTACATCAAATGTAAATTATTGTCACTACAACTATTACAATTACAATTATATAAATTATTAAGTAAGTAAGTAAGTAAGTAGATTTATAAAGTGCCATAGTCGAGAACGAATCAGAGGCGCTGAGACTGAGATGAGATTTTAGATGTCGGCGGAATTTTGTGAGAGTTTCGCAAGAACGGACGTTAGAGGGAAGACTATTCCAGAGAGCCAAAGCTACTGAACGAAAACTTCGAACATCAAATGAGATATTACAACAAGTAACAGAGAGAAGGTTGGCAGAGGCAGACCATAGAGTTCTGTATGGAGTGTGCCACTAGACCAGATTAGCCAAATATTGGGCTTTCAAACAATACCAAATACAGACATGATGTGAGTATGTAACTGGTCGACAAACAGGCGTTTAGAACCTTGTAACTGTCTGAGACATACCGGCAGTCTGTGTCTTGTGGAGTCTTCAATGTATGAAAACGATCCAATGTCATAGATAGCACCGTCTTCCACCACATCATAAACTAGTGGTGATGGCACAACTGCCTTTGACATGCCCGGCAAACTTCTCGGCGATCCACTTTCGTACATCTGCAAGCAACATCATCCTTCAGTAACAGCAATAATGTCACGGCATTATGTAATATAACACATCTGTTTGTCAGATGAATAATGCAAAATTTTATTAACAAGCAGTCTGCAATGAACTAAAAAGTAGGGCTGCCCAAATTAGCGATTAATCTGCCGATTAATCCCCAAAAATTTTTAACGATTAATTTTATTTTTGACGAGTAAATTTCGAACAATTTTCTTACTTACTTACTGAAGCCAATTTGATGTTTAGTTGCACCGGAAGTGTCCGTATGTTGTTGTTGTTAACTAGCAAAATGGCCGATTCTCGGAATAAAGACTATAAACCGGTTACTGGTAAACTGCGTGAATAGTTCGGATTTAAATTAGATGATGACAATAAAGTTACGGATGGTGAGAAGGTTTACTGCTTTCACTGTGATAAAGGTTTCGCCTTTCACGGCTCAAATACATTGCTGTCATTTTAGTTGTTTTTAACTATTAATTAATCGTTAATTATTGGAAGATTAATCGTCAAAGAAATCCTTAATCGTTAACAGCCGTACTAAAAAGTGATCACATACAACCACACTAACCAATCAACGGTCAAACAGTATGTCTCAACATTAAAAAGATATCTTTTGACGCTATACAATCCTCGGTTTGAGCGCTCAAATGGTGTGGGATATTCATAAGGCACTGTATCACATGTTACGGTAAGCAATCAATGGATGTGAAATTACATCAAATGTAAATTACTGCCTTTACATTACAATTACGATTAACTGAATTATAATGTCGTAGTCTCATACGTCACCATGATGGTGTCAATCAGAATCAAACCTGCAGCACGTGGCTGGCAGTTTATCACGTTAATCACAGAGTTACAGCCACTCCGACATGTCTTAATGTCATATCTTAACAAACATTATATCTGCATTTTGAATTTTCAGTATTATATGTATTCATCGCTGTTTCATCCGTAAGCTTAATGACTTAATGCCATGCAAACGGTCACAACTGCCACACTACAGATGCCCATAATAACTAGTGATGATGATAAAAACTAAAATCGTCATAAAACACAAGCGACTTACATCTCCCATAATAGACGGGTTCATCACTGTCCTCTTTTCTTTCAAATTGAGCACCATTACCGACTGATCATACAGACAGACATGCATCACATGATGAGTGAGACAGAAACAATGTTAAGTTCTGTGCACGACTGAAGACTTTTCTGTTTTCCAGAGCCTATGGGACATCACCACAGTGCCTCTGTGACAGTCTTGGTTGTAAAGTTTGTTTGCGCGAACACAAATTTACTTACTTACTCACTTACTTAATGTTTAATCAGCATCAAAATGAGACATTACGAATGCTTCATAGCACGACTCTGAAGTAAGTATGGTATGGTATAGTAGAGTTTATCGTCCCACTCGACACACTATAGGTCATTTCGGAGACGTTTTACTGTTTTACTGGTCACATGACCCAACCAACAGTGTCATAGCACTGAAGGACGATGGTTAGTCAACCAGGTGAAGGGCCAATCCCACCAGACTCAGCTCACTAAAAGGTAAAGAGAAGGATGTAAGCAAAAAAATTTTTAGTATCTATATAGCACCATTTAGACCGAGACACAGAGGCGCTTGGAAGACAGAGAGCTAAACCAAGCAAGATCAAAGCCCGATACAGTCAACCGACCCGTAAGAACTGCTCATATCTCTGTGCACCATTATAAGACTCTGAAGTAACCTTGCTCAATGTAAATCAGTTGGTTCCACTAGGCATCGGACATAACAGGAGAGTTTCAGCAACAGTTCATACGCTGAATTTAGGGTGACCAGTCTCGTGCACTACAAAATTCTCAAACTTCTGCAGTCACTCTACACCGAGTGGTGGTAATTGTGTTAGCACATCATCTTTAGTCTGAACTGTCATACAACTGTAGATCTGCCGAGTATTTCAGCACTTTGACATACACTAAAGACTCAACTGTATATATGTATAGCATCAGCTACCTCAGGCAATGGCAGGCATGCCGGACGACCACGTCCATATAGCGTGTGATACAAATCTGCTACGCCACATCGAAGTCGAGAATCATGTGCAAACGTAGTACTAAAAACACAAAAACAATGACAAACGTTCAGATAAGCACCCTGCTCGGGGTGGGTCATCTCTCGAGTGTGCTAAGCTTGCAGCCCCCACACAGTGCAGGGGCCGAAATCCAGAATTCCACTTCATAGAAGTTAGCAGCCGAACCGACACTTAGCAGTTTCTTTTGCATCTGTAAATATTCACTCCTGGCTGTTATTTACTAAGTTGGTCGAACGACCCGGTAAGTTCGGGGTGGTTCCGCTCGGCGCACTGGTCAAAATTCAAAATTCCGCTTCCTACAAGTTTTTCCCAGGATCCATAGAATACACATGCCAAGTGCCATCGACATCGATTCAGCGATGTTGGAGCCTCAGGGTTTTGAAAATGGTGACACTGCACGGAGGGACATTTGACCGGTTTTATAAGCCATCTCGGGAGATATAACTAAAAATTGATTTTCTGTCATATTACGCTTGAACGCTCATGAGTTATTGGCTTTTGTTTACATTTTTGTTGAATGTACGCTGCCACTGCAATCACCTACAGCGAACCGAGTTCTTCATAAGCACCAGCGTAAACTAATTGATGTAATCGATCATCACGTGATGATTTTTCTGACGACTTATTTCAGAATGACCAGTGGCTGATGTTAACTTCACGTTATTAGTTACGTCATTAATAACGTGCCATCACTGCGTTTCATTTACGGTCGCCTTGATGATTTGCAAATTACAGCATAGTTATACGTCACCAGACGATGTCTCACATTGTCGAATCCTGTCCCCTTACAAAACTGAATAGCGGCTTATCTCGGCTACACTCTGCAGATGAAGACGCTGTTTCATGGCTGACCAATTATGGTTAATGACACGCATACGAGAAGAAGAAGAAGTGGCACAGCGAGTGTTTACTGCAGTGATGCGGATAATGCAACCTGCAAATCGAGGGTTAGCTTGCCGTATTCCGAGCTACCGGTCGCAGAGCGGACTATTTTCGGCTTTGGCTGTGAACGTACGAGAGGCTCATGAATACATGCGTGCAATACAACCATGCAATACGCATTTGTATTGCATTGTTGTGACGTCATGGCATTGTGTACTGCATCACAAATTAGCAATAAAACTAAAAACTGACAAACAACATGCAATAATCTATGGTAGCAATTAAAACAGGAAGTAGTGCACAAAGTTATTATCATTGCTGGCCCACGTTAAAGGCCAAACATGCAATTACAATAATGCATTGGTTGTCAACATCCATCCCTTGCACCATTTTTTACCGACATCAGCATTTTGCACCACCTGCATCCTGTGTAAATGGAATGGTAGCTGGATTTATATAGCTCCTAATCGCGACTCACTTCATAGGCGCTCAGGCATGGATCACACAGTTTTACCTGCAAACAACACCATGTCTGCCTTTATTTTGTAAGCCTTCACCAGATGGTGCCACCAATTGCTGCAGACATCTAATTGCAGCTTACTATTCATTTATTGACCCTAAAAAGGATGAAAAACTGAGTTGGCCTTGTTGGCTGACGGTTTACCCACATTGAGCACAGAACAGGAAAAGTTCACTGGTCAAAGATCAGTGTTCTACCACTGTGCCATGCAACCAACCAGTTGACTGATAACTGACAGGAATCGGTAAGTTCTACCATAAATTGATTAATTAACTCACAACTCGCAACTGATCAGTTGATGGTTTATTTATTTAACTAGTTAAATGAAATAAGACATAGCAGAATAAAGCAGTCAAACTTCAGCAGACTAACTTCATCAGTTTCCAGATCTGATCAACTAGTTGGATGGAGTTCAGAGAACTAGAGCTGTCTTTGGCTGTGAATGGTGGGTTCACACACAGCATCCGTACCAGCTGATGCCTACATAGAACACAGCATCCGTACCAGCTGATGCCTACACAGCCAATTAATTCCCTGCAGTGCCTGTGAGTTGTAAATAACATGTGCCAAGCAAAGCCCACAAAATCTTTTGCTTCTGCATTAATTCTAATCCTGCAGTGCTCTGACACAGTTGACTGGGTGAGACGAATGGCATGATTGGCACTGAGAATTACACCTGTATAACTCCAGAAATCCCCAATGAGTTTTCTAATGATACCCAGCCTCACTTGTGTTAAGCACTCAAAACTGAGACAGAAGTAAAGCACAATGGTTCGTGTTAACTGTGTTTATTTATACAGACTCATTTCATAAAACATAATCACATTATTCTACTGAGTCCACTTAGCGTCTAACTCAACTAGCATCCTTCATGTCGCTAACAGCCGGAAAAGACGTTAAAAAAAGAGCATGTCGTGCTGACCGAATGTAAGGATCAGGATCGTTCTCAATGATGTCAAGCAACCACGACAAGGTTTCTTCACTGGCAGATATGTTTGCTGTTACTTCCGCTGATAAAGAACACACAAAACACACAGCAAATCAACGTATTCCACATCCAAAAAGACCTTCGACTGACATTCTACAACATCTTCTGTGACAGCCGTTAATTATGTAACCGTGCAGATGATGCATATAATTAACCTATCTGGGTTGCCAGTTTTTCAGCCATTCGTGTAAAGTTGATTTCAGTACCAATATTCGGAAATGTTATGGAGGTCTCAATAATATTATATCTGTTCTTGGTAAGAAAAGAAATGAAATCTCCTGTGTGCACCTTGTTAAGACCTATTGTGTGCCTTCGTTACTCTATGGTTGTGAAGTTTGGAATTTGTCATATGCAGAGTATCG
>Ga0209149_1002757_pt1 | contig 10093 bp, 5 predicted proteins | sample WorMetTyACAVOLI2_FD_187423 | JGI IMG/M metagenome (GOLD analysis project Ga0209149, IMG submission 187423) | Marine gutless worms symbiont microbial communities from Max Planck institute for Marine Microbiology, Germany - Olavius algarvensis... ... | reverse complement strand
CAGGCACTTCAACTGTCAATAGAAGCCCACACCGGCACTCCTCCCGCTGCTGACTGGAAGCGCCCGCCGGGTCGTCCACGGAGAAATTGGCTGCAGCAAGTGGAAGAAGACGTTGGCCTATCTGTTTGTGCTGCCTGGATCGCGGGCCAGGATCGTTCGATGTGGAGGACGCTACGACCCTCAGCTGGTCAAGCGCAGCAGTGAGTGAGTGAGTGAGTGCTCAGCACGGCACAGTTAAGCCGAATGCAGAGTGTGACATTGCTATACCAAGTCCATATGTCTGGACATCCATCCGTCATACGGTGGTATCGTGTCAAAATGGCTTAATACGTCGTAAAAAAGTTTTTTCATTACCTAGTAGCCAGCCCTATGATTCTAGTTTGCTTACATGTATAGATTGTGGCAAAATTCTGACGGGGTCCCCGAATGTGGGTATTGAATAGAGGTGGGGTTAAAAAGAATTGAGATTTTTAACCAATAATACTGTTGAAAAGCAGTGTTGGAAATGATTTAAAGTAGGCACATGGTTACAATAAGACTGATGGGAAATCGCATACGACGTTACGAACTTTAGATTGGTACCAGTGTTGGTGACTGTGAACGACTGTAACTTGACTGTGTATTGGTTTTTCTTAAGGTTGGTGTGTAAAAGTGGATGAAGATTGACCCATAGTACTTATAATTGATTGTTTGTCCGGACTATGATGCAAGTCTGTTTTGAGTACTTTTGACGTTAGTTAATGTGTCATGAAAATGGAAATCGTGTCCGTTATGTGGTTGCTATATTTACCTCCTAGCAAATGCTACATTTATGTAGCCGTTAAGTTCCACATACGACGTGTTGATTCTCTTACTGTCCATGTGTAATTCTCATATGCCGAGTGTGTTGTATACTGTGGAGCATAAAAGAACGCGGCAGCAAACTTTTGTCAATGCCGAGTGTGTTGTATACTGTGGAGCATAAAAGAACGCGGCAGCAAACTTTTGTCAATAACTCTGGCAAATCTTAACCGATTTTGATAAATTTTGCACTCCCATAACCAGAAATAAATTTGTAACAAACTGCATTCATTTACTTACCTATATATTTTAACAGTGTTTTCATAATGACGTCAGAAAAACGTCATTGTTTACTGATGACTACTGATGTCTTATCATTGTGTGGTGTGAACTGGAACAGCGCACTGTGGATGACGCCATCAGTGGCGACATCGTCTGTATGCTTGTGTTGACGCTGAAGGCGGACATTTTGAACATAATTTAGGCCTATAAACTTCTAGTGAGATTTTTACGTCAGTATTTTAATGTTTTAATGTAAACGTTTCAGTGCTTTCGTGAAAAAGCGTTTTCTGATTTTTTAAGGTAGTGTGCTTACACACAAGGTGAAGTGAGACATTTTGGTACACTGAGATGCTTTATTTATTTCTAGTTAATTTGATGCAAAAATTATCGAAATTGGTCAGTATTTGCAAAAGTTGTTGCAGAAAATTTACTGCCACGTTTCTTATGCCCCACAGTATATAATACTGGTGCTGTTTCTGCTGGACATTGCGTGTTGAATATGCTGCAGACCAAGTCGTTCTCCGAGGCCAATTCACCGGCCTCCGGTTCCGCGGAACCCAGCGGTGCCATCGTCTGGTCCGTCTCGTCCAGCACCAGGTCGACCACCGACATCCAGTCGTCCAGGATACGTGGCAGGATCTGGCCGGCAATCACCGTTCGATCCAGCGTAAGCACTGCAGTTTTTGACGCACGTAAAGACTGCTCTTTGTTGACGCTGGCTGTAGCTAGCACCATACTCTGTACACATGTGACTTAGTCATATTGCTATGATTGTCACTACGGACTTCATGTCTTGTGACTCGGTAAAACAAGTCAGTGCAGTCGACGCAGTAAACCCCCTCCGCCATCAGTATATCACACATTGGCCTAACTGGTCCAGCAGTGCTTGCTCACGGCCACCAGCAGTAATTGGCTGTTGTCCAGTCAGGCCAGTGCCGAACAAGTGAACAGACAAACAGATGGACGTCATCATTGCATAAAGCCTCCTTTTGTAGCACAGGCTTAAAACACTTAGAAGCAAGTGGTGTGAAGCACGTAAAACTTGGCTCTGTGGACTTTATTGACATTCACTAGATGTTGTCACCGTTCCTTCATGGCTTTTTACCATACGATGCTATGCATAGCGCGGACTGTGCTGCTGCAAGATGTCTGTCTGTCCTTCGGTCCATTACGTGCTGGTATATTGTTGAAACAGCTAAACATATCAGCAGACTTTTCTCACCATTTGGTAGCCTCACCATTTTAGTTTTTCTGTACCAAACAGTATGGCAATACTTTGACAGGGCCCCCTAATGGGGGCATTGAATGCAGGGGGTATGAATAATCACGATTTTCGACCAATAGATCAATCACTTTATCTCAAAAACAATACAAGATAGAGCTATACTTGCTATGGCAGACTGTTAGGAAGTTGTATATGCTGTATAGACTGATGCCACTTTTTGTGTCCTTAAATGACTGCTAACCCAGATTTCAAGGTCGCACCATTTTTTATGCTGAATATCAGAAATGGTAGGACATACATACATAGTGACAATCGAATACTAACGCCCTACTGAAGGTGTCATTTCGAATGACTGAGTGACCTTGAATGACTTGGCAAAATATTCAGTGATAGGAAGCATCACACGGTCTGTCTGCGATAGCTAAGCTTCTTGTTTGGTCCAGTGATCTAGTTTGTTGTGCATAGCATCTCAGCTTGTTTGATTATTCTGTCTTAGAAAACCGTATTGCTGTTACATTTTCAGATAACTCCGACAACTCTGACCCCTGAATAATTTTTTGGTATAAAGAACAACCAATGTAATCTTCACTTAATTACACATACTTGTGAAACGTGATGAAAACAGGAAACCGGTTAGAATTATAAGGATAGCCATCATAGTATGCACCAAGACAATGTCATTAAAGAGATGCATGTGAACGCATAGGGTCGTTCTTCAAGCGAACGTATTTATTGCCTTAAGTTTTCTCCGACTTATGATGTTATATTTACTGCTAGTATCTCCGGAAGTGAAATAACCAAACTTGGCATCGCTGATGCTGAATTGCATTCTTTCTTCTAAGCTGAGAAAACTATACCTTCAGTTACTGTGCACTAGCCCGTTCCAGCTACCACAGGAAAAACGCCAGCTGGTTCTCTGTTTTAATCATTTCACAAAAGAACAAGTGCGTGCTGGTAAGATAAGATTTTAATATTGATTTTGTGTAACATAAATTATTGACATTGGACCATGTATCTTGGGAGTTATTTGGAAGTGTAACAGGGTCCGCTTTTTGGCACACTATATGATACACTGTAGTTGTGTTATTGTAATTGGGTTTTGATGTTGTATCTGATTTATGAATGTTGATTAATATTTTGTTTGCAGACCAGCACAGCAGCAGAATGCACATCCTTCTGTTCCTCCACGACTTCCAGACCGCCCATCGATACCTACGAGACCACAATAATGCGTCTCCAGTTGTACTTTGTGATTGTTAAATACTCGACAGTACGTCATGAACAGATATTCGAACTATATGTTGAATCATATGAATTATCCAGCAGTTAAATAAGTATTTTTCTAGTTTTTCAGTTTGAATGTGAATTAAGATTATGTATGTTTTTGACAATTAGATATTGCAGATTGTTTGTTAGACATTGAGTGTTAAATCGGTTATTTTTCGTAATGAATTTTAAACTTAAATTGCTTGTGTTTGTGGTTAGTTTTTTTTAAGTTTGTCAGCACTGATTACTCAGTAGTGCTTGAATAGTGTTTGAATGCACTCGGAAAAAATCATTGCGTTTCAGTGTAAATATAGACGGCAATGCCATTTTGTTTTCTTTTTGTCTTAAACAGAGATATATCAGTTTGCACAGCAGACCTTCACAGTGGCGTAGGTAAGGCATCTGCGCAATGCATTTCCAGCACTCGTTTACAATCGACTGTTAATTCAGTTGGTTGCTTGAGGTGTCATTGTTACAAGTGCTTTAGAAGCCGACGTCCGATATTCTGGTGCTGCTTTTTGATGATGCTAACTGATGACTTTCAAGTGGAGTTATAATAATGTATGTGATTCAGCTGGATCATATTGTCGTTGCTTTTGTGAATTATTTTTAGTGCGATGCGATTGTGAACAATCTGATGTAATTATTTTATTTTACAAATTTTTCTTCTATTTTTATATTACATTAATTTATTTGTAAAGATTATGTTTGTGCTAAAAGAGTTCACATAACATTCCATTTTTTACTACAGGCAAAGATCAGCACACTAAACATATCATTTCATATCAAAAGCAGCAGACTGAGCAGAGTATTTGTTATTGAGTAAGCACTGCCTGCAATGTGATGCTTGTTTACGTGGCCTCAGTGACAGCTGCTGAGGTATTTGTTTTTGGTTACATGCAGGGCCAAGGCCATAAAATTTCGCCAAATTATATGGCCTTGACCTCAGGACCTATGGCGTTGTCCTCGAAGGTCCAGGCATTGGGGTCTCGAAGGTCGAGGCCTTCGCCTTGGCCTTGACAGCTGCACAGACAATTTTTCGGCATCACCTTCAAACTTGAGGCCCGACAAATGCTGCTGAAGTAGTTAAAAGTTTGTTGATGAAAATAGCATAGTAATTATTGTTAAATTAATAATAATTTATGTAATTAATAATAAACGTATATATAAGCAAAAGCAATCAAAATTTAGTTGATCACCTATCCTTTTCAGCTGTCAGATGTACTACGTATCTTAATTTTTGCTGTGGCTGTATGCTTAAAGGCCTTGGCCTCGAAGGCCCAGGCCTTGGCCTCGCAGGTCCAGGCCTTGGCCTTGAAGGTCCAGGCCTTGGTCTCGTAGGTCCAGGCTTTGGTCTTGAAGGTCCAGGCCTTGGCCTCGAAGGCCCAGGCCTTGGCCTCGCAGGTCCAGGCCTTGGCCTTGTAGGTCCAGGCCTTGGCCTCGTAGGTCCAGGCCTTGGTCTCGTAGGTCCAGGCTTTGGTCTTGAAGGTCCAGGCCTTGGCCTTGTAGGTCCAGGCTTTGGCCTCAAAGGTCCAGGCCTTGGCCTCGTAGGTCCAGGCTTTGGCCTCGAAGGTCCAGGCCTTGGTCTTAAGGTTTTGGCCTTGACTACATCACTGCACTATGGGAAGATAGTTACAGCTAGTGTTACGAAACTTTCTTGATAGAAGGGCGACGATATTGGGATTTTGCTAATAAATTTGCCAGTTGGCAGCACCGTGCAATTGGGCATGGGTGAGGTTTGCTGTGCCTGGCATTATTTGTTATTGTAATTCATTCTTCTTTGTGTTGTAGACAAGTTTCAGGTGTTTTAATTTTATGCAGAAACTGTTGTGATACACACATGTACTGATTGCATATTGTAGCCGTCAGTTGGCTCACTTGAATTTAAATAATGACAGTTGTCATTTTGCTATGATTCTGTGCAGTGTTTAATGTGGTGAGCTTTCATTCTCACAGAATGTAAAAGCATTGTACGTACATAATTTAAATTTGAATGTCATTTACAGCACACATTGTATATCGGATCGAGACGAGTGCATTGTAATCATGCGATACATTATCACGTCCAATATGATCAATCATCTCTCCCAAGATGACTTGTAAAATCGGTCAAATGTCCATCCGTGCACCCCTCTGGTGTCAACATTTTCAAAACCCTAATGCTCCGAGACCGCTGAGGCGACTTGGCGTGGATATTGTATGAATCCGGGGACAAAACTTCTAGGAAGCAGAATTTTGAATTTCAGCCCCTGTGCCATGCGGGAGAGATGGCCCACCCTGAGCGGTCTGCTTATTCCTTAAGTGAGACTGTTGTAATTAATGACAGCAGACTGTTGTAATTAATGACAGCACATGTAACCAGTTTTCTGTTGCACAGACGTCGTTACTGACAACACTCTACAGTTGGTTTGTATTTTATGTTTGAACATGTATATTTGCTTACTGACATCAGGTGAACACACTTGCTAACAAACTCGTATGCTGGAACTGTTTTCATTACGTCAAATGTCAGCAACTCCCAATTTCCATCAAAGCTAATCACGTTAATGATTTACACACAGTGTTCGATTTTCAAAAAAAGCAATGGGGAAGGGCCAAAACCCAAGGCCTACAGGGAGGGGAGCCCCCTGCGCACCAGCTAGGGGGTCTGGGGAGCGCTGTAAGCTCCCCATTGGGGTCCATGGCAAATTCCCAGGTGCCAAACCTTTCGGGGCATTTTTCTGCTCAGCAAATTCGTACAAAAGTATGGTATAATACGAGCCCCTGCAGCAAATCGAACACTGGACACAGTGCCTCAATTTCTGTCATATTTTACTGTTGACGGCCAACGTACATAAGCTAACACAGCAAGCATGTTGCTATGAGCCAGCCATCGCAGTGCTGGCCTGCCGCCAGTTGAACGGCACATTGGTGTCATCGAACAGCACAGACATGGGACAGACGTGGGGTGTAACAGGTACGTGGCTCCTAAAGAACAGAAGATTTTGCATAGACAGCTAAGGTCTGTTGCGAGGGAGCTCATCCCCTTGTGGCACTTTGAGCCGGCGAGGGTTGACGCCAATTAAGCTAACACGTGACCTACGTCGGCCGGCCGTTAACAGCCAGCGCCTTTAACCGACTGTAGGCCAGTATGCCAGCAGTCCTGGTTACAGGGGCTACTGTTACGCAGAACTCACCGTTCTTCCCTAGTAGTGGCCGCATCGAGTACTCATTTTACCTACCCACAGAGGGATGGCTCAGTTGAGTCGACCTGGGTGCCTGTTCTGTGCCGAGGTGATTTACCCGTCTAAAGACGGTCACCCATCCAGGCACTAACCGGTCCTGTCGTAGAGTACCGGTAACTACGTTGATCAAGTCCAACGCGTTATCACTAAGCTGCCCTAGCATCTATAGGAGGGCCGTTGTTCCTTCTTGTATCAGTTCACTTGTCTGGACTGTGCTCAGGGAACAATGATGGTTCTATTCAGTATATCATTTTGTTGCAGTTGATCATGCGGATTTATCTTGCTGGATATAACTTGTATTGGTGCATTTTGTTTGGACCGGTTTTTCTTTTGTTTTTATTGTAAACATGAAATGTCAGTGATGCAGATGTGTTTTGTTCACATTCTTATCGGCATAAATATGACAAGTTGTTCATTTATATTCCTAGCCAAGTTCTCGCCACTCATTCAGCAGTCGGCCCATGTGGGTCCCGGGGCGGCGGGCCGGCACAGAATAGGCCCAGTCCGTTTCCTGGCCGTATGGCGTAAAAGGCGACCTGAACCAGGCTAGTTTGGATTCATTAGGTTTAGTTATTTAGGTTTTGTGTTGTATATTATTTCCGTTAGCCTAGTTTGTCTGTACTACCTTGACGGGCCGTGTCCAATGATGCCTATGTCGACGAGTAAGTCTCCACAAAGACCAGTTGCATGAGGATGTGTTAAGCTGTAAACAAAACAGTTCATGTGGACTGTTTTGATGTTTTCGTTATAGTTTTAGTTTATTGTAGGCTGAAAACATATATTATTACTTGTGGGGGCGAAAAATCAATCTTTCCGGAATAAGTCCGGCAAATCGCAGCCGATCCGGACCAAATTCGGTATATGTTGACATGTCAAAGGGTGACAACAATAAGGGAATTTTTGGTGCGATTGGCCAATTTTGGGCAAAATAGGGGCTGAAACAAGTCCCGCAGCGTGCGAGCTTTTTTGTGGTAGTCCAGACGAGCTTTCGGCAGCTTTGCAACAGCTGATTTCACAAAATTTGGCCACGAAACGTAATTCGGTATCCTGTCGCGGAATCCGGAAAGACATTTTCAAAAATTCTTACTTTTAGGGGTCATTTGCCCCCAAAAGCTGAAATCGAAAGTCGGTCAAACAGGCACCTCACTCAAGAGCAGGCTACAGGTCACAGGATGCACTACAGAGAGATACTGTTTACTCCATGTTGTAGTCCCTGCATCAGGGAGATTCCAAGATCAGGTCACCTTTTCTCTACGACGTACGGTTGCAGAGCTATGGGGCGTCAAAGTATTTTGGCCTATTTTCCCTATACAAAACGCCGAAAACGTACCTTCCGGTGACCAGCCTACAGCCCAGGGGTTACATCGCAGAATATTACAATTTTTCCGTGTGGTAGTCGAATGTCCAAAGGGGTGCATTCCGGCAGTGGCGTTTTACTACGACTTCTGTTAGGGGAGCTGGGGACCCCTAAACTTGCCCAAATTTTTGCCCATGGCAAATGGCTATACCCATACCGAATGCTACTACATGGCGCGTCAGATCTGGACCAAAGAGGTCTGGAAACGCGCAGTTCTAAAGACGGATGTACTTTCCCACCAAATATCTTCACCCCTACCCCCAAAACCCCATTTTGGGTTACATTTTAATCAAACCCTATTATAAAGAACAAGTCGTACATTAATGGAGCTACGAAGCTGAAACGTTGCAGCTATATAGGTGTAGACAAGTACTTTAGGGTGTGTCAACATTTTTATGCTAGGGAGCGTACGGGGGGTGCAAATGTAAATTTGGGACACCCCGTTATCTTGGAAAATACTAGAGCTAGAAAGTTGAAATTAAAAACACACAATTATATGTGGTAAAGTACTCGCTTTGGGTACAAAAATTTTTCCGCGGAAACTATTACAGGTACAAAAATTATTACATTATAAGATACAGCATGAGGGTGGCCGCCATATTGACTTTCGACAAATGTCTATCTCCGGGGCAGACTGAAAATTGGTATCAAAAAACTGAGACCCTGCACTACCCATCTGTTAAATCAGTGTAATCCTACTGTTATTGGTTTTCAGTCGATACCAGTGTGTGAGACGGACACAGTACCTATGCCCATGTTGCACTCGAGCATAGCTGAGGGCGACAAAAGATGGATGGCTGTGCAGTTGACGGGATCCACGTGGTTGAGAACACTGTGAAAACATGAGCAGTATATCACTCTGGTTCCCTGACACATTACAATGCCACACAATGTAATTTCATTACGAAATACCTACAGTCCTACAACTCAGCCTTAATGCATGTCACTAATCCATTGTGTAACTAATAAAATTTGTAATGATTTCCAGTGCCTAGAAATGTATAACCTGTAAGAGGAGTGTCCAAGCTAATTCACAAACCAGAGAAAAATAGTGACCATATGTATTTCACATTTCATTTTTCAAATACATCATGTCAGGTCAACTACTGTCTGCAATCTGTCTACGCTTTGACGGCAAACTTCCGCATCGGAAAGGTGCGTTGTTTCTTCAGCTGCTTGGCCGACTGAATGCTCAGCTCGTGCTTCGTCAGAGCTCGCCGCATCGCACGCGTCTTCTTCGGCCGCAGATCTTTTGGTACGTGGCGGCGCTTCTGGTAGAATTTGCGGAGGTTCTCCTTCTGTGTCTGGTTAACGACGGTCAGAATGCGAGCTATTGATTTCCGCACCATGCGACTGCACCAAACAACAGCAAACTTCAGGCTTCAGCAGAAAGAGAAATATACCTTAAATAACCTACCAAGATATTGCTGGCATTGTACTAAACACAGTCAAAATGGCATTATCACAAAAATGCAATCACTCCGGTTTTAAGTGATATTAATGGAATCGGCAGGGTGACTACTTTCCAGACAACGTGAAATTCCCTGAAAACCCCGATATTTCCCAGACGGTTCACGGCACTCCCTGTGGCACTCAGCATGTTAAGTGTTACTCATATCATGCCCATACTAGTACTGAATACCTGTATGAATGCAAATATGCAGTTTACAATAAATAGTTTTGAGCAACTTTTCCCTAATAAGATTTTCCCCCCGACATTTCCCTGATTTTTAGTAAAAATCCCTGACAGCTGTCAAATTCCCGGACATTTCCAGGTTTTCCAGACAACTGGTCACTCTGAATAGGTCCTTCATGATTACCACTCACACACTGATAGCATAGCGAAGCTGGTGTTGTTTCAGTAGTGTTTGTGGGTGTGTGTCTGTTTGTTTGTCACAGTGATAACACTTGAACCGTTTGAGATAGCATCATCAAATTTTTATGGTACCAACATATGGT
>Ga0209149_1002756_pt1 | contig 10093 bp, 4 predicted proteins | sample WorMetTyACAVOLI2_FD_187423 | JGI IMG/M metagenome (GOLD analysis project Ga0209149, IMG submission 187423) | Marine gutless worms symbiont microbial communities from Max Planck institute for Marine Microbiology, Germany - Olavius algarvensis... ... | reverse complement strand
CGCCGAATAATAGAGAAGACTTGACCGCAACTGGCAGTCGACTAGGCCTTAGCACCAGCACCAAGACTACAGCCAATCAGAACGAAGACAACATTAGCCTTAGGCTGTGTCGCACTGCTCTGCGACAGGACTCCCAAGTTTTTTTGGGATGTTCCCCTGGCCCAGACCCCCGCCAATTTTGGTTTTAAACGTTGTTTTTTGTTAAGGAAGTCCCAAACCTAAGATCTGTACCAAATTTGAAGTTGCTAGCTTCAATGGTTGCAAAAATAAGTAGGGGGTCCCAATTTTTTTTCGGATGTTCCCATGGCCCAGACCCCCTCCAATCTTGGTCTTAAATGTTGTTTTTTGCTAAGCTATTCCCAAACCCACTTTGTGTACCACATTTGAACTTGTTAGCTTCAACGGTTGCAGAAATACGTAGGGGGTCCCAATTTTTTGGATGCTCCCCTAGCCTAGACCCCCTCCAATTTTGGTCCTTAACGTTGTTTTTTGGTAAGCTAGTCCCAAAACCAAGTTGTGTAGCAAATTTGAAGTTGCTAGCTTCAACAGTTGCAGAAATAAGTAGGGGGTCCCAAATTTTTTTGGATGCTCCCCTAGCCCAGAGCCCCGCCAATTTTGGTCCTAAACGTTGTTTTTTGGCAAGTAACGCCCAGTTCCCAAGTGGTTAAAAAAATTTTGTAGCACATGTGCATGTGTGACGACGGCAACAGTGTGTTTCAAGCGAAAAAGCAATATTTGTGTAGCAAAATTTGGGAATTTGGGGGCTAATGGGATCAAGGGGTTAAAATTTCTAGTCGAAAATGTCATATTTGGAATCGCCGACCCTGATTTGCCTATTCACTATGCAACTTTTATGGGGCTACGATTGATGATTAAGGGTAGTTTACTCTTGAGCGACCCCATTGTTAAGCATTTTGAGGCAAAAAAATTGGGAATTAGGGGGTCAAGGGGTCAAAATTTCTAGTCGAAAATGTCATATTTGGAATCGCCGACCCTGATTTGCCTAGTCACTGTGCAACTGTTATGGGGCTACGATGAAGATTAAGGGTAGTTTACTCTTGAGCGCCCCCGTTGTTAAGCATTTTCAGGCGAAAAAAAACTAAGTCCAGTTATGGCCAAAATTTGACAGTTTTTGGGGATAAATAGGGGTTTAATATTAAATTTAAGTTTCATAACCCCAAAAAGGCACATCCTTGCGTGATTTCACGTCTAATGAGCTATTGCGCGTAAAAATCCATCAACCGGTCTGACCTGTACGCGAGTCTAAGAAAAAAAGGGTATAAATAAATAATAATAATTTTTGTTATATTTCACCCATTTGCCCAGAAGCCCTCAGTGGGTGGATTTGTACCAAATTTGGTATAGGGGGTCCCCTCGCGGACATAATCAACTGTGCCTATTTTTTTTGCGATTGGTTCAAGGGTACTGATTTTGTAGGGGGTTGAAATTTGCCTATTCCCATAGGAATTGAAGGTCGCCGTTAACACTGTCTGAACTACCGTTCAGACTGTGATTCGACGTTGAATATGTCAGAAACGATACAGAGTAGACGCACGGTTGCGGCTGTGGACTATTGAATTGTGCAATCACCAATGACCATGAGTGACCTTCAAGGTCATTAACCCTTTAGAGTCCAGAGGCAATTATAGTGCTACATCAAATAATATGAAGTTGGTACACTGGCCGTTGATGGGTGGGCTGTTACATTTGGTACAACGAGGAGGTGACTGGACGAAGCCCCAGCCCGCCCAGGACCCTCCTCTCTGTACCAAATATAATAGCCCACCCATTAACGGCCAGTGTACCAATCACTGTATTGTTCTATAATGGTCCGTTGCTCTGCGGTTTTAATGTGGGTTAAGCTATTTGTGTATAAAAATAAGTTTAGCCTACTTTTCTGGTCTCTGATAGAAAGTCCAGGCAATCTGACGAAGGATGACATTGCTGATGACTCTTTGAAGGTTATTTCAGGTGCTATAAGCAGTTTCATTGTCCGTATCTAAACAAATACAGCATATATAGTGTACGAAGTCAACGACAATGGTCAGACATAATATGTGAGCTATTGTTTCTGCTGTCGTGTTCGACCAGAATATGATGCCGAGTGCGACCTGTTAGTAATAATTAAGTTTTTTTTGTTTTACTAACAGTGAAGAATTTATTTCTGTGCTGTGAACTATGTGCAGGTGCTACTGGCCCTGTTGGTGCCACAGGCGAGCCAGGGACTGGTTTTGTAGGAGAACCAGGTGCGACAGGTCCAGCTGGTCCCCAAGGTCTGCCTGGCTCACCTGGAGACCCTGGATCCATTGGATTACCTGGTGAACCTGGCCGTGATGGCCTCGCTGGTCCGCCTGGAGGTATTGGAGCTACTGGACTACAAGGAGACATAGGCGCATCTGGTTTGACGGGTCATACCGGTCCGCAGGGTGTTGCAGGTCCACGAGGTCCTGATGGCAATATAGGTTCTCCTGGAGCACCTGGTATCACTGGGCCTCAAGGTCCTACTGGACAGAGCGGTGAGGCAGGATTGCCTGGATTGGTTGGACCTCCCGGATCTGTCGGAGCTAGTGGTAATACGGGGGCGACTGGTCCTCCTGGCGCAGGAGGATCGGTTGGAGATACTGGCATGCCTGGTGCTGCTGGTGACACTGGAGACATAGGAAGTCCTGGTATCATTGGAGCCAATGGAGCTACTGGTGGTACTGGTGCAATTGGACCTATCGGAGCGACTGGCGTCGCTGGACCAGCAGGCCCTTCTGGTATTGGAACTGTCGGCACTGGTGTTCAGGGAGACCTAGGAGCTCCTGGACCTACTGGGCCTACTGGTATGAGGGGTCAGTCTGGAGCTACTGGAGCTAATGGGCCAGATGGAGTCGTGGGAGATACTGGAGGCACAGGTTTTAGCGGTCGGTCCGGGGCATCTGGTGTAACGGGTGCGACCGGTTTAACGGGAGCTACAGGACGACCAGGACCACCTGGAGTACTGGGCGTTATTGGTGCATCAGGTCCTGCTGGTTCATTAGGAGAACCAGGTCCTACAGGTAGCACAGGACCGCCGGGACCTCCTGGTAGTGGTGGCTTTGGGCTGCCGGGTGATACCGGAGCGACTGGCTTTATAGGCAATACAGGTGCCACTGGAGTAACTGGAAGTCGAGGTAATGTTGGATATACCGGTCCTCTGGGGCCAACAGGACGTTCTGGAGCAACTGGTTTCCAGGGACCACCAGGTGATATTGGAGTTCCAGGGACTGGTGGGCCAATTGGACGTACCGGAATACGAGGTCTGCTTACTACTCACTATGCACGTTCTGTTCTTATTCCTACTAATTTAATTTTCTTTGTCCCTGAGAGGTCTCCTCTGCAGGGGATAAGTTATGTCAGACTTTCTGTCCATTGCAGACATACATAGCAAAAAAAAACAAAAAAAAAATAAAACATGTCTCTCGTGTGAGAGGATATTATTGTCGTAGTTGTCAAAAGTAATTCACATATTTAACAAAAAAATTACAAAGTTTCAACTGCAGGAAAGACAAAGGGGTACAATTTATAAACATGGTTTAGCTCTAAAAAACGTGCACACTTTTTAAATTCATTGCCTCTCACGTGAGTTTCAACATCCTGCATAGCACACTTCAAGATGATGCTGTTTGTCAATGCCAATATGTTAATACAGTAAAGACATCCCAACGTTTTGTCATTTTGTCTGTTATTTTAGTCTATTTTGAATGTCTGTTTAACTTTGAATTTTAATTTCCCCTTTTTATCGTGCATCAGCACACTATGCGCAATATTGATATAGCAAACCTGTCCGTCCGTCCGTTCATCCGTTCGTCCGTTACGTTCCAGTATTCTATTAAAATGGTTTAACATGTTGTCATAGTTTTTTTTCACCGCGCGGTAGCCCAATCATTCTAGTTTTATCAGTATCAAACATCTTCACGAAAGTCCGACGGGGCGCTAAATACAGGTATCATATAAAAATTTAGCAATTTTCGACCAATAACTCGCTATATCTCACAAACGATACAAGACAGCGCCATAGTTACTATCGAACGCTAATAGGAACTCGTACGCGATCTATCAGATGGTGCCATTTCTAATGACCTTGAACAAATCCTAAAACGGAACAGACTGCCATAGTTACTATAGAAGGCAAACAGGAAACCGCACCAAAGCTTTTGAATGGTGCCAGTTTCAATTACCTTTAAGCCAGATTTCAAGGTCACGATATTATTCAACGTCAAGTAATTCGAAAACGGTACAAGATAGAGCTATAGGTACAATGGGGCATCGAACTGCGCCATTTTCAATGATCTTGAATGACCCCAAACCCAGATTTCAAGGTCAGGTCATTCTTTGACGCTGAATATTTCGGAAATGGCCAAAGATACGGCCATAGTTACTATAGAAGACGCATGGGAAACCGTACCCAAGCTTTTAAATGGTACCATTTTCAATGACCTTGACTTGAGTGACATCTAACCCACATTTCAAGGTCACGATAATATTCAACGTCAAATAACTCGATTAGTAGTAAGTCGTGTATGATCTATCCAATGGTTACATTTCCAGTGATCTTGAGTGATCCTTAAACTAGATTTTGAGGTCACGGGGTTATAGATGCCCTCGACATAGTGTGTGCGTAGCTGACGCACAATCTGTTTGCGATAGCTAAGTTCTTGTTACTGTACTATTTTCTTATGTGCATTAATGGAGTGTGAAACCACTCAATCGTAATTCTTACTTGATAACTGGACTCGTGAAGCTGTGGCACAATGCCATTTGCTGCTGCTGTATCCATAAGATCTAATTCTGTATTTTCACATTTTGAACCTGTATTTCTGTACATAAAGATAGCAGCATAGTTTTATATGACCACCCAAGAGCTACAAAATTGTCTGCACACTGCTTTGTTGTATTGAATTGTTTGTAATTAGTAATATACTTGCCAACTATTCATACTGATTATTTTGAATTTTCTTGTAGGTGCAACTGGGATTCAGGGCGCGCAAGGTGAAGCAGGAGGAACAGGATCACCCGGTGCACCTGGAGACACAGGGTCGCCTGGAATAGCAGGTGCTGCTGGAAATACCGGTGCTTCTGGGAGTACTGGATTTACAGGCTCGCCTGGAGCAACTGGTCCTATTGGAGTTCAAGGCCGAGACGGACAGCCTGGTTCAACGGGGGCAACTGGTTTCTCTGGTCCTGCTGGACCTCCGGGTACCCCAGGCGATATTGGTGCGACTGGAGCAGTTGGTGCTGATGGTGCCCGTGGAGCTACTGGACCAGCCGGACCGTCTGGTCGACTGGGCCGAACTGGAGCAACAGGTTTGCGTGGTCCAACTGGAGTAACTGGTGCCACCGGGTTCACTGGAGCTGCTGGACGTAGTGGAGCTCGAGGAAATGCAGGATCACCTGGAAGGACAGGTTCACCTGGAGCAACTGGTCCTGCTGGCATACCTGGAACGACTGGCCCAGCTGGCAGTCCAGGTTCTCCGGGTGGACCTGGCGCTACTGGAGGAACTGGACCGGCAGGTGTGGCGGGAGACACGGGACTTCCAGGACCCATTGGTCCAATTGGTAATACAGGACCCATCGGTCCTACTGGATTTTCTGGCGCGCCTGGTCCAGTTGGAACTCCTGGTTCTACTGGAAGTTCAGGAATGCCGGGAACAAATGGAGAGCCGGGAGCTACAGGTGCCCCCGGTGCTACAGGAGATAGAGGTAATCAAGGAGATACGGGTACACCTGGTAGCATGGGTGAAACTGGACAGCCGGGGTCTGCTGGTGATACGGGAATGAGAGGTAGTCCTGGTCCGACTGGAGCTTTGGGTGCAACAGGTATGGTAGGAGGGACTGGTATGCCTGGTTTCACGGGTAGTTCAGGTCGAACTGGTGCTGAAGGTCTGCCTGGTGCGCCAGGTAGTACAGGTGCAACAGGAGGCACAGGTCCAGCAGGTGAAGTCGGATCAACAGGTGCAGCTGGACTAATGGGAGCAACTGGTGCAACCGGTGTTGAAGGTGTGCCTGGCCAAGCGGGAGATACTGGCGGTGCTGGTGCAACTGGATTACCTGGAGTAACAGGGGCCACTGGAATAACTGGTCCTGTAGGTGACGCTGGCGATCCAGGACCAGCTGGCGCTCGAGGCCCTCAAGGCGATACAGGTGTTACTGGAGTTATTGGAGCAAGTGGAGATACTGGGGCACCAGGAGACACAGGATGGACTGGTGTTAGAGGTCCGATGGGTTTTACTGGGCCGGCAGGACCTGTCGGAGATACCGGTGACGCTGGTTCGCCAGGCAGTGGTGGAACTGTGGGTTCAACTGGATTTACTGGACCAGCTGGGTTGCAAGGTGGGCCTGGAGCGATTGGGGGCACAGGATCACCAGGACTAAACGGATCTACTGGATTTACAGGTGCAACTGGCTTTACTGGCTTGCTTGGACCTGCGGGTGGTACAGGTTCGACTGGAGCAACTGGACTAGCTGGGCCTCCAGGTCGTGATGGTTCCAGTGGAGCTAGTGGAGGAACAGGTGCTACCGGATTTACCGGTGTCACTGGTCAACAAGGTCCTACCGGTGACGCTGGAGCTACAGGCCTTGTTGGCAACACTGGTGAGTAATTTCATTACTGTATAACTGGTATGACTTAAAATTCTTCGAGCGTGTCACATTGATTTGTGACTTCCACCGAAACATGTATAACTTACATTAGATTTGGTCTGCACATTGGTACACATTTCTAGTTTATTTATGTCTAAATTTCTAAATAATTTGCAACTGCCAAACGATATGCCCAGTTTAGAAACTCAGCTTGGATTTGCAAATAAAACAGTGACACCATAATTGGCGATACAGGTCAGTTTTAGAGGCAAAGTTGACTTGGCTACCTTGGCTGCAAAGCAGAACACTCTATCTGGGTACAGATTATACACCTCCAACATAAATAATGTATCATAAATAATGTATGAGTATGCATGCATTAACAATAAGCAATTTCCGTCATTATTCTAACCTACAGCCAGCTATCCAGTTCACGGTGCCGGCGTCGGCCTCGAGCTGGCGACAGGAAACGGGCGAATCTACACGGTAGCCTGGCCTACGTGGTCCCGGGGCTGTATAGAATAGGCCACTCCGTTTCCTGGCCGGGTCAACCAAGGTAGCTTGGTTTTTCGATTGTGTTTTTTGAGTGTGTTGGTTTTTCTTAGGTTGTCTTAGGCTTGGTTTGTTCGGCTATTTTGCCAAGTGATTGGCTAACGGAACCGTGTCCAAATGATGCGCATGTCGAGGAGTTAGTGTCCACGAAGACCCGTTGCTTCAGGACCCGTTAACCTTTAAAACAGTTCATATGAACTGTTTTGGATTTTCATTATATTTTTACTTTCTTTTTCACTGTTTTAGTTGTTCATCTTCATCATGATCGTGCCGTCACAACTGTCTTAACACACTACTCTCCTATGGCATGATATAGCCTTTTTGTACTGAAAGTGCCGTTAAACACCAACCAACCAACCAACCAGCTATCCAGTTTATATGTACAGGCTTTGTACATATACTGTGTTTAACGAAATTCGGACCCATTTATTTCTCACATATCTCGTACAAAAATTAACCAATTTGAATGAAACTTTCCAATAATATAGCAGAAAAAAAGGCAGATTCTATCCAGTGGAGAATAATTTGTCAATTTTTAGAATATTCTTTGCTAGCAGAACGTAAAGAAGATGTCAGCAAAAGTGGTGTTGCAGCCATGGTATTTATCGATGAAGATCAAATATTTCATTAAATGGTTGAAAAAACCATGCTGAAAAAACCATGCAGCAAAAAACTTGCTCAAGATGTTTCATGATATGATGACTGTGGATGCAGTCTTGGTGGGCTAAAGACAGTGATGAGAGAAAATGACGCCAATGGCAGCTTCGACTGTCGTCTGAATAGCAGTCGATACTGCACGACTGCAAACATCGTCAAACTTAAAAACTCGTTCTGATATTCTTGCTTACTGTCATTCGCCCATCAAGACTTCATCTTTTGTTAGCACACATCTTAAGCAAGCGAACTATTGAGCTATTGAAAACTATTGAAACTATTGAACTATTGAAAAACTATTGAGCTTTGCTCAATAGTTTTTACTTGCATCTATATAAAGATATTTTAATCTTCAACTGTGAATTACGTCACTGCAACAACACTCAATTGACGTTTTGATTACATTGCTGCTCGCAGAGAATAATAGACTACTTATCTTGCAATCTGTAGAACAGTAGGCCTACTTCCTCAACTAATTGTCTGAAATTTTCATTTAAATACGTTAATTTTCTAAGAGTTATGCAAGAAAACAAAAAGGGTCCCGATGTTATGAAACACAGTGAAGTGTTGGGCTAGCGGCGAAAGCTGAAAAGTGGTCGGGTAGGCCTACCCCTTCCCCGGTAGAACAAAATAAAATGCAGTTTTTTGGGAAGAATAATGTTTAAGAAGTAGGAAATGGATGGTTGTTGTGATTTATTTTGGTGGCAGAGGTATTCTGTGGGCCAATTTTGATGACTACCGCACGGGCAGCTGAGAATACATGCATCAGTTTCATTGTCATTTTTTTCTGCCTAGGAAAGCACATGTATTGCACCCGTTTTATGGAAAATATTTTTGTGTCCTGAGGAGCAATGTCAACTTGTTTCTACCATTTATATTATAATAAGATATTATATTGCACATTTTAGCAGTAGGCCTATCGTGGATCACTGTTACAATAATGTGGAAATTATTTCTAGAATTTGCAGCTCCTGCATTGAGGAGACATCTGTATACATGTTAGTTTACTATGTAAAAAATCATCTTTAATGCCACATAGTCTATTTTAATAGTAACTAAAAGTTGCAGTCGTCGCTACGCTCTCGACAACATTGTTGAAAGCAGTCTTGCAGTTATAGTCCATAGTCCGCCCCGTGTTTCATCTATGGACCAAACTGTCTGCAAAGTGCAAAAAACGGATATATTAGCATTTTACGAAATTAAATTTGGCCACTGTATGCCATCTTGGATTTGTTGGGGAAGTCATCGGACCACCAACGAAGGCCCATTCATGTATGGTGGTTATCCCATGTAAAAATTTCGACATGATTGGCAATGGCATGAATGTTGGAAGTTATAAGTGTCTGAATTTTGTTGTCGTTCACGCTTGAAAGTCCTATTCATCGGCCCGTAATTTCAGTTTTGGGGAGTTTGCCTCCCAAAATTTAGGGAACACCATTCACAATCTAAAAGGTACATTTTTTGCGTGGAATAACCTGTTTTGAGCCGTCTTTGGTCCACATCGGACGCGCCGCGTGGTAGCGTTGTGTGTATAATACAGACATTTTAAAGCGAAAATCTGGGCAAAATCGGAGGTCCCCAGCTCCCCTACCAGACGTCACGTGAAAATGCCACTAGCAAAAGGTATCTCTTTGGACCTTCCGCTACTAAAGAAATAACTGGAAGCATTCTGCAATTTAACCTCTGGACTGCATGTACTTTTCATTTCATTTTTGTACTTTTTCTTTTTTTGAGGTTTTTCTGGGGTGGGGGCAAATGACTCCTAAACGGAAAATTTTCGGAAATCCTTTTCGATGCATTTCGAGGGGACATAGATTTACGTGTCGTGGCCAAATTTGGTGAAAATCGGCCGTTGGGAAGCCTACGAAGTATCATATATGCAGCCTACTGCGAAGAAAAAACCCGGCTCCACCGGACACGTCCGAGCCCCCATTTTGCCCCACCGAGCTGTTCGCACCCAGAATTTCCTGAATGTTGTGCAAAAGATTGATTTTTTTGACCCCCAAAGTGATTAGAATATAGGTTGAAAGTCTGTTTGGCTTTCAGCCTACACATATAACAGCGGGATATTAACAAAGACGCCAGATTTTCGTGGAAGTTTCTGATGACGGGAGAAGCTGCTGATGGACTCCACAGTCTCCACTGTATTACTTAGCTAAGTAACACCTTTTATTAGGTCGACTTCGAAAAGTCGACCTAATAATATTAGAGGGAAAAAATGTCTGCCCGTCCGTCCGTCCGTCCGTACGTCCGTCCGTCCACAAAAAGTTTCTTCAATTTGAAT
>Ga0209149_1002754_pt1 | contig 10095 bp, 7 predicted proteins | sample WorMetTyACAVOLI2_FD_187423 | JGI IMG/M metagenome (GOLD analysis project Ga0209149, IMG submission 187423) | Marine gutless worms symbiont microbial communities from Max Planck institute for Marine Microbiology, Germany - Olavius algarvensis... ... | reverse complement strand
TATAACATTAACAACATTTTTATATTGCATTCTTCAATGCACAAACAATGCCACATCATCAATTTTCGATCATTACACAAAAATTTCCAGGAGAACCATTTAAATTCCAGGAGATTTCCAGGATTTCCAGGAGTTGTAGACACCCTGAAGATCACTCAAGGTTATTCGAAATGACACTGTTGCGTAAGGCCTGTGTAAGTCCCCATTAGTATTTCATTGAACTACCGGTACGACTGTATGTCGTACCGTTTCTTAGATAGTCAGCGTCGAAGACTGGCGTGACCTTGGAACTGGTTGGAGGGGTTGTTCAAGGTCATTGAATTCAATAGATCATATACGACTTTCTGTTGTTCGGCCATTGTAAGTATAGCTGTATGTGGTACCATTTTCAAGTTATTTGGTTATTTGACGTTGAATAATAGTGACCTCGAAAAGGTCACCGAAAGTCATTCAAACTGCTACCATTCAAAAGCTTGGGTGCGGTTTCCTATTCACTTTCGATAGTAACTATGGCCATATCTTTAACCGTTTATAAGATATTCAGCATCAAAGAATAGTGTGACCTTGAAAACTGGGTTAGGGGTTGTTCAAGATCGTAGAAAATGGCGCCGTTCGATAGACCACAGACGACTTTCTATTGGTCTGCCATTGTAAATATAGCTCTATCTTGTACAGTTTTTGAGTTATTTTATGTTGAATGATATCATGACCTTGAAATCTGGGTTAGAGGTCACTCAAGATCATTCAAACTGGTACCACTGAAAAGCTGGTGTGCTGTTTCCTATTCGCCTTCCATAGTAACTACAGCCGTATCTTTACCGTTTATGAGATATTCAGAGTCAAAGAACAGCGAGACATTGAAAACTGGATTAATTAGGGGTTGCTCAAGGTCATTGAAAATGGTGCCATTCAATATACCATATACGACTTTCTATCGGTCTGCCATTGTAAATATAGCTCTATCTGGTACAGTTTTTGAGTTATTTTATGTTGAATGATATCATGACCTTGAAATCTGGGTTAGAGGTCACTCAAGATCATTCAAACCAGTACCATTCGAAAGCTTGGGTGCGGTTTCCTATTCGCCTTCCATAGTAACTATGGCTTTATCTTGCATCATTTGCGAGATATAGCGAGATATTGGTGGAAAATCGTGATTTGTTCATACCACCTTGCATTTGATGCCCCTGTTTGCAGGGTCCCCGTCGGAATATTGCCACCCCATTTGGTACGAGAAACAAGAATGGTGCGGCTACCCAATGGTGAAAAAACTTTGAGGATATGTATAACTGTTTAGACACAATACTGGCGTGTCACAGAGAGATGGACGGACAGACATCTTGTCACTGTATATTCCGCGCTATGCATAGGCGTCGCGCAGTAAAAAATCCCACAACGTTTTGAAAAAATGCAGTCAAAAATGCAGTGCATGTACCCAATCACTGGGATGGGTCTACACACTAAACTGCAGGTAACCCCTGTACACTACAGCATCCCATACCACGTAAGGCCAAGCCGAGGCCAAGTAAACTACATCACTGTCCTACTTGACACATCATAGTAGCACCACGTTAAGGTTACCAGAGTGCATGTCGGTAATGCTAGCACATACAGTGATCATAAGTCATGTACACACAGAGTTATCCAGGTGCAACTGGGTTAGCCAGCTTCCCCTTTGATGATCAAAGGGCTCTGGAGTGGATATTTTACAGACAGTACAGCCTTCCTGGTGCCAAACCAACAGTATCAATCTTAAGTCAAATGTTGACAAACAAATGATGTCAGGAACAGCAAACCTCACAGAGCACTGTCAGTTGTCTAATTCAATGGCTACTGGAGGTCTGTTATGAAAGTTTCATGACAATACCTGTAACTCTTTTGCTGTAATGATGCTAAGTAACAGAAAAGTAAACACAGTCATTACTCATGAAGCCCACTGCTACTGATGACAACAGGTGCTTCTCCACATGCGTGATTTTTCAACACGTTAACTGACCTCTGTTCTTGGCCGACTCCCTCTGCATTTCTATATGCATAGATCCGAGGTGTGTATCAGCGGCTGAGGCAACTGTCTCCACTCTCATACGCTCTTTTCCTGGTCCATAAAAATTGACAAATTTTAGTATAAAGCAGAACGGTACTAGGTACAAAGGAACACAGACTGAACCAAAGCATACGTTTATTTGGTGGACGAATTTACAGTGTAAACTGAAAAACACGGCTGCCTTTATTTTTATGATAGCTTTGAGAAATGCAGACTGCAGTGAAAAGTTCTTTCGCTGTTATAACCAGAAAATCCTCGAGCATCTAATCATGAAAATTTCATTTCACCTTACATTTGTTGCTGAATAACCTCGTTTTTGTATTTCATGCCACAGCGTGCCTTCGAACTATGTTCGTAAATCAACAGAACTGCCGAAACACTGGATCTTGTCACACTGAAACTATGGCGTTTCAACAGTCAAGATCTACCACAACCCATGGATAAATAGTATTTCAACTAACAAGTAACACAGCACTGTATAGCTAACTGCACAAAAACATTCAAACCGTGATATTACACAATCGGCAATGATTGGCAATGACTTACCCGCGTCAGTTAACTGCTGTACGCTGTCCAGTCGATCTGTAAACAGAAAATTAACACTTAATAGCATGCAAATGATGAGTCAATTTGACCACAAAACATCAGTGAAGACCAAAGATGAAAATTAAGAAACTAAGTATAGGAACACATTTGAAGCATCAACAATTCAGGGAACAAAGGCTCCATAAAACACGAGGAAAAACACTTAGCTAGAAAGACAGGCAACAGAACCACTGCTTAGACTGGTGGAATCTACATAAACTAATCGATGCAATAATGCCATATTGCAATGACAATCAAAAGAATGAAATTGCACTATGATGAACTGTTACACTACTTTCTTCAGTCTTCTTCTTCTTCTCGTATGCGTGTCATTTACCATAACTGGTCAGCCACGAAACAGCATCCTCATCCGCAGAGTGTAGCCGAGATATGATAATAACACACTATGCAACATGCAGTCGAGCAACACACTATATCTGCTACAGTGTACATTCGGCTGACACATAATTTCTCTAATTGTGCACTGCAAACGAAAACAAACTGGACAGCTGCAACTCCAATCTAGATGTGACGAGGAAAACGTTTCACATAATCACAATCAAATCAAATGACAGCAGTGACCCGTGACACATACAACCGAAGTTAATGCCGCATGCTAGGGTAATTGACACATATACAAATGAAGCATACAAGTACATATTAACCCACTGTAAACTGATCACATAGTAACCAGATCAAACCTTTCAGATGTAATATCTCCTGCTGAATGCTCTCCTTACTCTTTGCAGACAACTCTAAAACAACACCTATTAGACTGAACAAAACTGTTCTATTGCACCGACAAAATAAAATATCAAAAAAGACTTTATATCCCCTAAGAATATCAATAAATTAGTACAAGAACCTGCTGGTCATATCTCAAAAACTAAGCAAGATTGACCTATAGTTACTATGGAACACTATTACGAAGTTGCAACCACTGATTCTGTTGCCAAATTCAGATCCTCCCTGAATGCCGACCCCACCCTCCACCCCCGAAGGAAAGGCAACTGCTCTTTCTTTGAAATGACCCAATGTATCACAAGTTACCTGTTTTCAACTCACTGTCGGCTTTCATAACTTCACTAGTGACTGCATGCTGCCGGGCCTCGCTTAGCTCACCTACAGAACATCAATTCTAACAAATAAACAAGTCACTCATACAATGGAACTCACAAAACAAAGAAAATATTCTACGCTCAATGACAAGCACTCGCATTATGTCAATAACACTCCACTTCATCACGGTGTATTACCGCAATGCAGTTCAGAAAAATGTATTATCATAATATAAGTTCAGAAAAAAGCCGTAAATGTCAAAGTTACTGAAAGGAACCTTATTGTCTGTCCTGTCTCTGTCTGCAATGACGCCATCTGTCTGAGTTGGCGCCATCTGGCGACTGTATGAATACTACAAAACAGCTAATATTATGTGCCTATTGGTTGGCGAGTACCTCCATGCCAAATCTATGTCCTCCTACATTTTTACAATGACAGCAACAATTTTGTGGGCAAAATATTCCTCATAATTTGATGCATAAACAATCCTCACTGATTCTCCAAGACATCTGCTTTCATTTGCACATGTGAGTGACATTAAGTTGGTAAACAGGCCACAAATGGCAGTTTTTGATAAATTTTACATGAACAGAGGGAGGTGGCTTGGGGAAATTCTACATGCCGCACATCTACAGCATAATATAAATAAACACTCCAAGTTTCATCGAAATCGGACGCTTTCTTGCAAAAGTTGTGTTTACAGACAGAGGAAAGACAGTAAGGAGTACCTGCTGTTACCAAAGATCGTTCTCAACTAAAAAGAATCAGTGGATCCACACAGCTGATGAGACACAGGCTTATATATACAGTGTGTCCACAAACCGAAAACAAAGCCAACTACTTTTTAGCATAGCATCATCAAACCACAACTAAATGCTATAATTTTTGGCACAGTGATTTAAGAGACAACTGTGAGTCTAGCTATGATTATGTCTTTCACCTCAGCTGTTTAATGCTCATAAAACGTTTCAGACAAGTTACATTTTGGCGATAAACAAAACAGTCAAACACTAAAATCCCAAATTCAAAAATTCTCAGCATTAACTTAGTGCAGTGTGACACATTGAACTTGATCAACATAGTTACTCTACGCCAGGCCTGGTTAGTGCCTGGGTGGGTGACCGACTTTGGATGGGTAAACCACCTCGGCGCAGAACCAGGTACCGAGGCCTATTCAGCCTGAGTCCGTCCTCTGTGGCAGGCTTGAATGAGTAGGTCACCCGGCAAAAGGTGGGCGAGTAAACAGGCACGTCGCACGATACACCAGCTCGTATCCATGGTCTTGCAGTGTGGTGCTGGTGCCTGGCTGAATGCACTGGCTAACAGAGATCAGCGCCGACTTACGGGAAGCAGTAGCACATCTAAGTCATGTTCACGACGATGCGCTATACAAATCCACCGTTACTGTACTTTACTTTAGTTTAGACTGAACGATAAAAACACCACAAAATGTCCAGAGTGAGCCCTGACTCAAACAGAGACGGCAACACCACTGACTGATGGCTGCAACAACAATCGAATGGTCCAGCTTTCTCCATTCGACTAACAGTCTCTGTTTCAGTACCGCAAGACATTATTAAAATAAAATGTTGCAGATAAGGGTATTACACAGGCTTCGTTGGAAATGCAACTGCAGCTGTGTCCTGAGTAGTCTCTGGAACAAGTCCTAAATAAAATCATGCTAAAAATTATCTGGCTTTATTTTTTTGTGGACACGGTGTAGCAGTTCATGAGACAAGACAATTGTCTCACAACACACAGTGTTACCTTGTAAAGATTTTATCTGCACGGCCTGAGAAGCAGTCTCTTGTTCAGCGGCAAGTAGCTGCCCTGCAAGCAACACATTCCAAATGCATAAAACACTGCCGCAATACAGACTAAGCCGTGCGGTGGACAGAAAACCGCAATACAGTAATAGCGCAATGTAATGTTAACTGTGATTCGAGATTACTTTTATTACTAAACTAAGTGGTGAAATAGAATCAAGTAAGACATACCGTAAAATCTTGCACATAATATGCACAATTTTGACGTAAAAATGCGTGTCTGAGAAAGGGATGCGTATTATACACGAGTAATAAATTTTTCGAAAAATTACCGTAATTTAATCATCGCATGTATGCTGGCAATGGTGGTAAACAAACATTACCGGTGATAAATAAGTAATCCAAAAGAGATAACAGAGATAACGTAACGTAAACGTGCATCCTAAGCATCATACTGACAAATAGAATTCAAGCCAGCTATGTTACATTACGGTAGCGTTATTACCATTTACTTACTTTCAGATGAAACAATATTTATGGTGGTACCTTTGTTTACTGTTTTGCTAAACAATTACACTTTATGTTTTAAAAATGTCATTATCGGGTCAAGGTTAAAAATTGTAATACTATTGTACGACACATCGACTACTTTCAATGTAGCAGTCTAGTATTTGCAATGCAAGTATTTGGCAATGTTCGTCCAAAGCCGGGTGCGTATTATACACGAGAACTCTTATTTTCCCCATCAACAGCAATGAAAAGTCGGCCTACGTATTATACACGAGTGCGTATCATACGCGAGATTTTACGGTAAAAAAGTTCTTTTCAACAAGTCACTGCTTTTATACCTTTTTACTAGAATTACATACTGCACAAAATCCACGTTTTAAACAGTATAATGGAAGCTAGGACGAAGGATGAAACTGTAGTTTACTGAATGCTCATTTTACTACACATCAAACTTAAATCTTTCAGCTTCAGCTGCTACAATGAAAGTCGCAATAATCTGCATCCACAGTTCTGCATGCACATGTAACTGCTTACCTATGACACAGATAAATAAGCAGCAACGACTATATGCTATAGCAAGTATATGTAAAACTCACGCTGTAAAGTCAAGACAACATCTTGACTGTCTTCTAGCTGACTTGTTAACTTCTGCAGCTGATCTGCTCACAAATTCACCCTCAACAAGTTATAATTTATTTCACACAAATCGCTGTAATCAGGGTGTCCTCCGTTTTTCGACACTGATTTTCCATCACTTTGCCATGACCAAAATTATGCAGATCCATAACCTATCGGCACTGAATCGGCGACAGTTGACTGTCAGCGACAGAAAATCAGCTGCTTGTTGGAAGTCGTCACCAGCTGTCTACGGCTGTCGGCGATTCAATGCATAGCGAATCACTGGTTTTACGTTACAGTTAATAATTTGTGCAAACAGCTGTAAAAATTCCACAACTTTAAAATTATTCTCCACGACTTTTCCATGACCTGTGTTATTTTCCACGAATTTCCAAGCCTGGAAAATGGTCTTACTAAATTCCACGACCGTGGAACACCCTGTTTAATACAATTACAAGAGGAGACGAAGGCTTCACAGCAGTCACAGACACAGCAGTGCTGCTGGCAACTGCAACCGTTAATGCCAACTGATCTAATGCAACCCAATTCCAATACTCCAATATGTGTTTATTAAAAGATGACAAAATGCACCTAGCACAAAAGGAACAAAACAAATGTGCATGACGAGATGATAAAATTAAAAAAGTGACAAGCAAACAAGCGAGACTTATAGTTAATAGAGTGAGTGTTAATACGAGTCCTTGTATAGCTAATGTATTAAAAAGTTATTAATCTGCAAGCTTCCAGTCTTTGGAGGTAAAACTCTGCCGTGACGTCGATGTCTGAGACAGTGTCCTGTTGCACAGACAGTAGAGTGGGTAGGGTCGGAGACGAGGTTGAAACGGGCACCTTGTGGAGGCCTAGGACACCCAACCCACACACAGCCCTAAGCCAGGATGCAACACTTCTGAGAACTTAGACTCCAAAGGCAATTATAGTGACACATCGAATAATATGAAGTTGGTACACTGGACGTTGATGGGTGGGCTGTTACAATTGGTACAGCAAGGAGGGGCCTAGGCGGGCTGTGGCCCCGCCCAGTCCCCTCCTCGCTGTACCAAATGTAACAGCCCACCTATCAATGGCAAGTGTACCAATCACTGTATTGCTGTATGATGATCCGTAGCTCTGTGGTGACGATTAAAGGGTTAAGCATCACGAAGAAGAAGCAGCAGCAGCAGGACATGGTAAATTAATGAACATTAGACAACTGGCAAAACTAAACACAATGCAGAGTAAGTCCTACCAAATGAACACGTACAGAATAAAGTGAGGACATTTAGTCTACTAGACAACGACATTTGTAATAAACAAATACAAAATAATGACTATAATGGATATATACAACACCAGCTGCTAGATAAAACGCTGCTCTACATAATCATAATTATTTTAAAATCACTCGACAGCACTAATATCCTAGTTGACTCGCAATGACATCATGAAAACAGTTAAAAACTTTGGTGTATTTTGGCTGTTGCATGCAGTGTTTGTATTAAACGTTCATCTCAGTCATACGTTCTGACTCGACGGGGCGACGTACAAATGAAAATGAAATTACAAAAAAAGATAAATGAAATTAGGTTTTATTTTAACTGAAATAACCAACAGCCATTAAGTCTGTTTAATATAATAATAACAAGATAATAATGTTAGTTCACCTTGATACTGCTGCAACTGGACACGCAGTTCAGCTAATCTATCTGTGAAACCACACACAACAGCCTTACAGTGATATGGCACAGAGGTCCCGAAGAAAGCTTTGGTATGTGGCCAGAGATATTAACTTCAACACTGACAACAGTACTGATGACTGACTGGTAATCTATGTTGAGCTGGAAAAGACATTCAAGTTTTGATTGCAATACAATTGTACGATCAACCATATTAATCTAAGGCAGACTGACACACTTTATACCAAACACACACGTTTTTACAGCCATTTCTAGGTGAGTGTGCATTAGTTCGTCGTCCTCTTGATTTTGTTTCTCCATTTGTTTCTAATCCGTAAATCCTTTCCTGACAAATCAAACCTTCATATCCTCCATAAGATCATCCCACCAAGTGTTCCTCAAGACGTCCCCTCTACGAGCTCCATCAGATGCCATTATCATACACTGGTTGATCCAATTAGCATTACCTTACAAATACAAATAAAATTTATACAGTGCGGCCTACAAAATGTCCAGGGGCACTAACAAATGTCAAAACATGAGGTGAAAGAGATGAGTTTTTAAAAGATGTTTAAATCTGTTGGTGTCAGTGCTAAGCTTACGAGTGTCAGGTAAGGAATTCCAGGCAGCTGGACCAGACATTCCACATATCCAAACCATCTCAATCTATGATTCTTAATCACAAAGTTGACTGGTTCCAATCTCAACAATCCTCTGCACTTTTCTTCCTTGAACCCACACATCCACACGATTGTACTCATTTCAGTTCTATCTAACTTGATTTCATCTCCACCTTCATCAGCCACATGTAACTCCCATGGCAACTGGAAAACCTTCATGCAACTCCTAACTAATAACGTCTATTACTGTCACAAACAGCAAGGTCCTCGATATAGATTCCTGAAGAAAGCGAACCTCAACTCAAAAGCCATCTGCTGTGCTCACTACCATCTACACACCCTCGCATATCAACAACTCTAAAAAGCTACTATTAAAAGTTGTAAATAATTAGAAACTAACCATTGCTAGTACCACCAGTGGGTTCCTGGCCGTCACTGGCAGTCGGCAAACTGTGGCATGCTTCGACACCAGCAGCAAAGTGTGCAGCTGTTGCATGAACAAAATGCACAAACAACGGTGATTACAACAACGAAAATGTTGACATTACGGTGGTGGCAGAGTTATGACACAATAGCAAAGACTAAGTCATCTACTCTTATAAAGGGACAAATGGGCCTTGATCCTCCCACCTTGGCACAGTAGTCAGATCGACGAGCTGTGATAATCGCTGGCATACTAGCAGAACAAACCAGCAATATTACAAAGCACTGCTTCTGGCAACAAGAAATATTATTTTCGTTTGCATTATGCTACAGAGACTAGTGATCTTAAAATTTTTAACACTAAGCTGAGACAACTCCGAAGTGGTGAAGGTATAAGTACAGTAGTGTTTAGTGTCCAACTCGATAAATTATAGGTCATTTCTGATACGACCTTCCCAATCAATCACCGGACTAGTGAAAAAAGGTCTTCCTAACCAATAACTTGGCTGGTACTAGTAAAACCTACTGTAACCACAACCAAGTGACGACACAAAAGCTTAAACAACAACCTGAAAGCTACAAACATATGCAAAACTAAATCTAACAAAACTAAAACCTGGTTCAGGTTGTCTTTTATGCAATCCAGCCAGGGAATGGATCGGGACTATTCTACAGCTCGAGCGGCCCAGATGGGGCTCCAAAGTGATGAAATAAAAGCAAATAAAATTACAATAAACCCTCATTTGATAGCTCTTATTCCACCACAACCAAGCTGCAGCAATATCAGATTCATTCAT
>Ga0209149_1002753_pt1 | contig 10095 bp, 5 predicted proteins | sample WorMetTyACAVOLI2_FD_187423 | JGI IMG/M metagenome (GOLD analysis project Ga0209149, IMG submission 187423) | Marine gutless worms symbiont microbial communities from Max Planck institute for Marine Microbiology, Germany - Olavius algarvensis... ... | reverse complement strand
GTTCTCTCATTGACTACTGCGTTGGGTACCTTGTCATACCATCTGATACCAAGGATACGACGCAGTGCCTGCATGTGAAAAGACTGGATCCTGTCACTGTCTACTTTGCGCATTGTCCACGTTTCATACTGAGTGGTGTATTCGTGATTAAGGATTGGACTAACAGCTGTGTTTGTGTTTTGTCTGGTTTAACAGCGGTTGAGACAGAATGTGTATGATGTGCTGTGTTGCTGTACGTTGCATCGTTTCACTGTTTGACTCAGTCTTTCGAGTCTTTTGCTGAATCTATCACTGAGTCATAAATTTGGACCGCGACTGATGAGCAGCCAAAAACTGAAGTCATTTCTCAGCGATCACTCAGTCTGAAGTTTGGTCTCGGCGATCATTCGGCAATCGCTCAGCAATTAGCCGAGACCAAACTTTGGACTTCGCTGAGTCCAAAGTTAACCTGAACTCACCAGTTGATTTTGCATGCATGAGATAGGTTAATCCGTCAGAGATTAAGTTTCACTGACCGAAAATCACTGCACTTCATTGATAATCCAAAAGTAAAGAAACAAACATCCGTGGCAGTGTGAGTGGGTGGTCAATGAATAGTTAGTGAGTTTGCGCTTAGCGGAATATTAATCTCAGATTTGGACTAAGACAAAAACCGGGCCTTAAGGGTCATGTTGAACAGCTCACTAGTCTAATAGGCCTGTCCATTGGACCGGCCTGTGTTGGACCGGTCAGCTGTTGGACAGCTTTCATTGTTATCCAGTAGAACAAAATGGCGGTGCGATACAACTACGTATTTGACAACAGATTTCATACTACGAGTGTTAATTAACACACTATTGGCCATACTTACATAGATCAGAACCTTTAACTACACATTATAAATACCTTTCAGTTCACAAATAGCTCTCGTACAACCAAACAACATCATTGTAAACACAACGTCACGTGACCTGCAGCTCGCGTGGATTGGCATTAAAAGTCGATCCGTCAAAAATGGCCCAATCCTTTTGCCGAAAGTTGTCTAACAGCTGACCGGTCCAGAAACGTGGCTCAAAACGTGGACCGGTGAGCTGTTGGATACGCTCCAGATTAAGCTTTGGTCTTGATGGTTTAAGGCGGCCAGCAGTGTTGGGCCTTATGGGCTTTTCTGGCAGCCTGCCCTTGTATGTTGTTCATCGATGTTATATCTTTGTTTGTTGATTGGGCGAATAAAGTTGCTTGCTTGCTCAATGTTTGGTCTCAGCAAAACACTAAGCTAAAAAGTGAAATGACTCTGTGTACATATACGAGCTGCGTGATATGGTATGTAACTGTAGATTGGCTGTGCTCTTGGCTTCGTCATTCCACCCGAGATTGTGACTAACACTGAAGACATCACTGTGATTGGTTCACAGCTCAGAGTTATGTTATACACCGGAGCCGCTGTCATGACCGTTCTCTTTATACTCGTCATCATTTGTATGTCTCAGTACTCTCTGCTTCTTGTTAATTGTTTCTTCGTTCTCGATTTTCTGTGTACGGTTGTTGCTTAGATGTTGTTAACGACAAATTGTCGTCATCTTTATTTATCGTCGGTAGTTATATTCCCAAGGGAGTTTGAAAATGAAATTAAACTACACTGTGTTCAGAAAAAAAACATTCACTATTGTTTTCTTGCATAACTGTTAGAAAAACTAACCAATTGAACGAAAATTTCAGACAAAAGATCTAATGAAATGCTGATTCTAATGGCATAAACATATTTGTATTCTTCTTAAATATTCTTTGCTAGCAACGATGAAACTGGACGTCAAGAAGTGTCATTACAGCAATCAGATTTACCATTGACGACAAACATCTCATTAAATGGATGTGGAAAAAATAGGTTGAAATTCGCTTGGTCATAGTGATTTTTGACAGAAGATAAAATCTTGATACAAATACACTGATCAAAATATCAGTGCGAGATCTTTAACTTTGTTGATCTATGCAGTGGGGTGGGCATTGTGTGGTCGATCACAACCCGAACAAGAGTCAGTTGTGCCGCTGCTGTCACTTTATCCGTTAAATGTTTTAACCCATTATAACTCTTATCTTATGTCAGGAAACATCTTCAGAAAGTGGTTTGCTTCATACTTATTATTTGTTCACGACCAGTTAATAATAATGTGATCTCCAACAATAATTCTTGTTGCTGTAATGACACTTTTACTGACGTCTGGTTTACATTGCTGCTAGCAAAGAATATTTAAGAAAAATACAAGTTAACAACTGAATGAATCTCTTCAACATTAAAAATACAAGTTATTTTTATGCTTTTAGAATCAGCATTTCATTAGCTATTTTGTCTGAAATTTTCATTCAAATTGGTTATTTTTGTCTAGGAGTTATGCAAGAAAACAATAGTGGACGTTGTTGTTTTTGAACACAGTGTAGAAATAAAAATGCATCACATCCAAAGCAGTGCAACACCAGAAGTACGTACAGTCAAATGCTTTTCTGTTAAAACTATCCAACTTTTTTTGTGAAATTTCAACTTTATCGGTGCATGGGTTTGACTATGGCCCCCAAGTTGCATCATGTCCGATATGGCATTCATATGTGTGTTTAAGGACAGTCCATCTGCCTGTCTGTCTGTCTGTCTGTCAGTTTATAGTGCTTATAGACAGTTTATTCATATGTATGTCTGTGAAATTACAGTAATGTAAACATGTATTTGTATGGCACATCATCACAAAATATAAAAAGGTAAGTGAAAAAAGGTAACTGTATTTATATAGTGCATTTTATGTAGTACCTCACAATCAAGGCATTCAGGCATATGGATCACACAGTGTTACCTGCGATTACACCAATGCCAATGCCTGCCTTTACCTCGTAAGCATTCACCAGATGGCGCCTCTCCAGACTGAGGTTGCGGACATCTAATTGCAGCCTACTTCTCATTTATCTACCCCGAAAGGATGAAAGGCTGAGTCGGCCTGGTTGGCTGACCTACAGTAGACAGTTTACCCACATAAATGACATTACATCGGCTTCATTGCTGTCAGTTTTCAGAAAGAAACTGAAAACTCACTTATTTCAGCAATCTTATCCGGACATTATTTTGTAGTTTGCTATGGTTTTTTGTCAACATCGTGGTCCTTGAAGTTATTTGTTACTTAGGCCACGTTAAAAAATGTAATGTAATGTAATAAATGGTCACCCATCAGCTGCAGGTCGAGCGCAGGACAGGGAAAGTTTGCCGGTCAGAGACCAACATTCTACGACTACCATGCAACCAACAAGCTGTCGTTAAACACAACAAACATGCCAGTTTAGCGCTGATCTCAGCCAGATACCCACTAACACTGCGAGATCATGGACATTGCATCACGTTGTATGCTTGTTTACTTTCCAGCTTTTTGCGCCTACCCACCGAGGGGTGGCCAGGCTGAGTAGACATGGATGGCTGTTACATTTATCATTTATTGCGTTTTGGCAGCCAGAGGCTGGATTAATACAATCACACAATTACAGTCACACAAGCACACAATAAGCAATAAAATAAAATGTCGCTGCAGATGCACCAAGATGGTATATTTGCCGTAAGATGGTTAGCCATCCTGCTACTGACCGGCCTAGCATAGCTCAACTTCATTGATCAAGACCAACGCGTTACCACTAAGCCAAGCTGCCACTGCTGTCTGTGTGTAGTGTTTAAAGACAGTGGTTGCTCCTTAATTGCTGGCAGTAATAACTGAGCGCTGAAGAAGTGCGATGAGAAACTAGTCACAGCTTTTGAGATGTGGGTATGGCATCGGATGTTGAGAATCAGCTGGACAGAACGGAAAACCAACACATGGATATGGGAGAAGATTCGTATACCAGAAGAAAAAGGCATCTTAGAGTATAATAAGCATCGGAAACTCTCTAAGTACTGCCACTGGAAAAGAAGAAGTGATAGCGTGGTTCTGGCTACAATTGAGGTCAAACAGAAGGAAAAATGTTTTCCTGGGGGAAGAAGGACAGGATGGATAGACGATGTTCGGCAAAGAAGATATGACTGCTGGTAGCAGGATCTCTATGGGTCGTTCAGCCTATGGCATATGAACAACAACAATAACTTAAGAGGCCTCATTGCCATGTGCTAGCATTGCATTAAAGGACAAATTAATTTGTGTTTGACCATCCGTTCATCATTAATGTATTGAACATGGACATTAATGGCTACTCTGGTGGTCGTGAGAGACGACTGACCAATCAGCATCAGTGTTGATCGATGAATTCGTTCCATCGACCAATGTGTGTGTCTCTCTGTGTGTAGTGTTTAAAGACAGTATGTCTGTATGTGTCTGTTTGTGGTGTTTAAAAACAGTCTGTCTGTCTGTGTGTCTGTCTATATGTCTGTTTGTGTGTAGTGTTTAAAGTCTGTATGTTTGTCTGTATGTGTCTGTCTATGTGTAGTGTTTAAAGACAGTCTGTCTATATGTCTGTCTGTACGTGTCTGTTTGTGGTGTTTAAAAACAGTCTGTCTGTCTGTCTATGTGTGTGTCTGTCTATATGTCTGTCTGTGTGTCTATTTGTGTGTACTGTTTAAGGACAGTCTGTCTGTATGTTTGTCTGTATGTGTCTGTGTGTAGTGTTTAAAGACAGTCTGTCTGTCTGTGTGTGTGTGTGTCTGTCTATATGTCTGTCTGTGTGTACTGTTTAAAGACAGTCTGTCTATATGTTTGTCTGTATGTGTCTGTGTGTAGTGTTTAAAGACAGTCCGTCCGTATGTCCGAGTCAGGCTGCTGTCGTATCATCGAGGCTGATGATACAACGTAACTACTGTCGTTCGCTGCGTACTTTGCTTCATAATTGTCCTTTTGTTCTGCTTCTCGTCACATACGGTCCGTCTCTCCCGCTTTACTCATAATAATAACATTGACATCGACACTAAATGATGCAGGCAGCATTGCAGTGTAGCGCCGTGTTAATGTAGTACGTCAAGCCAGTGAAACAGCAACGAACTCGTTTTTCTTCAGGACATCCCCGGTGAGCCGGCACCAGAATATCCAGCCATTCTGGAATTCTGTGGCCCCAGGAGGTACTGCTCACTTTCCTGTCCCGTGCCAATCCTCTCCTTAAGTCCACTGACTGGCATGTGAGTAGTTAGTCAGTTAGTTAGTCAGTACATTTCCAAGGCGCCAGTTCATAAGTCACCAGCGCCGCGACCCTTAAACAAACAAATAAGTTTTCAGCAGCTTTCCGAAGATTGACGGCGACAGTGACGGATCACGGATGGCAGGAGGAAGGCTGTTCCAGACACGCGGTTTGGCAACGGCAAATGCTCTGTCTCCCAGTGACGTGGTCGTACGAGGGATGTCCAGCATCCCAGAGTAGACAGTATTGCAGGAATGGCAGACTGAAGTTGAGCAGATAAACAGTGATGCCCGAGGTTTTATGCCGCATGCCCTTCCCTTTCCAAGTACCGGTAACCCGGGCTTGGACCGGCACTATAATATACTGTACTGGTTACATATTCCTTGGTGGCTTGGCAATGGAAAATGGCTTATTTTGCTCCCCCAGTTGTGAATCTTTGAACCAAATGTCACAGTTGATTATGTCTGCAAGAAGAACTGTTGGACCAATTTTGGTGCAAATCCAACCATAGGGTGTGTGTGAAATGTCATATTATTTGAGCAGCAGACTGACGTTGTAAATGAGCATGTGTGTATATGATCTGTTGTGTATTGCCTGTTTTAGTAGACAAAGTGTCTGGTGTGTCATGTCGCTACTGTTGTCATAGAAACCATGCTGCTGGTTCTAACCGATTTAAAACTTTTAAATATAGTCAGCTGAGAATGGAATAACGTCTCTGTCTGCCGAAGAGAATTAGTACATGTTTCAATTGGTGAAGTTGCGTCATATTAATCATAGGGTTTTTTTTGGAGACACCATGTAGAAGCAGTTTGCCTAGTTATGTGTCTGTGTGTCTGTCTGTCTGTGTCTGTAGCAAAGATGTTAAACGAGGCTGAGGCCAAACACTGACGCCGAGTTCAGAACCTTGAGGTCGAGACCGAGGCCAAATTTAAAGAGCCCGAACAGAACGATGTATTAATAGAATATTTAACTTGGTGATTCAATAGATGTAATTCAGAACCTTGAGGTCGAGACCGAGGCCAAATTTAAAGAGCCCGAACAGAACGATGTATTAATAGAATATTTAACTTGGTGATTCAATAGATGTAATTGAGCCTAACAAGTAAGTAACCATTAGTGTGAGTGCAGCAGTACAAGAGAATGCTTATTGTTTCACTACACCATATCCCAAAAGCATGGACACCGGGTTACATAACTAAATGTTACTAAAATTTGAGGCCGAGGTCAAAAGCTTGAGGCCTAGGCCAGAGGTTACGAGACCCAGGCCGAGGCCAAAATTTTGGCCTCGGGGCTAACATCTCTGGTCTGTAGGTCTAAACATAACAGCATAGAAACAGTTTGCCTAGTTATGTGTCTGTGTGTCTGCGTCTGTAGGTCTAAACACTGGTTCATATTATGCCATTGGAACGCTACTTAATCCTATCGTGTTGTATTATTTCGCAGTAAGTGACGGTTTCTGTTGACACAGTCATCATTTTTGCCGTGCGATGCTATGCAAGTGCGGCCCATGCCATCATGCGGTGTCCATCCATTTGTCCGTCTGTCCATCACGTTCGTGAATTCTGTCAAAATGAATAAACATATCTTCAAAATTTGTTCACCATCGGGTAGCCACACCATTCTAGTTTTTCCGTACCATACGTCATGACGATATTCTGACAAGAACCCCCCTAACGGGGGTGTTGAATGGAGGTGGGGTAGACAAAAATTGCGATTTCCAGCCAGTATCTGGAGTGTGCTGTAAATGCTGCGACTGCCAGGTGCTATCAACACGGCGCCGCCAGACCGTGGCAAGTTGTGACACTTATTGCTGGTAGTAAGCGGCAGAGTTTGTTGATGGCGGGAGATGACGATGAAATGTTTATAACAGGAAGTCTCAACGTTATGCCAAAGACAACAGAACAGCATTTAATTGTACGCAGTGATAAATCTGTAGCCTCCGTAACTAACAATAAAAGATTGCGCTCGATGTGTTTTACTATTGAAGCTAACTACTGACAGACTCGAAGCATTGTGCGGCCTCTTTGCGACAGTAGAGCTTCTTGTTCATACAGAGCAACTCTGTTATGTCGTATCTAAGAATGCAGCCACAGCGTGCTCAAACAGTCCGACTGTGATGTTCAAGTCGATGAGGAGGTTACAGTTAGTTGTCATATCCAACCTACGATGCACTACTCAAGACCAAAATCTTAAGACCGAGACCAAGGCGTCAACCCTCAAGGCCAAGGCTGGACCTTCGAGGCCAAGGCCATAGGTCCAGAGACCAAGTCTGTTATGTATACGGCTGGAGCAGAAATTAAGATACACAGTACATGATATGATAGGTAGTGATTAGTTACATATAAATTATTATTAATTTATTATTCTAGCTAGTATTAATTTATTATCTCGCATGAGTTTGTTGGTGATGCTAAAAGTTGTAAATACAGTTCTCAAGACCAAGGCCAAGGCCTGGAACTTCAAGGTCAAGGACCAGCTCAGGTCCCAAGGCCAACGCATTAAAGTTAGCCTTGAGGTGCCTTAACGTCAAGGCCTGGCCTTGAGGACGGCATCGCTGTATCCGACAGATGGACAGACGCTCTGCCTATGCCTATGTCGCACTGAAGCACAGATTTGCCGGTTTAGCGTAGTGGTTCCAGTTTATCAACGTAGTTACTCTGTGCTAGGCCTGGCTAGTGCCTAGGTGGGTGACCGTCTTCGGACAGGTAAACCAGCTCGGCGCGGAACCAGGCACCTAGGCCTACTCAGCCCGAGCCTGCCCAGGCTGGAATGAGTACCTGGCATAAGCTGGGAGAGTAAACAGGCATATTACGTGATACACAACCATATCCGTGGTCTCGCAGTGTTCGCTGAATGCCTGGCTGTAGGGTTGGCTTGCAGTGATCAGCGCCGACTTACGGGAAGCGGTAGCGTATTAGAGGCGCTTTGCGACAATGCACTATACAAATACACATACGTTACTTTACTTACTTACTTTACTGAGCGTGACAATAATGATCACATGGTGTTAGCCGTGACATCGTTGGTGGGACATCAGGTCACGCATCGGATCTGAGAAAATTACTATGCAGCAGTTATTAGTAGCCCTCCCTTAGGAGGTTGATTACATGTTACACCCTGTCTGTCTGTCCGTCCGTCTGTCCCTCTCATGCCTGTGCGTTTACGGTGCCCCTGTGATGCCTTTGACATGATAGTGTTACCTTAATCAGTACATTGTTACTTACTTACTTACTGAGTGTGCTGTCACACCATTGTACCGATGTACCTTTTAACATGCTTGCAGTATTAGCCTGTGTACATTGTCGTGGAGGGCCACTATCATCTGCCATCAATCGGTTTGACACACTTGTTAAATGGCATATATACCAGATGACTGAAGTTTTATTTTTGTGTAGACTGGATCGTTGTTACAGTGCACCTTGCTGGACGTGGGTTCAGATGCCCCTTGGATGCTGAATTATCACAGACTGATCACTGCATATCACCTGATGATGTGCTGTTAGTCCTTATTCTTCTTCTCGTATGCGTGTCATGAACTGTAACTGGTCAGCTGCAAAACAGTGTCTTCATCTGCAGAGTGTAGCCGAGATAAGCCGCCATTCAGTTTTGTCAGGGGACAGGATTCGACAATGTGGGACATCGTCTGGGTCTTGCCACAAGGACACAGATTAGTGTCTGTAAGTTGCCATTTCCTTCTGCAGGCACCACAGTGTCCCTGTTCCATGTGAAAACGGTTCAGCAGAGACCACTGTTGCCGAGGGAAGTCAAAACCCGGTTGCCGGATTGTGGGGTCGCACACTAGGTGAGAATTGACCACCTGAGCCGACTTCCAGTTATGCCTCCATCGACTTTTGATGTGAACTCGTTGCAAGTCCAGCCACAGTGGCTTCCTGGATGTCAGTCGTAGCAATGGTGGGTTAAGGATATCAGGCTGGATTGGCCAACTGTCATGTTTGACTATTTTCTCGACCAGCTCGTCAGTGGCAGCCTTCCTTCTTAGGGCTGGCAGTTCAATGTTGGAGAGCACTGGAAGCCATGAGAGAGTTGAGAACGGAGAGTACCAGAGATGAGGCACATGGTACAGTTCAACTGCACATCGACCTGACTAGTGTGCACAGAGCGTGACCAGACTGGGGCGCTGTACTCTGCTGCTGAATAGCAAAGCGCCAGAGCAGATGACCGCAGAGTGTTGGCGCTGAGTGTGTATTACAAGCTAACACACACACTCACTCAGTTCTTATGAAATCACGTGACGCATACACACCTTTAATGAGGATGCATCTAAATAGCGTAGTTTTAGTTTATGTAACTCAAACGTTTCCCCATTACTCTCCATTACCTCCACTTGGCCACATCTGAGATGTGTTGGTCTGGAGGAAGGGGAATATTCAGGCATAGCATGGCATAGTATGGTTTAACATCCCACTCAACACATTATAGGTCATTTTAGAGAATATTAAGAAAACTGTCTCTGTGCTACAGTGTTGTGTACTATTATAATGGTGCACAATGGTACGAACAGTTCTTACAGGTCGGTCGACTGGATCCGGCTTTGATCTTGCTTGGTTTAGCTCTGTTTTCCCAGCACTTCTGTGTCTTCAGTCTTCTTACGTATATTTAAAACTTTCTGTTACATTCTTTACTTTTCCTTTTAGTGAACTGATCGTGGTGAGATTGACTGTGACTTGGTTGACTGACCGTGGTCCATCAGTGCTGTGCCACTGTTGGTTGAGTCGTGTGACCCGTAAAATGTTTTCCAAAATGACCTAACACGTGTTGAATGGGACACTAAACCCTACTATACCTATATGCCTACCTTGTAAGTAAAGTAAAGTAAAGTAAACGTGGATTTGTATAGCGCATAGTCGTGGAACACCACCTCTAATGCGCTACTGTTTTCCCGTAAGTCGGCGCTGATCTCCGCAAGCCAACCCGACAGCCAGGCATCAGCGAACACTGCGAAACCACGTGATACGGGTTGGTGCACCA
>Ga0209149_1002752_pt1 | contig 10099 bp, 6 predicted proteins | sample WorMetTyACAVOLI2_FD_187423 | JGI IMG/M metagenome (GOLD analysis project Ga0209149, IMG submission 187423) | Marine gutless worms symbiont microbial communities from Max Planck institute for Marine Microbiology, Germany - Olavius algarvensis... ... | reverse complement strand
GGCTGGTGTGTTGCACAGGCTGCCGTCTGAGCGGGCAACAGAGCCATTTGCACTACTTCGTGTACTACCACGAAGACGCTTTATAGCTCGGTATGCAGGCTATAAAGTATGTTCACAGACTATTATGTGTAATTTTATTTAAATAAAGAACGTTTTATCAAGTTAATGCCAAAATATCGTATTCATAGCGATCCAGTTTTTTTGAGACACAGACCGTCAAGTCGCTTTTTATTATGGAAACTGCACAGCTGGTTCTTTAAAAAAGCAAGCGTTAAAAGCTATAATTGTGGGCCAATGTATGGGATTCAAAGTATGTGCTAGGCCTACATCTCTTGTCCGCCTGTGACTGTGATAATGGTCTCCCGTCGACATACGCACGAGTAGCTGTCTTCCATCATTCGTTCATCTGTTTACCGTGTGCCACTGCCAGATACGTTTCACATGTTGGTCCACTCGTTTCACTTCCGGGGCAGGCAGTTTCTGCGCTCTTCCCACCACGCCTGGCTGATTGAACCTCGACCCACCACACCGAACACAAACACACAGAATCTGTGTCGCTGTACGCCGCACACGACGTGTCAGACTGCCGTCGAACTCGACGATATACGCTGTTAACCCCTTAGAGTGCACAGCTAATTATAGTGTCATTTCGAATAATATGAAGTTGGTACACTGGTCATTGATGGGTGGGCTGTTACATTTGTTACAGCGAAGAGAGGACTGGGCGGGGCCGCAGCCCGCGCAGGCCCATACCAAACGTAACTAGCCCACCCATCAACGGCCAGTGTACCAATCACCGTATTGCTGTATGATACTCCACTGCTATGCGGTTTTAGTGTGCCCATTAACTCTTTTAGTGCTGATGTCGACCGGGTTGAGTGCGGTTGTTGACAAAAGTCGACATCTAGGGGGTGAGTGCTGTAACGTGCAGTAGCCGTCGACAAAAGTCGCCTAGGCAAAATGACAGTCAAATATAAAAATATATTCAGCACAGGGCAAGAAGTAAAAAAATTTTCACCACTAAAAGAGTTAAAGGGTTAATTAACCCAGGCACTGAACAGTCAACTGATCTTTCACTGAGTAGCGGATCTGCGATGGGTAGGCCTAACTTAATGAACTCTGACCTTTGATCTCTCTCATCTTGAGATGAACTTAAACACACGCACCCTGCGTGCGTGCTGCATGCCGGTCGCATCGCCAACCTCGGCAACCTACATGTATTACTGTATAGAGATTTTAATGTGCTACGATAGTTTTGTAAACGCGTAATTCGTCCGAGCCAGTCTGGTACTGGTTTATTATGTTTGTTATCTTTGGACCACAAACTACACCAAAGATAATACTCGTTTTTGTACAGAGAAAACTGGCCTGGTAAGTATGGCGAAGAACAATCAAGTGGCTTGGCTTTTTAAATTGGCCCAAAAATGAGGCCATCTATTTGATCGCTTACATCTCTAAAAAACGCCTAATTCAGTGTGCATAATTTCTGTTCACTAAAAATCAATATAAATTGCTCTCATTATTATTTATTTATTTTTCGGCAAATGTCAAAAGTCATACAAATCAGTCAGGTCTTTTTTAAACATATGAGAAGTTAAACTAAAGTGCCGTCACCGACCTACATTAACGATAGATTGCTTTAGCCTACACTGTAGATTGGCGGACGGTGGTGGTGGAAATGTCCGCGGGAGAATATGCGCAGGGCAGAAATGCCCGGATCCCGTTATTTCAGAGTCGACATGTTGAGGCAACTGACAGTGTAAAGTTTGTAAACTCCTTACTCTGTCGCTAAAACGTTCAGGACTTCAGACATTGCGCTGTCTTTGGAATACGTCCACGGCCTACATCGCATACATAAAGACCAATTTCCATCACCGCCGGAAAGTGCAGTTTTTGTATGCCATTACGCTGAAATAACTAGAAACAACGTTATGAAGGGCAACGGCTCGTTTCACTTTTTGGATTAGTCTTTCGCTGAGACTATGTCTGAGTCTAAAGTTAACCTGAACTCACTCATTTTAAATAAATGAGATAGGTTAATCCGTTACAGATCAAGTTTCGCTTAAGCGAAAATCACTTCAGCTTTTCGCTAATCCAAAAGTAAACAAAGAAACACAGCGATGTCAGCGCGTGACCAATGACCAAGTTAACGAGTTTCCGCTCAGCGAAATTGGTTAATCTCAACTTTGGAGACCGAATTTAGGTCTTCAGCTTTGGTCTCATTTTTGGTCTCAGGGAAAACTAATCCCACAAGTGAAATGACCCAATGTGTGGCAACAGCAAACTACGATTGTGTAATTGAACCGTATTTAGGTTCATTACAGTACGATAGACTGTTTAACAAACAGATTACTTAGTGCGGCCTCAATTTCTACTAAAAAAGATTTCTGACTTAACAACGCCTACCGACCGCAACTCTGCGTTGCGTAATCATTGAAATTCGGCTTAACGCGCACACGCAGTTTACCAAACCTCTACGGCCCAGCTTCGGTCGCCAGAGATTTGATACAAGAACTCAGCTAGTGCTGAGGTGGCCGACCGGAACGTGACGTGGTACGTTTTGTAAAACCCCCCTCAGTGGGGGATTCGGACCTCCGTCTAACACATGGTCACTGTTGTCCAGGGCAAGGTGTGTGCCAAAAATCATCCCGATCGCTTAAACCGTTTGGCCACAATACACCAACGTTACAGACGGACGGACGGATTTCCTATGGCATAGGCCTAGACCTAACGGTCGGCCAACAAAAATGAGGCTGGTGGGTTACATGCTGCTTGGTAGGAAGTACGTAGCTGACTCTCGATTGATAATACAGACCACATGTATTAGCAGCGCAACTTACAAGTTATGAACGTCAACAGCTGCCGCTGTTGCTGCTGCTAAATGAGATTTTGCTGCCTCCCGCATCAACAGCAAGCAATCAGCGAACCGGTATAACCGGGATCAACATACAGCAGCTGGCGTTAACGAAAGCCATAGCAGCATTTTAGGCGATCTGTGGTACTCGTAGCTCGTGCGTCTGCGAGAAAGCACTGGTCAACATCTGCGTGTTGCCTCGTCGTACGCGGGTTGGTAAGACGCCGACATTTGATAGCAGTGTATCGAGCAAACAAGGCAAAGTGCCGGTGAACAACGGCAATCTATCGGGCTCACCGACTTCCTCTTCCTCCACCGTTCTCGCCTCTCCTCATCCGTGCCCCTCTCCATACCTGAATTCCGCTCCGCCTGTTGGAGGCGCGTTCGAGTGTTTTTCTACCGCGCGATGATACGCATAGCGCGGACTATGCTGTCGAAAGATGTCCGTCTGGTCTGTCTCTTTCACACGCCGGTAGCGTCGAAATGGCTAAACATATCGAACTTTTTTTCATCATCATGTAACCACATCATTCTAGTTTTTTCCGTACCAAATGTTACGGCGATATTTAGACGGGACCGCCGCCCTTAACGGGGCGTCGAATGCAGCGGGTATGAAAAATCGCAATATTCTACCAATATGTCGCTTTATCTCGGAAACGATACAAGACAGAGCCATGATGACTATGGAAGCCAATAAGAACTCATATGCCATCTGTCGACTGGTGCTATTTCCAATGACGTTGAGTGACCGTGAGTGACTTAGAGAAATATTCAATGACACAAAGCTCACGCGGTCCGTCTGCGACAGCTAAGCTTCTTGGTGAATTACAGTTTTCAGTTTTCACATAAACTGGTGAATTCTTATACTAGGCCTAAATGTTATAACACCGAGATTCTGGAGTTGGGCAGTTATCCATCAACTTGGCTGTTGAAGTTCAATTTAACGCCTTCACGCCAAGTTTCTTCTATATCAACCACATTAGACCTTACTATAACGATCAGCCATAAAGGTGCTCTATTAAACAACTCTAAGAAGTCACAGTCGAGTCGACGAAGTGATGCCCGGCACAACAAACCGTGTTCAGTGCCTCATTGCAGGGTGCTGTCACTTGGCGAACTTAATGGCATGATCCCAGAGTCACTGCTGGCCGAAGTTCTATGACGACAACCGTTTTTGCCTTAATGTTAATGATGATGATGATGATGATGACGACGATGATAATGACAATAATAATAAACCTTTATTGAAATCAAGTTGACTATCGCAACTCGTTACAATGCCACACACACCGAACAAGCTGCCACAGCCACACAGGACAGTACTGTATAACAGTGCACACAAAGCCTTCAATACAACCAAACATAACATATGTTTAGCATGCCGTTATATGCAGCTACTGTAGGTGTTCACAATTCCGTAACTTAATTGATACAAACCGAAACAACGAACGCACGTATACATTAACATATAGGATTAAACTTAAACATGATAAGTATTTACAAATTCCATCACTGCCCTTCGGGCGGCTAAACTCTCGTCGGTATGTAACCAGCCATCCAGGTGAACTCAGCCTCCCTCCGTGGGTAAGTAAATGGTGCAAATGTTCTTTGGAAACAGTTGTGATAAAGGAGAAAGCAGCACTTTGTGTACTGCTGCAGACGGCGGTGAATCTTGGCATCACTACTGACGGTTGGTCTGTACTCTGTAGACTTTAATGTCTTTCTTGACCTAGCATTATGTGGATAAAGTGGAGATTGTGAGTTTTTGGTGACACATCTCACGGGGACGGGCGGGGATTGGGTTGCATATGGCGGGTACGAGCGGGTATGGGTTTAGGGATGATGGGGACGGGCGGGGATGGGTTTGGAAGTGACGGGGATGGCGGGATGGGTTTCAACTCGTGCAGACCTCTAGTACTGATTAAGGTGACACTATCACGTCAAAGACATTGCAGGGGCACCGTACGAAATTAAAAAGAAAAGCAAACAAAAATGACAGAATCGTCGACACACAGTAGTCGCGGGCATGACAACAGTTATACTGTGCAGTACAATCACGATCGCCTAATCACTGTCAAACGACGACCGGAAAAGTAGTCTTCAGCTAGCGAGGGAACGTCGTCAGCGACAGTGCATTCCTGACAGACGACGGCAGGCTGTTCCACACACGTGCCGAAGCCACTGGGAAGGCACGGTCACCGAGTGTTGAACGTCTGGTGGACGGTACCACCAGCATGGCTAGCGCAGACAACGTCGAGTGTCGACGCTACGTGTCCGGAGCAGGCTCTCAGCAAGGTACGCCGGCGCTGTTCCATGAAGACAGCGGTAGGCCAGAACGCACAGCCGGAATGTGACTCGCTCCGGAACTCTCAACTAATAGAGTTCACGAAGCAATGGGGTTATGCGTTCTGACCGCCTCGCTGAGAAAACCAAAGGGGCGGCTGCATTCAAGACGGGCCGCAGCCGGTCTTGCAGCTGACAGGGAATACCAGCGAGAACCGAGTTGCAGTAGTCCACCTTGCTGACAATCACTGCACGAACCAAGGTCAGCAAGGCGTGTCGTGACAGAGATCGCCGCACGCTCCAGCCTGTAGCTAAGCCGCACTCTACATAGCTGAGTGCGACAAAAACTGAAAAATAGTTATACAAGATGTACTGAAAGATGGTGAGAAGATTCATCGAATAATAACAGCTCTAAATAGCATCGTTTCAAGCTTCGTTTACAACTTTCTGTATTTTTACCGCGCGATGCGTATGCATAGCGTGCACTATGTTGTCGCAATATGTCTGTCTGTCTGTCCGTCACACGCCAGTATTGTGGTGTCAAAACGAGTAAACTGAAATCGAGCTCTGGAGCTATGGCTCGACCTGGGGAACAGCTCGGCTCGGTAACAAAACATATCCTCAAACTTTTTTTCACCATCGAGTAGCCACACATTCTAGTTTATCCATACCAAAACGTATGGCATTATTCCAACGGGGACTCCGTATAGGGGACATGCAATACAGGCGGGCTGGCCGGGTATGAAATAATCGGGATTTTCGACCAATATCTCGCTTTATCTCGAAATGATACAAGATAGAGCCATAGTTACTACAGAACGCCAATAGGAACTCGTACGCGATCCATCGAATAGTGTTATTTCCAATGACCTTGAATGGCCTCTAACCAAGATTTCAAGGTCACGCCATTATTGACGCTGAATATCTCAGAAACGGTTCGAGAAAGAGACGACCAGACCAGACAATGGAATGCTAATAGGAACATATAGAAGCAAGGACGTCGTTTCGAATAATGTCGAGTGACCTTGAGTGACTTATAAATATTCAGTGACACGAAGAAGCACGCGCGGCCTCTCTGCGACAGCTTAGCTGCTTGTTAGAAAACAGTTGCGGAAATCGTACAGTATGTAAGCCTATACGCAAAGCGGTAGTAAACTATGCCTGAATGCACGTTTAAGGTGTATGAGTTTAAATTTCGTACGTATAAATTTCTGAAGATTAGATCACCGTCGAGCACGTCGATTCTGTTGCAGTTGAAAAAGCCACACGTGGACGAAAAGATGTTCTGTTTTCGCTGGCCTGGATTCGGTGGGTCGAGTGTACTGACATGACGGTGATGCTGGCAGTATTGCTGCTACTGAGGCAGAGGCTAGCCTGCAATACGAGGTTTGGGCGAACTTTTGCGAGTGGTGTCGGCAGTCAGCATCCTCCGGAGGTGAGGAGGAGACCATACAGCAATCAGTTGGTGTACGCGGCGGTGGCAGACTGCAGCATGGCACCGGAGGGCATACGGTAGATACGCCGACGGGTGGGCGCCGTGTGCGCCGGCTGGACCGGAGTGAAGTCACGTCGCTCGGCGGCAGCTAGGCGTGGACGCGGCCGCCCGGCCAGGTACAGACTATCTGGGCGGTGGCGAGTGGAGGGTCTACCAGCGTGCAGCGCTACCGCAGCGGCGGGCACAGTTGCTTCAGCGCAGACAGAGCGTCAGTGTATGATAGCTTTCTGGCGTCTACTTCATCTTCTGAATCTGCCGGACCGTGAGAGCTTCAGCCGTCAGATTTTTACATCGGATATAGGCCTACCTCAGAGTTTTTGATCGGACCTGTACTGTGCTACAGCAAGTGAGCAGTTGGTTTTATTGTAAAAAAATATCAAGTAATTTAAGCTTCTTTTTTCTTTTTTATTCTTGTTATATACTACCTACCTACCATTTTTATGGTGAATAAAGATTATCAATAAATACACGTCGTGGTTCGAGCAATACCAGTTCCGACCGTACGTAAAGAAAATGTTATCTTTCGCGCGCAACTTTACAGTATCGAAAATTCCACGCTTGTGGGTCGTTTAGGGTTACGACCCCCGTTCGTGGGTCGGTTAGGGTCAGGAGTGTGGGTTAGTCCCAGTTTTCAATCGCTAACCTGCGCCGTTTACAGCCATTCTACCAGCAGAGCTGGTGGCTCAGTGGTAAATTGCTCACTATAATGCGACACGTTCGGGTTTGATTCCAACTCGATCTAAAAATTTTATTACTTTTTGTTACTCCTTACGAAGTTACGCTTTAGTTTTTCATGTAATATGCGACTTATTCAGTTTAACGTTTATTTTGTGCATCACTTGCACATCTTTATGTTAAGTTGCATTACTTATATTGTTCGTGTGGGTGCACGAACGGTCTGAACTGGTATTGTGTATTGCAGTTCCGACATTGGGAACCCGAACACCGACATTAAAAGCACGATTCTATTGGCTGTTAAATTTATTAATTTTAAATATAAGCCTAACGTGCTTCAACGCCTGTACGGTTTACAGTACGTGCAATCGACCAACGTAACAAACGCTTAAAGTTACAGAGTTTAAACTTATACGATAGACCTACACATTGCACTGTATGTTTGATTTAAGCTGCCTATATGTATAGTGCAGAACTTGTCTTACCAGTGTGCTGCTGTGATAGTGACTTTGATACGCGTTCTTATGTTGATGTGAATGACTTTTAGCCTTTTCTTATCGTAATAAATTCGATTAGGCCCCTACGCACATTGCAATCGTTTTGCCGACTTTTTCTGTTTTACACGCATTTACCGAATGCAAAACTGATGTAAATTTGCAATGTTCTTTTCGAAAAGTCAGTCCAAACTCCAAAATAAACAAAATGTAGGCCCTACTGTAAAACTGATGGATTTTATAGTCAGCCAAGGTGTGCTATCGTTCAAAGCAGTCCACCGGGTGCAAGCCTGGTATTGCGAACAGGTCTTACAGTAAAACTCGTTTTTTTTGTCTTTCTTCTCTCGGCGTTTGCCTTCTCGTTGTTGCAGAATGCAGATGCGCCGGCCGTCCATTCCCGTTCAAAAATTTCAAAAATGGAATAATCCACAGAGCGGACAAGTCCACTATACATATGCTCCTGCGGGGGGCATCACATGACTGCGGGTGGTCTTCAGACCTTTATTTTTGTTTGCGCCGTTTATTATTGGCCCGTCTTACGCGTGGTTACGTAAGCATTCCGTAACGCACCGCACCGCAATCCCGCCGGCAAGCCGTCGGCACTTGCGGACTTGCGGTGAATGCGTAAAAATTTATGCCGCAAGCTCTTGCGTCAGCGACTTTTCTTGGCGACGTATGTCGAACGGAAAACGTTTGCGGTGCGTTGCGTTGCGTCACCGAATCTTCACCTGGTGATGGAAACCACGCATTGACCCTTTAGAGCCCAGGGACAATTATAGTGCCACATCAAATAATATGAAGTTGGTACACTGGCTGTTGACGGGGGTGTTACGTTTGGTAGAGCGAGGAGGGGACTGGGCGGGGCCCCAGCCCGCGAAGGCCCCTCCACGCTGTACCAAACATAAAGCCCACCCATCAACGGCCAGTGTACCAATCACCATATTGCTGTATAATGGTCCGATGCTCTGCGGTTTTAATGTGCCCATAAAGGGTTAAGCACCATGCGTCGGTCCGTCGCGTGGTCACATCTCTAAAACGGTTCGTTTTAGGCCCATCACCTTTGAACACTAATGGGAAACTCTACCCTAGGAATTCAATGGTACCATTTTCAACCACTTATAGCGTGGCCCCTAACCGGGGACCTGGACCCCACTTTTGCACTTATACACTACGGCGTCCTATTCGACTTTCTCGTTAAAGATGTCAGCAATCAAAAAATGGACTCATTTTTGGACCACCGTGTAGAAACGTAGTAACAAAATCACGCAATTAAAAGGTGATCTCCCATGTTTTCACATCTACTGGATGGTCACCCATCGATTAACAGCACGCAAACTTCATGTTAAATTATTACGATTAAATATCGAAGTATGCATAATTATTGATGCATTTCATAGTTTCCTCAGACCATTTCGCTGCAATTGAAATCCGCGTATGCCACATTCTTTTGAGATCGAAAATGATTAGCAATGCGCGTTAGCTCATTTTCCCACGCCACGCGATGCAAGCGCGGTAAACGCTATGCAGCAGTTCCGTCCATCCATCCCTTAGTCTGTCTCTCTGTGTCTCTCTATGTCACGCTCCTCTATAATGTCGAAACGGCTCGTCAAACTACACTGTATTTTTACGTCGTGTTAGCCGCCTCATTCTACACTGTGTTCCAAAAACAACATGTGACCACATTTTAGATGATAAGTTAAAGCAGAACTATCCGTTTACAAAGATTTTTGGCACACTTATTACCAAGAGTATAGGCCATCGACAGGTATATTTAGTTTCCCACCTCACCTATTTCGTGCACCTACTAACTTTACCTTGGGAAACTGTCGAGACCTAAATATCACGAATTTAGCCTTAAATTCCTGATTTTCTCAACACTACAATACTAGGATATTAACTACAAAATTGTCACCATATTATTTTGCTTACTTATTATACAACTTACGGTTTATAATAGAACAATAACAAGATTTATTGCAGACGATAACGTTGTTTATCAGTGAGTGAGACGGGATACACGATTGCCTTCAGACAACAGCTGATCACGACATCATTTATCATTTGAAGCATGTGAGCTGGAGATCACGGTGAATTATTTTTCTGTATACACTTGAACACTAATGGCAGTTTCATGCGAAATCTAACGAGCTGACCGATAACTTTTTGGCTTGTCCTCCTGACTGAGCACAAGGTTTTTCACTGCTACGCGACAAACGCGGTGGCTTAGTGGTAGGGCGTCGGACTTGCGATGTAGTAGTCGCGGGTTCGAGGCCCGGCCGCGACGCTGCTGCGCAATAA
>Ga0209149_1002751_pt1 | contig 10100 bp, 4 predicted proteins | sample WorMetTyACAVOLI2_FD_187423 | JGI IMG/M metagenome (GOLD analysis project Ga0209149, IMG submission 187423) | Marine gutless worms symbiont microbial communities from Max Planck institute for Marine Microbiology, Germany - Olavius algarvensis... ... | reverse complement strand
GGCTGCACCAGCCTCACAAGCGTTTGTAGAAAGAATTTTCTCCGTATGTGGCCTTATGACCACAGGAAGACGTAACCGAATGTGCAAATCATTAGACATGCGTGCATTCTTGAAGCTGAATAGAAATGTGTGCTGCTGACTGCTGAACTGGAGTGACAATAACATTGACGTACTTTCATGTATTACAATGTTGTGTAACTTGTGTTGAAACATGACGGACAAAGTTAATTGGAATTTGAATAAGAATTGAAGTACAAATTGTTGCTGGAGATGGAATTAAGAATTTAAATAGGAATTACATTCAAAGAATGGAATTGGAATTAAATTAGGAAATGTTTGTGAAATGGAAATTACAAATTGAAATAAAAATTACTTGGAAAAAATGTAATTAGAATTGAAATAGAATTTTTTTTCAGAATGGAAATAACACTGCTTGTCACACTGCGCCGCTGCAATTTTGTCTGACATCCATTTCAAATGTTTTCCGTAATGGCCTTGCCATGGGAAGCAAGCCGCACTGCTGAAAGGCGCAATGAACGAACAGACGAATGAAGACGTCAGTGTCGGTTGTTGATATAGGACTATTATACACTGTGTTCAGAAAAAAAACAGCCACTTCTGTTTTCTTACATAACTCTTAGAAAAAATAATCACATTCTAAAGAAATGTTTCGTGACTGAGGATGGAGTTTTGATGGGTAAAACATTTCACGGAAAAAGTTACAGCAGTGGTATCACTGATTCGTGTTAGGATCGTGGTCGACCACACAATACCCACCCCACTGCAAAGATCAACAAAATTTAAAGATCGCGCACTGATATTTTGATCACTGTCTTTACCCCATCAAGATTCAAGACTGCATCTTCTGTCAAAAGCATCTTGAGCAAGCGTTTTTACGTAAGTTTTTAAAAACTCTTATCCATTTAATGAGATGTTTATCGTCAGTGGTAAATCTCAATGCTGTAACGACACTTTTACTGACATCGCTGTTAGCAAAGAATATTTAAGAAGAATACAAATTATTTTTATGCTATCAGAATTAGCATTTCATTAGCTATTTTGTCTAAAATTTTTATTTAAATTGATTACTTTTTCTAAGAGTTATGCAAGAAAACAAGAGTACATAAAAGTCCTATGAATGAAAAATGCTGTAAAACTCTTAAAATACTCATATGAAATTTGTAACTGAAATCTTTAAATTATCGTGAATTTGTATCCACGATCGCTTCATTTTCGTCTCTGCAGTGAATATGTGAATTCATTCTGTTTGACATCGCCGCGAAATCGATTAACATCGATTCAAATTTCTCTCGTATCCTGCTCCTTTTTTCCTGTTCCAGTTTCGCCCAAAATGTAATTATTTAATCTGTTCGTAGTAAATCCACGCAGTAGGCCTTCTTACGACGCGAAAGAAAATATATTGGTCACGAGACGGAAAACGGGACGGATAAAAGACTGGACAAGCCAAAAACATAATGCCTGCACCGGACATAAATACGCCGTGTTTCATAAAAAAACAACCCCTTTGATTATTTTGCATAACTCTTAGAACTATCAACCGATTTGAATGAAAATTTCAGACAATATAGCTGAAAGAATGCTAAATCTGGGTATCTTAAAACAGTTTGTCTCTTCGTTAAATATTCTTTGTTAGCAGCGATGTAAATAGGACGTTAGCAAAAGTGCCATTACAGCAACGGGAATCACTGTTGAAGATGAATATTTTAGTAAATGTTCGTAAATAAATAAAAAGTATGAAGCAAGATAGCTTTCCGAAGACGTTTTCTGACACAGGAAAGAGTTTAGCGAATTGAACACTTAACAGAGACAAGCTCAGCTATCGCAGAAAGACCGCGCGATGCTTCATGTTACTGAATATTTCGCTAAGTCCCCAAGGTCACTCAAGGTCATTGGAAATGACACTGTTGAGTAGGGCGCGTGTGAGTGCCTATTAGTATTTCATTAAAACTATGTCTGTTTCTGAGATATTTAGCATCAAAGAATCGCGTGACCTTGAAATTGAGGGTAGGGGTCGTTCAAGGTTATTGAAATGGTGACGTTCGATAGATCAGATAGGACTTTCTATTGGTCGGCCATTGTAAGTATAGCCCTATGCTGTGCCATTTTCTAGTTATTTGACGCTGAATAATCCTGACCTTAAAGAGCCCTATGCTGTGCCATTTTCTAGTTATTTGACGCTGAATAATCCTGACCTTAAAGAAGTCACTCAAGATCATTCAAACTGGTAGCTTGGGTGCCGTTTCCTATTCGCCTTCCATCCATAGTAACTAAGTCCGTATCTTTAACAGTTTACGGTATATTCAGCGTTAAAGAATAGCGTGACCTTGAAAACTAAGTTAGGGTTGTTCAAGGTCAATGAAAATGGCGCCGTTCGATAGACCATATACGACTTTCTATTCGTCCGCCATCGTAAATCTGATACTGGTTTTAGTTATTTGACGTTGAATAATATCTTGACCTTGAAATATGGGTTATAGGTATAACACCGCTAGCAGACAGCAATAAAACGTTTTCATACGTTTGGATGGACACGCTCCTACTCCATACTGAACTTTACGCATCATTATGTGCAAGGCATTTACTGTAAGCTGAGTCGATCTCGCGAGTCTGTCTGTTCACAATCACGTGACGCAAAATATTTCGCGTATTCGCTGAACTGTTTAGATGTAAGCGGTACGCACTGTTCGCACACGCACCCGACTATATCTTTTGTCGTTTTGTCACGTATCCTGGATGTGACAGACCAGCACGATCGAATGGACAGAATGACGAAAGTATCATCACGTTTTACAAAAATGTCACGCGGTAAATATTAGAGTGACAAATAACTGACTAAATTTCGTAATTCAGATGTGAAGCTTAGGATAAATTTCAAAGTTATGAACTACGGCGGAGGTATGTATGTAAGACCTCGGCAACTTTTTATTTATTAATATTATTTTTACAGAGGCGGGAGCTATAAAATGCATTTGACTAACTTGTGACTGGAAAATTGCACAATACGAGACTGCGCTTAACCCTCTAGACTGCGATAATTGCGCTTTACAAATTGCTTTTATGTTATGTATCGAATAATACGAAATTAGTACACTGGCCGTTAATGGGTGGGCTGTTACATTTGGTAGAGCGAGGAGGGGCCTGGGCGGGCTGCGGGCTACGGCCCTACCCAGTCCCCTCTTTGCTGTACCAAATGTAACAGCCCACCCATTAACGGCCAGTGTACCAATCACTGTATTGGTATATGGTGGTCATTGGTCCGTTGCTCTGCGGTTTTAATATGGCGATTAAAGGGCTAAACTGTCATTCGATAGACGAGACTGATGAGGTTGAATGCCGCTATTGCCCCAATGACAGCTGTTTGTGTGATGCATCGTATATCTATGCATCTCGCTGCTCGCTGTATGTGTACAGGGAAAGGCGGATTAAACCCCCCTCCCCGGTCAGAAAATAGATCAAAACCTCCTATTTATACACGGCAGGACGAACCCCTCCCCCTGGACAAACGTCACCCGTCATAACCCCCTCCAGTTTGGAGTATGCACTATGGTACAGATTTATTGTCAGACGGTACACGATCATCAGCATCAGCGTCATTAGCAGCATATTGATAAAACAACAATAAACATAGTTCATCTCGCCACACACTCTTGTTATATTGTTATAGTAAGACTTTGTAAAATAATAAGTAGTCGTGCATGGGCGCGGAAACAACTTAATGTCGTATGCGAATAAAGCACCAAATATCCCACTTTGAACCTAACTCGTCTTATGTCTTGCAATAACTGGAGTAGGCCTCTGTCAGAATGAATTGCGATTTTGCGAAAGAGCTCCGCATACGTAACAGTTTATGTAGGCTAAACCTGCATATTTTTTTATTCGTAAAGTACGCTAACACGAAGGCCGCTGACATTGTGAATGACTGCGACTATTGTTGGACGATGAACTGTGAACGTTTTGTCGAGAACGATGCTGACAGGGAACTTTTTCATGTCGTGCATGCGTTATCGTAATTTGTGGCGGTCAGAGCGGGTTACGAGATGAACTGTGTTCTTCTTCGTTACGTTTATATGTTATTAATGCTGCTGACGCTAGTTGTCGTATATTGCATATTGTCGTTTATATCGTCAATGCATACCTCATACCGGAGGGGATATGACCCAGGTGACGTTTTGTCCGAGGGGAGTTTAGTCCAGCCTTGTTTGAAGAGGGAGGATATTGACCTGGGGTCTAACAGGGGGGTTATGTCCGGACACCTTTTACAGGACTATGTATTCCACATCCAAATGCGCGGGATGCGTTTGTGATAGCTTGAGGATTATTGGTGCTAGCGCCAGTTTGATCCGCCAAACATACGGACATAGAGCAGCAGACGGGCGTATAGGCTTTCGCATCTATGCCTGTCCTGTATATCCACTGTCACTGCGCGTACGTATAATTGTCACCTTATTTGTTTTTCCATAACTAATCATCATTTATTAAGCCGCGCCGCTCGCGACAGAGAGAGAGCGGCTTAGTGCATCGATGCTGTCCATCTGTTTGTTTGTCTGTTTGTTAGTCTGTCTGTCTGTCTGTATGTCGCCAAAATGCAAAAAAACGCCATTTTCTCAAAAACTAAGCAATTTACAGCTATGGTGTCTATTGACGACCCATAGGAAGTCGGTGCGTTGTGATATTTGCCTAAAAGTGCGCCGTATATAAATCCACTTACTTTCTTACTTACTTACTTACTTAGATGGGCTTTTCAAAGAACCCATTATTGGACCCCTAAAATCCAACATGGCTGAGATCCGCCATCTAAAAAATCGACATGACGTCATTTTTTTCTGCTGAGGGTGGTTCGATTTGGATAAAATTTCGCAGACTGGTGCATAATGAAATGTCGACTGCGGTGATACGGTCAAAATCGAAACCAGATGTAGAATTCCAATATGGCAGACGTTTGGGCGAATTCCATGGCATAAGCTACCTGCCACATTACAGGGTGATGCCACTTGGTGAATTCACTGTCATGATTCCGCAGCCACATGCCACAGTCAGGGTGCAGTCACTTGACGGAAATCAATGTCATGATCGTGCCACATTGCAGGGTGTAATAATTCCATCCGTCATATTGAAAGTCGTTTTTTCGCCATATTTTATTTTTATTTTTATTTGTCTTAATGCAGTTTGGGCTTTGACGAGCGACGGCTTTCGTATCGTCTCCGATACACTTGTTTTATTTATTTATTAGTTACGTCGCGCGTTGACTACTGCAACGCTGTCCTGGTGGCTGCGTCGAAAGCTACCATCAACAAACTGCAAGGAGTGTTGAACGCCGGAGCACGTGTGGTTAGCGAGGCTTGTCGCGACTCTTCCATACCGAGCTACATTGACTGGATGTTCCTGAGCGAGTCGTGTACAAGCTCGGCGTCATGGTTTCAACTGCCTGCACTGTGAAGCGCCTCCGAAACTCGTGGAATTGGCTCGACTCTGTGTTGACATTCAATCAGCACGTAACAAATGTCGTCCGTGTCTGCACGTACCACACACGTCACATCTGACCGCTGCTCATCGTCGATACCCCGTTGTTGGTGCAAGGCTGGACTATTGTAATAGTGTATTGTATGGCACCTCGGAAGGCAACCTGGACAGACTTCAGCGCGAACAGAATCAACTTGCGCCTGTTGTACTACAGGTATACCATGGACTGCTAGTATTACGGAGATGCGCCGTCAACTTCATTGGCTGCCAGTATAAGACAACGAATTGTTTTTAAACTGGCAACTGTCACGTATAAGGCACGGCTGTCTGGGCTGCCGGCATACCTACAGTGTGAAATTCACGATTACCATCCGTCTAGAACTCTGCGCTCAACTTCAGCTCTTGTCCTTCAGCAACAACCAGTCACTATATCATTTGCAACGAGAGCGTTTTGTGCAGCCGCTCCTACAGTCTGGAACTCTCTTGATGTCCACACCCGTTCAGCTGATATGTTTTTAACATTTAATCACCGGCTTAAAGCTGAACTGTTTAAATCTTGCTACTCGTAACTGTTTTGGCGCCATCGCAGCGCTCCAGATTCGCTTGCGAATTGACATGTAGGGCGCGTTAAAAATTTATTTATATGTACAACGGCGCCATTTTCAACGACCTTGAACGACCCCTAACCCCGATTTAAAGGTCACGCCATTATTTGACGCCAAATAACTCAGAAAGGTTACGAGATACAGACACAGTTTCAATAGAATACCAATAGGGACTTATACACGCCATACTCAGAGGTGTCATTTCCAATGATCTTGAGTGACCTGGAGTGACTTGGTAAAATATTTAATGACACGAAGCATCGCGCGGTCTCTCTGCGAGAGCTGAGTTTCTTGTTTGAGACACAGTGTATATTTACTGTCATGGTGTCCGACACGCCGATGCCTTTGACTAAGCATTCGATTAATTAAACATTTGATCAACATATCAGCGCGGCAACGTTGTGTTTGTTAACTCTTTTTCAGTCACAATGTTGGAGCGGCTAGAAAATTTTCAGAATATTAAATTTAATTTCCCACGAACCCATTCTGCAGCACTTAATATGATGTTGCATGGATAAAATGAAGCGTTGTGAGTGAACGCTGGCAGAATGTGTGTACGTGATCGGTGAGCATTAAGACGCATTGACGAATTCAGCCGGAGACAAATTGACAGCAGATTCATTTGTGGTGCCACTACCACATGCCTCGTTCATCCATTAGTCGCTGATCAGGCATTCACGCTCGCTGCGTTGCATCAGATTCAGCAACAATTTCGCGACGTGCTTTGCAATCAACTTATGCGACGATGGCTACAAAAGGAAGAAAAGCGTCTCATCGCCGTTTTCTGAAGTGACGTTACAGGATGAGTATGTGAATATGTTTGTGGAAGTAGGCTTAGTAAGTAAGTAAGTAAGTAAGTAAGTAAGTAAAAAGTCGATTTATATAGCGCATCGTCGTGAAACTTTTAATGCGCTGTATGCATCAGTACGTTGCGAACAGAAACGTTTTCAGAAATTGTCTACAAACTGTTTCCGCCAATAACCGGATTCCGCAAGATGTCCGGCAGAGAATTCCAGATAAGACCGACGGACCAGCCACACAGAAAGCCCGTCGGCCATAGCAGCTGAGCCGGTGGCGCGGTACGAATGTAGGAGCTGTCGGGTGGCGGATCGGAGATGTTGCCGTGATGCGATACCTACGACTGGTCGGCACAATTCCTCCCCAACAACTTTACTGCCTCTGCGAAATGCACAACAGTGCCCGCCACACTGACACTAGCAGACATTCTGTATGCCAGCCAGCCGCTAACGCGTGTCTTTTCTGGATTAAGCAACATCGCGTTCTGCAGATAAACAGATCATATACGACTTACCATTGGTCTGCCATTGTAAGCGTAGCTCTATCTTGTACCATTTACGGATTTTCGAGTTATTTGACGTCAAATTCATATCGTGACCTTGAAATCTGGGATAAGAGTTACTCAAGGTCATTGAAAATGGTACCGTTTGAAAGCCTCGGTACGGTTTCCTAATAATTCCTATTCGTTTTCTATAACAAATATGACTGTATCTTTATCCGTTTCTGAGATATTCAGCGTCAAATAATGGCGTAACCCTGAAATCGGGGTTAGGGGTTGTCCAAGGTCATTAAAATGGCGCCGTTCGATATATCATATACGATTTTCTATTGGTCGGCCATTGTAGGTATAGCTCTATCTTGTATTATTTTCGAGTTATTTGACGTTGAATAATACCGTTACCTTGAAATCTGGGTTAGAAGCACTCAAAGTCAATGAAAATGGTAACATTCGAAAGCTTTGGTACGGTTTTCTATTCGTTTTTTTGCCGCGCGATGCTATGCCAGCGCGGCCTAGGCCGTCATGCGGTGTCTGTCTGTCCGTCCGTCCGTCTGTCCGTCTGTCACGTTCGTGGATTCTGACAAAAAGAATACACATATCTTCAAAAAAATGTTACCATCGGGTAGCCACACCAACACCATTCTAGTTTTTCTGTACCAAACATCACGGCGATATTCCGACGGAAACTCCCCCAACGGGGGCGTCGAATGCAGGCGTGGCAGGCAGAAATCGCGATTCTGAGCCAATATCTGGCTTCATCGCGTACTGTCAACGCAGCGACCGGTTAAGTGTTATCAACACGGTGCCGCCAGACCGTGGCAAGTTATGACACTTATCGCTGGTATAGTAAGCGGCGGAGTTTATTGATGGCGGGAGACAACGACGAAATGTTTATGATAAGAAGTCTCAACGTTACGCCAAAGACAACAGAACAGCGTTTAATTGCACGCAGTGATAAATCTGTAACCTACGTAACTAACAACTAAAAGCGCATTCGGTAGTGCGCATTTACCTCCGACAAAGGTTTTCCGACGGCTCAGTGAATAAAACCATATTAAAACCACGGCTCGATCAAAGCGGCGCGCCGCCAATACGTATACGTGGGATTTTCCCGACGTAAAATTCCGCGTAGCAGCGCAGCTCCCTGGCAGCCTAGGCAACGCTGCGAAGTTCTGTAGCCTATACGATATCGAAGAAAGCAATCCGGTTCCGGCATCCGGACTATAATCCGCATCGAGCTCAAAAGTTAATCAGTTCGTCCACGCAACATTTCATCCAAATCCATGCACGCGTTATTGAGTAATCTTGCCAACAGACAGACAGACAAACAAACAAACACGGACAAAACATGTACCTCCTCCTTTGTAGGAGGTAATAAAAGACTGTGCTCGAGGTTTTGTACTAATAAAGCTAACTACTGACATACACGAAGCATCGCGCGGTCACTTTGCAACATCAGAGCTATAGTAACTGTGGCCGCAATCGCCGCATCTTGTATCATGTCTGAGATAGAGCGAGACATTGGTCAAATTCGCGATTTTTTCATACCCTCTGCATTCAACGCCTCCGTCAGGGAGGATCCGCGTCGGAATGTTGCCGTAATGTTTGGTGTCGGAAAAACTAGAATGGTGTGTCTAGCCGACGGTGAAAAGGTATGATGATATTTGAACCGTTTCGACAGAATACCGGCGTGTGACAGACGAATAGAGGGACATCTTACGACGGCATAGTCCTTGCTATGCATGGCATCCTGCGGCAAAAAATGCACACTTTTTACGGACGCCGGCTCAGCGTAAGCGGGCGATCATGTTACATTTTGTCAATGTTATTTATTTATTTATTTATTTTTATTATGGCCGCCTTATTCTCCGGCCCTGGTTAACGGAAGTTCGCGAAAGTTTTACACGTGGTGGACCTTGAGTGTCATTAGAGAAGTTATTACTTGGATTTTTTCCTGGTCATCCTGAAACTACAGGGTGGGCCAGAAAGTGACGAAATTTGGCGTATTTTCAGACCCCACCCGCAAACTTTCTGCTCTAACGCCCGAACGCGGCAGAATATTGTAATTCTTAAGAAAACTTGTTAAGCACAGATGGTTGCTCTACACGTAATGCCACATTTCGTGAACTTTGGCGTACAAACCCCTCATATCCACGCGCCACATTATTGTTCTTAAAAAGTAATAGGCTGCGACATGTTTTATTTCCATTTGCAAGATGGCAGCACTGTTGGTACTGTTGCACTGTTGGCTTTGACATGTGTATTCAGCGGACTCGACTGTTTTTATCTTTCTGTATATTGATATAGCAAATCTGTCTGTCCGTCCGTCAGTCCGTCCGTCCGTAACGTTCCGGTATCAGATGAAAACGGCTTAACATATGGTCATAGTTTTTTCACCGTACGGTAGCCCAATCATTCTAGTTTTATCAGCATCAAACATCTTCACGAAATTCGAACGGGGTCCCCCTGCGAGGGCGCTAAATATAGGTGGGGTAAAAAAAATTTACGATTTTCTACCAATAAGTCGTTATATCTCGCAAACGATACAAGATATCGCCATAGTTACTATGTAAGGCGAATAGGAATGCGTATGCTATCTATCAAATGGTGCCATTTCCAATGACCTTGAACGAACCCTAACCCTGTTTTCAAGGTCACACCACTCTTTGGCGCTAAATATCTCACAAACGGCTACAGATACGGCCAGAGTTACTATA
>Ga0209149_1002750_pt1 | contig 10100 bp, 8 predicted proteins | sample WorMetTyACAVOLI2_FD_187423 | JGI IMG/M metagenome (GOLD analysis project Ga0209149, IMG submission 187423) | Marine gutless worms symbiont microbial communities from Max Planck institute for Marine Microbiology, Germany - Olavius algarvensis... ... | reverse complement strand
TGACGTCATCAAATGAATGTCTGAAGCATATATGCGTCGATCTCAGTGACTATAACAGATATTTGGACCAAATTTGGTACAGAACACAAATACCACACTGACAACACGCCGGAATGGCCAAATTAACACAAACTAAAAATCCAAGATGGCGGCGGCCGCCATCTTGAATTTCGGAAAAATGTCAATAACTTAGGACTAGATAAAGATATCTTGGAGCAAATTATATGGGAGGATGCAGCACGGCGACGCGGAGATGACCACGTGACCAAAAGTCGAAACCGGAAGTTAATTCGCGTGACGTCATCAAATGAATGTCTGAAGCATATATGCGTCGATCTCAGTGACTATAACAGATATTTGGACCAAATTTGGTACAGAACACAAATACCACACTATCAACACGCCGGAATAGCCAAATTCACACAAACTAAAAATCCAAGATGGCGGCGGCCGCCATCTTGAATTTCGGAAAAATATCAATAACTTTGGACTGGATAAAGACATCTTGCATCAAATTATATGGGAAGAAGCATCACGGCCATGCGGAGACGACCACATGATCAAAAGTCGAAACCGGAAGTAAATTCGCGTGACGTCATCAAATGAATGTCTTTAGCATATGTGTGTCGATCTCAGTGACTATAACAGATATTTGAACCAAATTTGGCATAGAACATAAATACTACACTATCAACACGCCGGAATGGCCAAATTCATATAAACTGAAAATCCAAGATGGCGGCGGCCGCCATCTTCAATTTCAGAGAAATGTCAATAACTCTGGACTGGATACAGATATCTACACCAATGTTTATGGGAAGATGCATCACGGCCATGCGGAGATAACCAGCTGACCAAAAGTCGAAACTGTAAGTTAATTCGCGAGGCAACATCAAATGAATGTCTGGAGCATAAGTGTTGATCTCAGTGACTATCGCCGATATTTGAACCAAATTTTATATAGAGCAAGCATCACACTATTAACATGACGGAATGTTCCAAATTTACATGACTTGAAAATCCAAGATGGTGGCGGCCGCAATCTTGGATTTCGGAAAATGTCAATAACTCCGAATTGGATGGAGCTATTTGCGAAAATTTTGGTGGGCAGATGCATCAAGGCCATGCGGAGATGACACATGACCAAAACTTGAAACCGGAAGTTTTTTTGCGTGACGTCATTATTATGATGAATAAAGGTGTATATATTAAACGAATGTCGGGAACATAACAGGTTTGGTGATGTCAAAGCCTACAAGAGTTCTCAACTTACAAATCTTTAGTTTAAGCCTATGTAGAACTCACCTGTTCGCGCTATTGTCTACGTTACTAATTTGTCATACGTCTCTTACGTAATATCTTTAATAAAACAGCAAATATTATATAGAAAAAATGCACACAGTCTATCTAAAGTTGTATAAGCCAAAGCTCTAAAACAGCAAAAATTAAAATGTTTATTAATTATAAGCATAACACATATGCGCTAGCCATAGACATTTTAAAGCTGGCGGTTGACAGATTTAAATGTGCTAGCGCATATATTTCACGCTTATAATTAATAAACATTTTAATTTTTGCTGTTTTAGAGCTTTGGCTTATACAACTTTAGATAGACTGTGTGCAGTTTTTCTATATAATATTGATATATTGAACACTAGCAGTAATGACGGACATAAGAATTTTGCACATGAATGCGCTTATTACAGCGACATTGAATTAATTACTGAACGACAATTTCTTGCTCTGTATTTAATATTTCATGTGTTAGTTAACTACTATTATCCCGAATTATGGCAACATTTAAAATTACATTGTGGTTATTTTAACAGGCAAAGCATTCCGGACCGTTGACAGGAAATATGTTTTTTTCGTTTTATTTTGCGTTTTCGGCCGAAAAAGTTTTTTTCGTTTTTGTTTCAATTTCGGCCGAAAAAAGAAATTTGATTTTTCGGTTGCTTTTATATTTCGGCCGAAAATGAATTTCCCGTTTTCGGCCGAAAAATAAAAGCAAACGAAAAATCAATTCCTTTTTTTCGGTCGAAATCGAAACGAAAACGGGAAATTTATTTTCGACCGGCCTCTAATTTCCCGCCCACGACTGCGTTGGCTGAGGCTGGCAATCGGAAGATACATGAAACCAACTGTCGAGAAGCGGATAGAGTTGCATAAAACAACATATCCGCTTATCAAAGAGATACATTATATTTAGCTCGATGTGTTAGAGTTGGTGGCCAACTGTCTGAACCATTTGAGACTACTTCCGGAGTCCGCCAGGGTTGTGTGCTGGCTCCAGCTCTTTTCTGTATTGCAATCAACTGGATTCTATCCAGCTGTACAGGTATCATGGGCACCGCAGTCGGCTCCTCGAAATTCACGGACCAAGATTATGCTGATGATGCCGTGCTATTCTCTGACTACCCTTCTAAGTGGCCGTACATCCTATCAAGCTTCGATGAAGCTGCAGTGCTGCACATACGATGGGGCTGAATATTGAACTGAACTTTTATTAGAAAATAGTAGCCATGAGGCTAAAGAGAGGAATACCTCCTGGTCGAAAACCAAGATCCAGAACTTAGGCCATGGGGTAACACCAACTTTAGTGCAATTACAAGGTCACGTTGTAGAGTCTACAGACCGCTTCACATATCTTGGCAGTGATATCCACTCGTCTAAGCGCTCAACCCCAGAGATACTCAGGCGTATTAATCTAGTTTCAAATATTTTCGGCAGACTGGCCAACGTCTGGAAGCGGACAGGATTGAGTTTACAGTGCATCCCTCGACCTGTAGTCCGCTCTGAGTGAGGTACTTGTTTGACCCCTCAAAGTTTGAGGTTTGGGGGGCAAATGACCTTTGAATTGACACTTTTGGAAAATTTCTTCTCCAAAATCTGCGTTTCAATTACGATTCACATCCCACGGCCAAATTTGGCGAAAATTGGCCGTTGCGAACTTGCCTAAAAGCCATCTCGTATTGCTTGCAAAAAAACTCCAGCGTCGGGACACTTTTGAGCCCCCATTTCGCCCCCACTTAGCCGATCGCGCCCAAAATTTCGTGAACGTTGTCGGTCCTTGACCTGTGCATATGTACCAACTTTGGTCCGGATTGGCTGCGGTTTGCCGGATCTATTCCGGAAAGAATCCAAAAATGTGAAAACAATATAGACTGAAAGCCTGCTATGCAGGCTTTGAGCCTACAATGATTTTGCTAAGAGTCAACTAAACAAATTTCGTGCACTTTAAGCAGTAAAGGCAACTTACTGTTTATGTTGTTTTGTTAGTTAAGTTTCTGGCGTTTTCTGCTTCTGGTTTTAAATAAATTACTAACACAAAGACACCTAGTCTCGCCCTGTAGATGGTCAGTCTGGGTTCGAAAAGTGAGGGGTCAAACGCCATATGTGGACCCTGCACCTGAAAAAGTTGGGGTCAAGACCCTCTGGACCCCATGGCTCCGCGGCCCCTGCCTGAAAACCTATAGGTCCAATGGCAGTAACCGATTATCGGTGGTTTACACGTAATCCGATACCACTAGACTACTCAGCAAGTGCTAAAGGACTATATGAGAAATGATATTAGGCTACATGTAGTTGCAATCAGCATGTAACATTTACTGGTCTAAGGAAATGGAACTCACTGGCTGTTTAAACAAGCCAATTACAAAGTCGTGTACAATTACGTTAACTTTACACTGCAATACAATACTTTGATTTATATAGCGCGATAACTCAGTGTAGATTCAGAGGCGCTGTATGGAACCTGGCACTCGAGCACCAGGTTAAACAGTAGAGATAGCATCATCATCATCGTCATTGGTCCATACACATGCGACAGTTGGATAGGGGAGGGATAAACCTTTTTGCCTCTATTTGTAATCGTTTCTGAGTTTTTAACTCCCCTTTTACCCGCCCCCCAGGGGCCGATGGACCCCAGAGGGAGAAGGGGCACGTCGGTAGACATTGTTTCTACACGTATACAATTTGGTGTGGATCCGTCCACGGTTGCTGAGATATCGCTCAAAAACCACCAAAATGCAAAAAATCCCCATTGACTCCTATAGTAACGAAAATTTCATCCCCCCCTTTTTCCGCCCCGGGGCCGCTAACCCCAAATAGGGGAGAAGACACATCCGGAACCAGAGTACGCCCGCATGCTAAATTTGGCGTGAATCGGCTCGCGGGTTGTCGAGAAATTGTTGACCGAACAAAAAATACAGAAAAAAGCATACAGTAAAACAAATACCTTGCCCTTCGCTCTAACGAGCAAATGAGTGACGGGTAAAAAACTAAATATGTTAGCTCAGGACAGATCAAGATTGAGTCAATGAAGATGGAAACCTGACATATAGCAGAACACTGCAGAGAGGATAGCCTGCTGTATTATCATGTCACTGAAATCTGCTAAGTATATTGCGGCTAATAAAATATATAATAATGACGATCGGAATTGTGTAAAGGAAAATACCGACCCAAGTAGAAACTTGAATGAAATCGTCTGTGATGGCCTCATCTCCGACGGTTGCAACGCTGTCGTGCTCACGAGATTTCGCTAACTCTTTTGGTGAACGCTGCCAAAAACTTGCAACCACTTATGTTGGGTCCACAGTACAAGACGTGTCTCCAGAACCACTTTTGACTTGAGTTTGTTGAACACACAGACAAAAAGCACGTTGAAAACAAGTGCATCAGCAAGACAAACCCGCCATACGGTACGGGGGGGGGGGCGTACAGTTATAAACTATGTGCAACATATTTTTGCTTATAATGGACTCCCCTGCCCGGTGACTTACATGTCTAGAAAGCTCTCGTTGAGCTGATGTTAAGATCTAATTGACATTGACGCAAACATAATAGACTGCTTCCAGAACGTACTACACGTCTCTTTCATGCTAATTTTATTCACAGAATTCTTTATTGTGACATTTATTAATGATTGTGCTGTAACAACGATACTTGCAATTTCATTGTTGAGGTTGCGGTCTGTCAATCTTTTATTTAATAAACGAATATATGCGTGTGTATGTAAAGCTGCGACTTGCCGTTCTCGAGATATTCGCGGTCAAATGGCCGAACTTTAGGCCCAAAATTTCGGATTTGGGGGATCTCCTTGGGGTACCGCCCCCAAAAATGGGAGAAGACCTGTCCGGAACCGATATGTGTTATCACGCAAAATTTCACACCAATCGGTGCCACAACAGATTTACATGATTGTAGTACCCTGACATATGGCGGCTAACAATACCGGTTTTCGCTATCACGGCAACTCATTTGAGAAAATAAAGATAAATGTGGCCAAGTGAGCCGTCTGACGGCTCTGCCCTGCGACGTACGGCTGCGGCGCTCCTCTGTTTCTTACACGCCCAGTGTTACGGACCTCACATCTTCCACGACCTTCCATCATCTTCACGGTGACGGCGTGGTTTTTAGTGGTAACGCTTTGGTCTTGATGAGCGAAGTTGCGCTACGCCGAGCCCGGTTAGTACCATGATGGGTAACCGTCTAGGGCGAGCAAACCATCTCGATGCAGAACCAGCCACCCAGGTCTATTCAGGCTGGCCATCCCTCCATAGGTAGGCACAGTGAGTACCAGCGAAAGGTGGGGAGTAAAAAGGCACATGATGCACTAGCCTGTATCCGTGATCTCGTAGTGTTGGCTGGCGTCTGGCTGAGAGCTAGTTAACAGGGATCAGCGCCGAACTACGGGAAGCGGTAGCGCTTTAGAGGCGGTTGCGATGATGCGCTATACAAATCCGTGGTTACTTACTTACTTACCTACTTTCACAACTGACCTATACCAAACTACGTACTGTTTGATGCCAGAGACGCAAGAGCAGGATCAGCTTGCTCAAGGCCAATACCAGAAATTGAATGCAATTTGCAATCCATAAGAATTGACAAAGTTATCGCCATGAGTTTGGTGTACTATTTTTGGGAGATAGCGTACATACATACATACGAGAGTATACGAGACAAAATGTAAAATACAACATACATATAATACAACTAGAAAGGCACTCGGTAGAGCGCATGTATACCTCCGACAAAGTCCAAAATCCGAAAATTGGGCAAGTTTGACGCCCCGTAGCTGCGCAACCGTACGCCATACAGAAAAGCTGACCAACCCGGGAAACTCCCTGGCCCTTGAGCTACAACGTGGAGTAAACAGTATCTCTCTGTAGTGCACCTGTGACCTGTAGCCTGCTCTGAGTGAGGTGCCTGTTTGACCGACTTCGACAGATCTTCGACTTTCAGATTTTCCGGTTCCGGACTATGATCGGGATCGGGCTCAAAAGTTAATCAGTTCGTCCATGTCCCAACATCTGTCGACACGCAAAATTTCATCCAAATCCATGCACGCGTTTTTGCGTAATCTTACCAACAGACAAACAGACAGACAAACATCGCGGGCAATCGCATATACCTCCTCCTTTGTCGGACGTAGATGAACCACACGGACAGAGAGAAAAAGAGACAAAGACAATGCAGATATAATCGAAACTTATCGCACACCGTTTAAGGCAACAAACTGTCATGTATAGTAAAACCAAAATCATTACATTGAATATGTGTATTAGCGCGGCATACTTCTGGCGACAGACGCCGTCTTGGTATCATCGTCTACGCTGCCAAGGAATCAGACCAGGACAGCGAGGGTCGTGGAGGCTCTCAGTGGTTGCTGACTGGCCCAGCTGGCAGGAACACGTCGACGCCTCTGGCTATCCTTCAACTGACTGGGTCGCGTTCTCGGCGTCGTCAATCTTGGCAGCGTCTCCTCCTGCCGACCACGTACGTCCAAGACGCGCTGGACTCTGGCGACGGCGTCGTCCGGCTGCGCATCGTCTGCGACGGCTGCGACGCGTTCGGGCGCCAACTGATCGTCAAGCCAGCGGCTGCCGCAGCCCCGAGCATCGACGACCGCGACGACGAGCTGTCAAAGCCGTACCTCGAGGTGGTCGGGAAGACCAGCCGCGGTCACCGCCGTCACGGCCGCCGTCGACATCGCCACCGGCTGTGTCCCGCCACCGGCGACAACACCAGACTGGCGACCGTGATGCGCCGTCGCTGTTGACTGGTGACGTCACGCTGACGGCTCGACACCCATATGACTTTGAACTCTGAGACCGGGTTTTACCCGGTCTCAGAGTTCTGCGCGCCTGTGGCATGAAAACTGACGCGCCGTCGACTCATATCGATCGAGCGTTGTTTAACATTGTAAACATAACGGCCGTAATATTAGTAGCATTTCTTGTTTGGTGACAGAAATATACGTTTTATTTCATTTTTTAATATCTTTGAGTGACCACAAAACTGTAATCTTTTAGAGTTACTTTTTTGGAAACGGCTGTCAATATTTTAATGTTTTTAGAAGAACATTTCAGTGCTCATGTGAAAAGCATTGTTTTTTTTTCATTTTACATGATAGCATGTTTACAGATGCATGGTGAAGTGAAATATTTTAATACTGTGAGGTGTAGAATTCATTTCTGGTTAATTTAGTGCATTCAATAATCAAGATCGGTCAAAATTTGCAAAAGTTGTTGCTTACAGTTTACTGCCACGTTTTGATGGAACACGGTGTATTTATGCCAGTGTAGCCAGTGTACTAGTGTTCACCGTGGGCGTGCATGTATGTGTTTGTCGAGAACTTCAACAGCGATACAAAAACAAGAAGCTCAGCTGTCGCAGAGAGGCCGCTAGATGCTTCGTGTTATTGAATATTTCGCTAAGTCACTCAGTGTCACTGAAAATGGTACCATGCAATAGCTTTGGTACGGTTTACTATTCGCATTCCATAGTAACTATGGCCCTATCTTGTATCATTTCCGAGGTAAAGCAATGTATTGGTCGTAAAGCGCGATTTTTTATACCCACCTGCCTTCGACGCCCCCATTAGGGGGTTCCAGTCATAATATTCTCATAAGGTTTGGTACGGAAAAAGTTTGGTTACCCGACGGTAAAAAAAGTTTGAGGATATGTTTAAACTTCACTCATTTCGACACAATACACCAACGTTACAGACACCAGACGGACAGACGGACACCGCATTACGGCATAGGCCGCGCTTATGCATAGCATCGCGCGGCAATGACGTTAAGATCATAGCAAAATCACTTTTGTAATTGCGATCAATGCAAGATGACTACGGCGAGCTGCCGTCTCTGCTCGTAAATGTGTGAACACTTCATAGATCTGCTGATTGTGTACAGCAACATTGTTGTGTTGGCCTGCTGCGATGAATTACTTATCGTTTCTCCACCTGCACAAGCACCTGTCGTTGAATTTAGCCGCCGTGTTATCACTAGCTTTGTCAAACCCTGGATGATCTGTTTCCTCGCTCGTCGTGGGTGGCTCGCTTCAAAGGAACTACACATTTTTGGTCAGGATCGTTATCCACCGACATGGAGCTCATAACAATAGTATAAATCAATTTACGTGAATTCTGTGCGATCGCTGGAGTTGGGCGATATTGCTGAAAAACATTTATTCGATTTTGATATCGGTATAAACATTGCAAGCCATTATTGGAGAAGGCACGCTGTCTGTTGAACTTCAACCAAACTACTGAATGCATGTTGTACTGCGTTATTAAGTATGTTTAAATGTTTTGTATTCTAGACTGGTTTTGGCATCCGCTTAAACCTTTATAGTGCAAAGGCAATTGTAGTGCCTCATCAAATTATGAAGTTGGTACACTGGCCGTTGTTGGGTGGGTTGTTACATTTGGTACAGCGAGGAGGTATTGCGGGAGCCGCAGCCTACCCAGCTTCCTCGCTGTACCAAATGGTACAGCCCATCCATCAACGGCCAGTGTACCAATCACGATATTACTGTATAATGGTCCGTTGCTCTGTGGTTTTAATGTGCCCATTAATGGGTTACAGCACATTGTGAGAATCTTTGTTCACCATAAAATGGCAGTGCAGTGTGCTGACTATTGCTTGCATTGAACTGACATAAACTGAGCATCTCTGTATCTTTTGATACAGTCAACATAAGGAAAACGACGTTATGTTTTTATATCTCGCTTACTGAGTTCAATATGTATATAGCAGCCTGCCGCTTTAAGCAACTGTGTGAATCGAACCGGAATAACGAAATAACGAATCGTTTATAACTGGTTAGATTCGCCCAGCTCTGCTGACCGGCGGCGCACCATGCGTAACCTATCATCGCTCTGCGGATAAGCGGCCGCGCCCTCCTACGGTTTTGATTAATGAGGTTGGCTGAAAGATTGTTGCCTAACTATCCGTATCAAACTCAAACGTGTCCGTATTCAGAATGGTAAATAGAATACATGATGTATTATTTCCGACGAACCGTGTGCGCAGGAAAAAAACGATAACATCCTACGTTGCAAAATGGAAATCTCAAGTTACGTTACGTCATATAATCAGTATCCAAATTGTCGAAAAAATCGAATGTTTTCTTTTTCTAATGCTAGAAGTCCGATGTCTTTACCGATTCAAGCCATAATAATTATTATATTTTTTGGCATCTCGTGACCGCCAAATCAATGTTTATCAAGTTGCTCGGGGTTTGACACGGGGTTTAACCGTATCCCCGAAATACCGTCAATTCATCCACCTGGCTTATTATGGTCCAGCCCAATACTGTACTACGTGACCGCAAGAAAACGGCTTAAATTTTTGCCGCGCGATGCGATGCATAAGCGCGGCCTATGTCGTCATGCGGTGTCTGTCTGTCTGTCCGTCTGTCTGTCTGTCTGTCTGTCACGTTCGTCAGTTGCGTCAAAACGAATAAAGATATATTCGAAATTTTTTCACCATTGGGTAGCCACACCATTCTAGTTTTCCCATACCAAACGGGTGGCGCTATTCCGACGGGAACCCCTCTAACGGGGGCGTCGAATGCAGGTGGGGTAGGCAAAAAACGCGATTCTGGACGAATATCTGGCTTCGCTGCACACAAGTCTACAGTGTTATCAACCGTACGAGTCGCGAAGTGTGAAAAACAAAGCCGCGACGGACGGCGGCGAGCGTCGAGTACACCGCGGCGTCCGTCGTCCGTTGTTCGCACAAGACGACGACGAAGTGTTTGTGACGGGCTCGACGTTATACGCAGGAGAGGAGGTCAACCCCCCGGAC
>Ga0209149_1002749_pt1 | contig 10101 bp, 6 predicted proteins | sample WorMetTyACAVOLI2_FD_187423 | JGI IMG/M metagenome (GOLD analysis project Ga0209149, IMG submission 187423) | Marine gutless worms symbiont microbial communities from Max Planck institute for Marine Microbiology, Germany - Olavius algarvensis... ... | reverse complement strand
AAACCCCAAACATCCCAAAATCCCCAAACACCCTAAAACCCCCAAACACCCCAAAAACACAAAACACCCACAAACCCCCAAACACCCCAAAACTCCAAAATGCCCCAAAACCCCCAAACACCCCAAAACCCCAATATCTCTGGAATGGCTGAACGCATGTTCCCGAAACTTTTACACGTGATAGACGATAGACGTTAGCTGTACTTATAGAGAAGATATTTGTTTTTTTCCTTGTCCGCCATAAACTACAAGGTGGGTCAAAAAGTGACTAAATTTTCCATATTTTCGGACCCCACTCGCAAACTTTCTGCTGTCCCGCCCGAACTTCGTAGAATACGGTAATTCTAAAACAACTGTATTGCTGCCCTCGGCTAAATGTACGCGTCCACTCTTCCAAGGTCGAACTGGCTGCGGCGGGCGTCCATCCGGTTGGCATGATATCGTCACATGCCAGCATCTAGTTTTCATTGTAATACCGTAAAAACATGTTGCAGTAGAGTGCAGTTCAAAGTACTGTGTTCAGAACTTCTACCAGTCAGTCCTAATTACCATTTCTCTGTTTCTGCAGGTTGAGTGATGGTTCAAGTACTTTCGAATGACAGTTTCCGAAATTCATCTATACACCTACTGTCGATTTTCTTGACATTTTGTCAAGTATAATCTAACTGCTCTGCATACAGTGTTAAACTGCTTTCTTAGTTATCTCGGTGTTAATCATTTACAAATATCAAAAAGTATGTAAATGCGGGTATTTCCTTTGTGTAGATTATCTATCGGATGCATACCAGTGGTTATCATCTGTGTGCAACTGACAGACAGCTGATATCCATAATTTGTTGATATTCTAGACTGTACATTACCACACAATGACAATGTCGTTACACTTACATTGTTAGATCACCGTCAACTTTGCTAATCAACATCAAAATTAATTGTGCTACGTTTTTGTTTTCTTTCATTACTGCTACCTGGCTGATAAGACGGAATGACTGCTTGGTCTGTGACACCAGCAAAATTCTCTTGAGTCACCTTAGGAAGAATCGGCTCTTAAACAAGAGATGAACTGTCTGACGAAAAAGCTGGATTTCGAAAAGTCAGAGTCACCAGAGACCAAGTTACTAACATTAGAATCTTCATGGCCAAAGCTGAGAATGTCGACAGTTTTGTATACTTTAGTCAGCCATCTGATTCAGTCTGATAAATTTGTCGAGTTGCATCAAGTATGAAGCCAGAACTGTCACAGACTTCAGAAGACATAATCACATTACCTGCTACCCGCAGAACAGTCCTATTAACTGAGCCAGTGTGACCATCGTTTCACATAATGTTACAGAAATCGATTTATTCATAAACTCAATAAACACGTACGATCATATGGAATGATATAATGACAATGTTAGTAACAATAACATACAATGTACAGTGCATATGATCCGTCAAATAGAGAAGCCGAGGTTCAATAACAGTAGTGCAGATTAAACATGCTGGTCAAAGCAGGATATTTTAAAACGTCGAGTGAACGGTAAGTTGCAAATTAATGATGAATGCTGGAATAGTACAGTTACTGAATAGCAATTATGTCACTGTTAATTCTACAAACTTTGAAAATAAAGATGCCAGTTATTGCCCACTTCTGAAGTTTAACAAGCCATAACACGAAATTCTGTAAATACAGATGGATGCGTCTTGTGGACCTGCAGTGGCACTGAACAACAGTGTGTAGCTGTAAGCTCATCCAAATAACACACCAAGATGTTAACGGACAATATGAGAAAAATGACACTGGGTAGACAAACTGTACAGGGACGGAAGTGCAACACTGATTGTTGGAGATATGGCACATCACTACTCAAGCACAAGTCAATTACAACACTAATACACTGCAAACCAAGTCTCTACGACAGGCAATCAAGCTTACATTTAATTACATTTCTACCATACAACTTTAAGCACTATGTAAACAATGACTAGAAGACAAAATGTAATTAACACAAACACTCGACTGTAAAGTTAACAAATCAAATAATGAGACATACAGTACAGTACAGTAAAACAGGACCATAATGTTAACATCACTATTTTAAGCAGCAGTGTACAGCTCACTAGTAAAATACATGACACTTTAATGTGAAAACCAGTATGAAAACACTACTGAAAAACTTGCAGGTCCGGTTACTTCTATCTTCAAGACAATCACTGACAAATATAAAGCCATGTATAAATGGATAAGTCACGTGTGATTGTATTAATGGTTCTAAACGTACAAACTGCCAATGAAAATACAAACAGTAAACAGTGTTATTGTCACTATGTGCATCGTATACACGTGGTCAGTTGACTGAGATCTCGTCAGCCAAATGTAGTTAAGTAAGAAGGAATATTTCTATTCGGCGCAGTTAAAAACAGTTCACACTGCGCAGTGGCCTCAATGTCCGAATATAAATGTCTTCAGTAACCACCTGAACTGGCTGTATGACAGCCCACGTAGTCTGAGATTGGGCGGCAGACTGTTCCAGACTTCTGGTCCTGCAGCGGCAAAGGACCAGTCTCCAAAACTGCTGCGCATCCGATTGACAGCGAGTGTTTGCAGAATGCAGTTATCTGACCATATAACACTATAAAACCTGGTCTGCAAGCAGTCACTGACTGTGTGGTCGGCTGTTTGAATTTACCACATGCAGATACGAGTCACTACTGAACAAGCCTGTCTTATAGTTCAAGAAATTCAGCTGTCGCTAACAGGTCATGCTTAGCATGACATAACAGTCCTTCCAGTCGAGTACGCACATGTGCAGAATGTCTACTGTGTCAAATTACTTACGACGGCTATTCGCGCAGAAGCTGCAGCTGTTGTGTGCAGCCAATAGAGCAACAGGTCCTCCTGCACCACTGCAAAAAATACTGCACTGTGTGTTATCTGCCTGTATGCAGTAAGCATGGATGCACTCCGCCTTAACAGTAGCGTCTACCTTAAATAATAATACGAAAACGTTAACTTTAACGCATATACACGTCGGAAATCCGACTTAAACATATGCACGAGTATTACTACCAAGAAATAGAAATTAAAACGCCATAAAACTGAACTAGACCAGTTAACGAGCTACATTGTCACCCCTGCTTACATCATCAGTTATTAGCAAATCAATTCGACTGTCACCTGATGCGCTGGCTGGAGGTATACGCCTACCAGACTGGAAAGTGTATTCGACCTTGATGATCAGATGCGGTAAAAGGAATAAATTCTGTATGCAAAAAAATAAACAGAAAGGAGCATCTACCACAGTAATGGTAAGGGGACTCGGGGACCCCGAGCCCATTACACATGTTTATGTGAGGTTTTTCCGGGCCGAGTTTTCCAGGGTTAGGGTTGGGAGTCCCCGTTACCTGGGGTATAAAAGTTGGTTGGGCTACCTGCTGACGAAATGCACATGATCCTATGATTACTTTTGACTCGATACTAGGGGTTGACGGACAGACACACCTACTATGCATCTCAGTGCAACACAAATGGCACAACAGCATCAAATACCATTTCAGCTGTTGATTGACAGCTACAGCAACATTAATATACAGGGTGTTGCATGAAAAAGTGGACCATTTCGTTTCACTGCCTAAAATGTGTATACCACACATATACTGACAATTTCTATATCATATCTACAGTACCTAAAACATTGATCAAAATGTTGTTCAGTATGTTCAACATTCGCTGCGATAACTGAAGCCAGTCATTTCCGAAAGTGTGCAATTGCTGGATCAGTCAAAACCGTCGGGACGTAAACGAGTTTACTGGCGGTATCTATGACGACAACATGAATGCTGTCACAAAGACTATTTAACATGAATAACAGTGCCAACAATATTAATTTTTTATCGCCTCTGAATCATATCTCTGGCATACACATTCCACAAGAATGAAACCATTGCTGAGCAACAATTTACAAAAATTATGTTCACAGACTGCATGGTGGTCCACTTTTTTCTGTGCCACTCTGTATACTATACTACTACTACGCTCCATTTCTATTTATCGTGCCTTTCCCGTGATTATTACAGGTTAGGGAAGATTCCACAACTTCTTGTGACTGCTGGAGTGGAATTCCCTTACTGACACATAAAGGTAAAGGTCTGGACACTTGTCATAGCGCCGCTTACATGAGTCAGTCTCGTGACCAGCAGCGCTTTGCAATCTCGGAAGTGGCAGCTGATTGGCATGAGCCAATGGTGTCAAGCACTGAAGGAAACAGTGAATATCACACACACAATACAAATACCGTAATCTATCACTTCTAGTTAAAGCTGTTTGTCAACAATAATAGACAGTTAACAGTTAATACTGTAAAAAATGTATATAACAAGCAGTCAGTGTCATCAGCATTTTACATCATACAGCACACCTTGTTCACAGCATCACTTGCTGCGTCTGTGCAGTTTTAGGTATTAAATAATGAGAACAGCGGCTAAGTTTCACCAATAATTACAATCAACTATGCAAGTTCTGGCAAAACCATCACTGAAGCTGCCTACAAATGCGTCAAACGGAACTTGCACTTTCATCGACTCAAAACCCAGTCAATTGTGCAGTAATTTTTAAAACAGTAAATTATGATAAATCCACATCTGTAAATCCAAGTCAATGGTCTACTCTAAGGAGAAGCAGAACTAGTATCATCAACTGGGCCACGTCATTTGGCAACTGGTCGTGGATGACACAGCTATGTCAATAACAGAATCATCGCTAATAAATAAATACAAAATATAAGATGATGTTATTACAAAATGCTAAAGTTGTAGCTGCAGATCATATGCAACAGACATACATAAAATAAATGTCAACAGAATGAAAATACCGATCATCAAATAACGGTGATACAGACGAGTGAGTGAATAGGGTTAAACATTTCACTGACTCATAATCAGCCGTTACAGATGACGACATCGCTTAGCTTACAGCTGTAGCCAAAAAAACAAAGCAGAGATGGGCCATCCTTCAATACGATGTCTGTATTTGCATTTACATCAATTTTAGAATGTGCCCCTCAGTTTGCCAAACAGCCTCCCCTATCAAAAGCCTGCCTTCCTGGAGAAAATTCGGGGGGCTACACCCAATTTTTGGTGGATGCTGAAACTGATGCAACAAATCTTCAACCCTCTGGGAAACGATTGTATTTTACCTTCTGCACAAAGCGAAAATAAAACGAGTGATTTTTCATCTTGCCACGAATTCAAATTTGACACGCAAAAACAAAAATGTCTTCTAGCATCATGCCAAGTTTGAGTCGGTTTGCAAATTGAATAGTGGAGCCCGAAAACTTGAATCGAAAACCCTCCAGTACAAAACAACGGAACGACAACTGGCTAATCCGCCGCAGAAACACAAGCAATGGAGTCGGTTGATTCATCTACATACAAGCATGCTCAACACTATTTCAAATGTATAAGTTAACAAAGCTGCACTTGAAATAAACTGACTGTAGTGGATAAATGGAACAATTATGAGAATAAACAACTAAAATAAAAAAAACAATAAATACTTATTTCAGTCATGAAGGAAAACACCAAACCTGTAACCAGATAAGCCAATAAACAGCCACATAAAAATGCACTGCATAATAAGGCTAAAAAATGGGTGATTTCACTTTTTGGATCAGTCTTTCGCTGACACTATCGCAGTATCGCTGTGTCATAAATTCAGATTGAGACTGAAGATCAGCGAAAAAGGGGAAGTCATCTTCTTCGTTTGTACTCAGCGATCGCTCAGCGACTAGCTGAGACCAAAGTTAAGACCGAGTGATTGCTGAGTCCAAAGTTAATCTTAACTCACTGCTTGATGTTGCATACACAAGATACATGTAGGTTAATCTGTTAGAGATTAATTTTCGCTAACAGAAAATCACTTTTTACTAATCCAAAAATAAACGAACAAACACAGCAAAGTTAACTGCCAGTGCCTGTGGATAACCAATGAGTTTGCACTTGGCAAAACTGGTTAATCTCAACATTAATCTTTCGTCTCAGCAAAAGACTAAGGCAAAAGTGAAATCACCCAATGTAAACAAGCAACACTTAACTTCTACCATAAAACACAGAATTATTTAACAATATCATTTCAGTACTTCACCTAATGCAACTTCAAAATAACATACATTACAATTTACAAATCTAAACAAAAGTTGTTGGAGTAGTGTTTCAATGAAAAAGAGTACCGCACTACAGCATACTAAAATGTAGCCATCAACTGCTATGAAGTATTCAATATCTTACAGCTCGAATTGACAGACATTCTGACAACACACATGTTTGCTTATATTTTGCTGAAGATGCTCGAAAATATAAGCAAATTACTACGAAAACTTTATTTACATCATAGCAAAACGTGATACACACATATAGATATATCTCAACTGGTCTACGAAAAATACAACGTAAAAACGTTTTCCAAAAAACAAGGAAGTCTTGGTGGAACTGAACACGTCACATAAACACATCCACCCATTACAGTCACTAATAATGTAAAGACTAAAGAAAAATGACTAGAACAAACAAGGAATGTCAACAGTGGAGAGTATGTGGAATCAGAATAAACTGTAAAAGTTCGACATCCTGCATTTGTACAGCGAGAATGAATTGTCACCAGCAGCTGTCATATGTCAAGTGCATGTGAGTGAAATTTCAGCTTTGGACGACTAGACAACACGATGTTCTGCTGCAGAAACACATCAAAACAAAAATATGAACTTGGATCTGGATCTACAAAAATGCTGTCCAATTTAGCTAACTTTTTGACTGTGCATGCACTGTAAAAATTATTTGTTCTGAAACTGTTTTCCAATCAAACAGCTACCACTGGCTGTAATATACATTTCAGTAACTCTCGCGTGTGTATCAGCTTAGAGTATACGGTGTCCGCAGACTAATGTATCTTGTGATATGTTGCCTTTTGTTGGTACGTCGTCCTGCTGATCCATTAAAGAATAGCTGGCCAGACTGAATTAGCCTGTGTAGGTAGCAGGTTATGTGGCCCCACACTTTTCCTCATTGACAGCCACTAATAGGTTTGATGTGGGAACCTATTCTGAGTGAGACAGACCATGCTGGTTTGCATCATCCAGACACAAAAAAAACTTCTATTAGCTGAGATTAACTGCATTTCAGGTCAAGATGACCATGCATGTGACTTGCAATTGTAACCGTATAAGGCAAAGATTTATTTTCCATGTTCAACCTCAAATTCTTGTATAATAAATCAACAGGCCAATAAAGATGAATTAAGTAAACAATAATCATATATTATGCAAGCAAGTTGAGCAAAATTAAGTCAACTATATTTGTATATCAACACTAACATACATTCAATGCCATCTGTTGCTCGCGGTCATCTTCCAACAAGTCTGCTTCCCAGCGAGCATCTTCATCACCAACATCGAAGTTATACATCGGCATCAGATGATGCCTGTTCCTGTTTAGTCTGCACAATGACCAACCACCATGAAATAGTGTTTGCATGTCTGTCATGAAAATAACACTATATCACCCAACAATACAAAATTAAAAATCTGTAATTGTTGTCTTTCATCATTCATGCACATAAAAACTAGGGCTGTAAAATTAACGCAGTAACGAACACGTTAAGCATTGAAGAATTAATTGCAATTAAAAAAATTGATGCCATTAAAAATGTTTATGAAAACACAACGAAAAGACAGCAATCGTTCATTTCTTTAATTTTTAAAACTTAATTTCAGTTATCAAATAAAATCAACAAATTGGTTTAATCAACCAATTCAATATTATTCAATCACACATTTGTCAAAACTCACAAGATTCCGTCATTGTCAATTGTCAATAAGTTCAGTGACCTGCACTAATCAGTCACTGTAATCAGGTCATCAGTACTAGGAGTAGACTAGTGTTCAACAGCAATGGGCCAACAATGTCTACCTGCAAACGAAACACAAACTGCCTGAAAAATGTAACAAACAAGATGTGCATTAAAACCGCAAAGTTATTAAAATTAATTGCTTGACAGCTCTAATAAAAGTTTGTAGCATGCAGTGTTCTACAATTCGATTAAACACAAAACTAATCACCATCATAAACAACTGTCTAAGCTAAGAGATCACAGTCCAATATTAAAAACATATTACGAGTATTACAAATTCCTTATTATTTAGATAAAAACAGATGAAAACTGCAAATAACAGTAAAACTTACTTGTTGCGCCTTAACACACAAAATACCTGAAATGTAACCAAGCAAACAATAGTATAAATTTCAGCAAATATGCAACTTAATACAAATATTAACGAACATGTCACAAATTATCTTAAAAGTCAGTGTTTCCTGTCCACGTTCTTTAATAGTATCTTTTACACCACATACTAAAGTTCATATCGCTACACTATGACAAATATTTTATATGCAACAATAAAGTTCAGTTCAGTTCATTTATACAACAATCCATATAATACAGGGTCGGCCAAAAAAACCGGACTGTTTTTGAGATCACATAACTTTGCAACGACTGATGATAGAAAGGTATGTAATATGTCAAAAGTTTCAGAATTTTGTCTAAAATGAAATTTTTTATTTGCATATTAGTGCAATTAAATATTCTTTGCCTAATTTGCATAAATGGTCAATACTCCCAAAATTGCATTGAATTTGCCAATGACACATGAGTTTTGCTCAATTTTCATTGGAAATAAAGTAAAACTAGGACGATCTCTAACACCTATGGTTAGTCCAGATAACAGTCAACATATCAGGTCAAAGAGTGGATGAGATGTCTGCCGAATGACTGCTGAGGGGAAGAAAACATTTCTTGCAAAGCGTTATGGTTTCTGTCGCTATTTCAAAATCTGCTGAGACAGACCTTGCTTTTGTGCAGTTTGATGCTAAAAAAACTGTGTTAGTTACTGTAAGAATGCACTTGAACAAGGTTTACTGCCGGCAATTCGCCGTATCTCTAACAATGACTTCGTCGTCCAGCAGGACACTACGCCTGCACACCGTTCACACCACACTGTCGCTTAGGTCTACCTACATTCCAATGTGCCTGGGTTCACTGAACCAGAAAAATGGCTGCCGAACAGTCCGAATCTAAATCCCGCGGATTATTCAGTGTGGTGAGCGTTGCAGCAGATGGTGTATTGTCACAAAATTTCAGACACTGGTCAGCTACAGCAAGTTCTGATCGACTCATTGGCTCAGGTAACCCAGAACACATTGAACCCAGCGGTTGATTAGCTGCCAAAAAGACTGGCGATGGTTATCAAGGCAAAGGGTAGTCATGTTGAATTTTGTCTGGACTAACCATAGGTGTTAGATATCGTCCTTGTTTTACAGTATTTCGAATGAAAATTGAGATGGTATTGTCAAATTTAATGCAATTTTGGGGGTATTGACGATTTATGCAAATTAGGCAAAGAATATTTAACTGTACTGACATGCAACTTATGGGTTTCATTCTAGGTGAAATTCTGAAACTTTTGACATATTACATGCCTTTCTATCATTAGTCGTTGCAAAGTTATGTGACCTCAAAAACAGTCCGGTTTTTTGGCCCACCCTGTACATGCAACAGCAAACAATAGCAAAACAGCAACTTTGTACTACACTGCGTGTTTTAGGATAATATTACACAGATGCAGTTGAAACCATGTAATGGCACTCCTGGCCATCAAAATAACTTAAGTTGAACTTCATTTAGTGTTTTTTCTGTTTGTGATATTTCCAAGACTGCCAAGCCAATCTTCACCAAATCTTCCAGTAAGATGTCAAATGGGCTGCAATAGAAAAGTTAAGCTTTTGGTTTTCTGAACTCTCGACTACTGTGCACATGACGTGGGTTCAAATCCCACGTCAGACTTAAACTAGTGTCATATGGTCTTCGCTAAAACAGGTACCAGTTGTTCTGTTATAGGTGTCTTTTCACCATTTTTCTTATTTAGATGTACTGGTACACAATCCTAGTGCGTACATTAATAAAGGCTAGTCTTCTTCTTCTCATATGCGTGTCATTAACCATAATTGGTCAGCCATGAAACAGCGTCCTCATCCGCAGAGTGTAGCCGAGATAAGCCACCATTCAGTTTT
>Ga0209149_1002748_pt1 | contig 10107 bp, 6 predicted proteins | sample WorMetTyACAVOLI2_FD_187423 | JGI IMG/M metagenome (GOLD analysis project Ga0209149, IMG submission 187423) | Marine gutless worms symbiont microbial communities from Max Planck institute for Marine Microbiology, Germany - Olavius algarvensis... ... | reverse complement strand
TGCCTATCTGTTGGTGCTGCCTGGATCGCGGGCCAGGATCGTTCGATGTGGAGGACGCTACGACCCTCAGCTGGTCAAGCGCAGCAGTGAGTGAGTGAGTGAGTGATTAACCCTTTATAATAATAATAATATAAGCTTACATATTTCTATCCCGCCATAGGTCGTAACTTCAGAGGCGGGCACATTAAAACCGCAGAGCAACGGACCATTATACAGCAATATGGTGATTGGTACACACTAGCCATTGATGGATGGGCTTTTACATTTGGTACAGCGAGGAGGGGCTTGGGCGGGCTGGGACCCTGCTCAGTCCCCTCCTCGCTGTACCGAATATAACAGCCCACCCACCAACGGCCAGTGTATCAACTCCATATTATTTGATGTGGCACTATAATTGCCTCTGCACTCTAAAGGGTTAACATAAGTCGAATTCTCGATCTAGCTTTAAACGCTAACGAATACATGGCAGCGTCATCGAATAACATAACGATTCAGTCTGCAGCACTCAGCAAGTAGCTATCACAGAAACGACGACGTGAAAGTGCAGCCAATTTCTCGGCAAATTTAGAGGTAAACAAATCGCTGTAAACTAATGGTGCCAGCTCCCTGTCCATGCTGGAAACGGCCCCGTAGACACGCTCGCCTCTGCGCAGGCGACTGGTCCACAGTACAGCGCAGGAACGGGAGGGGGTACTTGGGCGTAATTGCAGGAAATCTACGTGCTTTAAACTAACAACTATAAACAAATTGGCACGAAATGTTTACGTTACACGGTCTGCGCATTACTCGTTCGCACAGAAATGCGTGCGTCCGGACGCCTAAACCTACACCAAACAATTATCGGTTACTGTCGGGTCGGCGCTGATTGCCGCCATTCGCCGGCGTCAAACGGTGTTTGGCAAACGCAGTGAAATGCGATCGGAATCTTTCAAACAAACCGTTCGGCGGCAAATTGTTCTTTACCGGAAAGTAACCGGAACCGGACGGTTCCTATTACCGGTATCGAGTCCCTGGTCCACTGTAACAGAACTCAGTCAACTGACAATACTATAACAAAGAAAGGGCGGCCGGTGCCGACATGATAAGCGCCCTCCCTCAAAACTGCTCTGGGAGTTACTCCTGATGTGGATAACTTCTCCTCTAAGTTTGAAGGTAGTAGGGTTTTCCGTTTTCGAGTTAACGGTGGGCACGGGACAGGCAGACGAACAGACAGACAGAGGGACGGACTGGATGTTTCGTGTAATGCGGCTAGGGGATGGCCGCATAATAAGCGACCGAGTGCTCTTTTGATCGTAGAAAAGCGCGGCGGACAGCAAAAATCACGCAAGCGTTCGTACTGGCAAGTAAGCAAGAAAATTATAATAAATTCCAAATGCTAGGAACAGACTGAAACCGGTTCACCTTACAAAGGCGAGGACATATCGTCACAGTCACCGTTAATGCCTATGCTCTTGTCTGCGAGTGTTTTATGCCTGTATCTATGAATTGTAGTTTTTCTGTCCATTTCTCGGTTATATTTTGAATATCTTACGTTACTGCTGTTACGAACAAATTAACTTATGTTTCGTTTCACAAGGTAAGGTGAGAAAGCCATCGGGAGAAGTGGACAATTCTGTCGCAGTTTTACTGCAAATTTACTTAAGTATCCGCATGCCAAAAATTATCACAATATAATGCGGTTTGATAAAGTTATTGCAAAAATAACAAGGGTGGAATTTTTTTTGCCTCAGACTGTACAATCCTGCACGTCTGAAAGGTGGGTTTGAATCACAGGCAGCGCATTAGCGCAGCACTGTTGTAAGGCCCATGCTAAAATGAATAGGAAAATCGAAAATTCGACCCCTTGTAAAATCGTAACCCATGAAAATTTCAATTTGAAACTTGGCACACGTGATTACGTCGCGGACATCACCCACCGCGCAACTTTAGGGTCGAATCGGCCCAGCGGGGCTTCCCCAAATAGAGGAAATATAACACCTTTGTGACTTTTTTGGTTATACTGTTTTTTTCTCGGTCACGCGCCCAGGTCGAACCGTCGCACTGATTGTTACGCTGAATGGCTCAAATGACGTGTTTCCGCCCAAGGAAGTGCCTTTTGGGGTCAAAACGATGGGCGACGTCATATGGGGAAAATATTCCCCAAAAACTCCCCAAAAAGGGGCGCCAAAACGCCAAATTCTTTACATAGCAATATCTCCGGAGCTATTAATCCGACGAACTAGCAATTTGAGGTCGGAATTCAGACCATGAAAGGCACTTCGTGGGTGGTCTGTCATTACCCCAAAGCATATACAACATGGCTGACGGCCGCCATCTTGAGAAATAGATATGACGTCATATTTCAGCAGCGGATGTTCCGATTTGGACGAAATTCGGCAGCCGGGTGCAGAATGATACGCCGAGTACGGCGAACTGGTCGAGATCGAAACCGGAAGTAGAATTCCAATATGGCGGACGTTTGTATTTCGAAACCGGAAGTAGTTATATCTTAGCCGCCAATGGAGCTATCTTGACGAAATTTGGTATGCTGATAGACTTTGACCATCTCAAGGCAGTGACATCAACAATTACGAAACCGGAAGTAGTATTTAGCGGTCGCGGCCGCCATCTTAAGAAATGGATATGACGTCACATTTCCGCAGTGGTTGCTCCGATTTAGACGAAATTCGGTAGCCTGATGCAGAATAACATGCAGATTACAGCGAATTGGTCGAGATCGAAACCGGAAGTAGAATTCCAATATGTTTGTATTTCGAAACCGTAAGTAGTTATATCTCAGCCGCCAATGGAGATATCTCGACGAAATTTGGTTTGCTGATAGACTTTGACCTTCTGAAGGCAGTGACATCAACAAATACGAAACCGGAAGTAGTATTTAGTGGTCGCGGCCGCCATGTTGAGAAATGCATATGACGTGATATTTCCGCAGTGGGTGCTCCGATTTGGACGAAATTCGGTAGACTGATGCAGAATAACATGCAGATTGCGGCAAACTGGTCGAGATCGAAATCGGAAGTAGAATTCAATATGGCGGACGTTTGTATTTCGAAACCGGAAGTAGTTATATCTCAGCCGCCAATGGAGATATCTCGACAAAATTTGGTTTGCTAATAGACTTTGACCTTCTGAAGGCAGTAACATCAACCAATACGAAACCGGAACTGGTATTTAGCGGTCGCGGCGGCCATCTTGAAAAAATGGAAATGACGTCATATTTCTGCAGTGGGTGCTCTGATTTGGACGACTTTCGGTAGCGCGATGCAGAATGACATACAAATTATGGGAAGTGGTCGAGATCGAAACCGGCAGTAGAATTCCAATATGGCGGATGTATTTCGAAACCGGAAGTAATTATATCTTAGCCGCCAATAGAGCTACCTTGACGAAATTTGGTATGCTGATAGACTTTGACCATCTCATGGCAGCGATATCAACAATTACGAAACCGGAAGTAGTATTTAGCGGTCGCGGCCGCCATCTTAAGAAATGAATATGACGTCATATTTCCGCAGTGGTTGCTCCGATTTGGACGAAATTCGGTAGCCTGATGCAGAATAACATGCAGATTACGGCGAATTGGTCGAGATCGAAACCGGAAGTAGAATTCCAATATGGCGGACGTTTGTATTTCGAAATCGTAAGTGGTTATATCTCAGCCGCCAATGGAGATATCTGGACGAAATTTGGTTTGCTGATAGACTTTGACCTTCTGAAGGCAGTGACATCAACAAATACGAAACCGGAAGTAGTATTTAGCGATCGCGGCCGCCATGTTGAGAAATGCATATGACGTGATATTTCCGCAGTGGGTGCGCCGATGTGGACGAAATTCGGTAGCCTGATGCACATTAACATGCAGATTGCGGCGAACTGGTCGAGATCGAAATCGGAAGTAGAATTCCAATATGGCGGACGTTTGTATTTCGGGGTTCGAACCGGAAGTAGTTATATCTCAGCCGCCAATGAAAATATCTCGACAAAATTTAGTTTGCTAATAGACTTTGACCTTCTGAAGGCAGTGACATCAACAGATACGAAATCGGAAGTAGTATTCAGCGGATTTCAGCCGTTGCGGCCGCCATCTTGAGAAATGGATATGACGTCATATTTCCGCAGTGGGTGCTTCGATTTGGACTAATTTCGGTAGTCTGATGCAAAATAATGTCCAGATTTCGGGCAAATGGTAGAAATCGAAACCGAAAGTAGATTTTCAATATGGCGGACGTTTGTTCTTCAAAAACGGAAGTAGTTATATGTCAGCCATCAATTGAGATATGTCGACGAAATTTGGTTTGCTGATAGACTTTGACCTTCTGAAGGCAGTGACATTAACTAATATGAAACCGGAACTGGTATTTAGCGGTCGCGGCGGTCATCTTGAAAAAATGGAAATGACGTCATATTTCTGCAGTGGGTGCTCCGATTTGGACGAAGTTCGGTAGCGTGATGCAGAACGACATGCAAATTATGGGAAGTAGTCGTGATCAAAACCGGAAGTAGAATTCCAATATGGGCGGACGTTTGTTTTTCAAAGACGGAAGTAGTTAAATCTCACCCATCAATTGAGATATGTCGACGAAATTTGGTTTGCTCATACACTTTGACCTTCTGAAGGCAGCGATATCAACAAATGCGAAACCGGAAATAGTATTTAGCGGCCGCGGCCGCCATCTTGATAAAGCGATATGACGTTATATTTCTGCAGTTCCTGCTCCAATTTGGACGAAAAAAATGGGAAAATGGTTGAGATCGGAACCGGAAGTAGAATTCCAATATGGTAGACGTTCGTTTTTCCAAACCAGAAGTCGTTATATCTTAGCCATAAATTGATTATGTTGACTACTGATGTCGACAAAATTTGGTTTGTTGACAGATTTTGACCTTCTGATGGCAAGGATATCAACAAATACGAAACCGGAAGTAGTATTGAGCGACTGCGGCCGCCATCTTGAAAAATCGATATGACGTCATATTTCCGCAGTAGCTGTAGACCCAGAATGACATGACCATAACGGCGATGAGGTCAAACATGAAACTGAAAAAAAACTAACGGATTGAAAGCAATAAATTTCTCATTGGTTGTACAGGCGTGTAAACCCGGATGTTATTCCTACGTAAGAGGCTGCGTTTTGGCCGGAATTGAACAACTGTGTACCGGTAATTTACTAACTGTGTACTGGCACACTATTCGCACAGTTAGCCAGACGAATTTACAGCCTTGCCGTAGAAATGGCCGACAGCATTTAGCTAACGTGTAAAGTAAATTTAGTAGAAAAACTGCAAATGTAAATATAAAAAAACTGTTGTTTTATAACAATGTGTAAGGCCCATAGCAAAGTGACACATAGAAAACAGCAAAAATATTTTCATCACCTGAAGGGCCGTGGACATAATAAGAATTCTGTAATATGCGCTTTAGGTGATGAAAATATTTTTGCTGTTTTATATGTGTCACTTTGCTATGGGCCTTACACATTGTTATAAAACAACATTTTTTTACATTTATATAAACCACTAATTGACAGCCGGCTGCACGACTTTGACAACTGCGTCTGGACCCCGTGACAAACGACCCGTACCTCGCGCCAACGACTTCCGGATGTGACGCAGTTGAGCGATCACGTGACCCAGGGCGATAGACGATAACCCTGCGTCCCAGCGCGGCCGACCGCATCTTATAAACACCGCGCGCCCGGGTGTATCCGGCTTAACGGGTCGCGTAAATACCACTGCCACCATCAGCAGCCCGTAGTTCGCATCCATTCATCACCGTTCAACGTAATACCGCCAGCCGCCGACGCCGCAATTTTCGCCCGGTCTGCGGCGGTGTGGTCGGTCAGAACGGCAATTTCGTGGCCAGCTTATTGCTGAAATCATTTCCCATTGATTTCCGACAACGCAATGCAACCAGCCATACGGCTAGGTCTGTGATGTAAACCATACCGCTATGAACATCTTTATTCACCAGACGACTGGTAGAAACAGTAAGCAGTGAAGAAAACAGCAAATAAACTAAACAAACTTAACTAGAAAAACTAAAATATTCAACACGGATATTAAAGCGAGCTACAAAAATTGCAAAAAAACTATTTTCAACACAGTTAAATCTTAATATAAACTTATCTGTTTTCCTCTTTAATAAACAACTAGAGATCTCCGAGCCAGTGAAAGATTGGCAAGCTTTAACAACATCAATGCTCTGTCTTAAACAATTTCATGAATAAGCAATTAAAAGTAAAGTCCAACGAACTCAAACCAGCATTACTCAGCTGACAAGATTCTAAACCGTAGAGCAGAATTGGCATGCATTTTGATCTAACCAACTCTAAAATCACAGTCTCAGAGGCCAGATTCAACAGTTTTCCAAATAAGCCGTTAATCGCACCAAAGAAAAAGCGTTTGGCATAATTGAGCGAACACCTGAAAATACGAGCTCTAGCAATAAATACCCCCAAATATCTCAGTTCGGCGACCCACCGCAGTGAGCAGCCGCATGGGTTAAAATATTAGCGCAGGCCACATGGCAGCGCAAATTCCTTTCGCTGTGCGAGCTCGTCGCGTCAGCGTCTATCTCCTATAACATGGCGGTATCTTGTATCGTTTGCGAGATATAGCGAAGGAAATCGCGAAATTTTTAAACCACACCTGTATTTAGCGCCCCCGAAATGGGTTACCCCGTCGGAATTTCGGGAAGATGTTTGATATTCATAAAACTGGAATGGTTGATCTACCGTGCGGTGAAGAAACTATGTTAAGCCGTTTCAGAAGAATACCGGTACGTGACGGACAGACAGACGGACAGACAGACAGACAGAATTGCTATATCAATATCGCGCGTCAGTGTATGAAAAAAAAACTAAAATGGTGTGGCTAGCAAATAGTGAAAAAAAATCTGAGAATATGTTTAGTCATTTCGACAGAATACACGAACGTTACAGACAGACGGACGAACACCGCACGACGGCATCGCGCGGCAATAACTGACGTAGCATTAGAATTAATAAGGACAAACGGCATTTATGGTTGGCTATAAACATTTACACTATACACAGACAGCAAGCCACAAATGCACGTTCCAGCTCACAGCTTATAAGTTGGTAAGAATCTGTGACAGGCTGTATAGTGTATATACGTAGAACGTTACACCTATAAACACCATGAGACGAGGCTTCAACAAGGAAACAGAGACCGCTGATAAACAGCTTCAGCAGCTGGTCATACAGCGCTATCAATGCCTTGTCTCTGCGCTCCGCTCTCTCAGTTCAAGATGCTATTTTCAACAAAACGCTGCACATAACTCACGCGCCGCAAATCATTCACGCAACGAAAGTCACGCAACGAACGTGTTTGTATTTCTCGTCTAACATTGTTAATAAGTAAAGTAAAGTAAAGTAAATTGTGGATTTGTATAGCGCATCGTCGCGAACACGCCTCTAATGCGCTACGCTTCCCGTAAGTCGGCGCTGATCTCCGCAAACCAGCCTTCCAGCCAGGCACACTGCGAGACCACGGATAGGGGCGGTGTATCACGCGATATGCCTGTTTACTCCCCAGCTTTCGCCGGGTACTCATTCTAGCCTAACCACTAGGGGCAGGCTCAAGCTGAGTAAGCCCGTGTACCTGGTTCTGCGCCGAGGTGGTTTACCCGTCCAAAGACGGTCACCCACCCAGGCACTAACCGGGCCTGGCGTAGAGTAACTACGCTGATCGAGTCCAACGTGTTACCGCTACACCAAACCGACAACCTACCCAATAAATCAAACGACAAAGCTTACACGATATGAATTATTATCATAACGCCGTTTGAGCGTTTTCTGAGCGAATAAATATGTATACATGTATGTACCATTTTGTCTAATTGACCAAGGCCAAGGCTTAATTCGATAAAGCGGATTTTCTTATCATTATTGTATTAATTTTAACTAGAAGCAATAAAAAATTCGAAACTCAATTAGCATGTCACGGCAAAACGCGGAAAATGTAGATCTTTATTTCACCATTAATATGGTAGTAACAATAATAAAACAACAACCTTAACTAAAAAGCAAACTTAACTAAATAGAACACCATGCGGAAAATTTACTCACGATTTTTTTTTACAACGGCGTTCATACTGAACACTCGGCAATTCAAATTTAAACAGTTCTTGACATAGAGAGATAATTCGAATGCCTGTAGTCCTAAACAATTTCATGAACAGCCTATTAGTAACAAAGTCAAGTGAATGTAGCTGATTTTTATCGCGCGTCAGCATAATGACGCGCGATATTGATATAGCAAAGCTGTTCGTCTGTCCGTTTGTTACATAGCTATCAGATGAAAACGGCTTAAAATATCGTCAAAGTTTTTTGCACCATACGGTAGCCCAATCATTCTAGTTTTACCAGCATGAAACATCTTCACGGAATTCCGACGGGGTCACCCCTGCGGGGCGCTAAATACAGGTGGGGTATACAAATTTCGCGATTTTCTACCAATAAGTCGCTATATCTCGCAAACGGTCACACGGTCACACTGTAGTAAGGGCGACGCGTCAAGTCAATGGGAGAAATATTGCACATGTGATTACGTCCACCATATCTCCCTCCCCACAAGCCACATTCGGTCAAGATCGTCCCAGGGGTTACTTCTCCCCATATAGCCAAAGTTACCACTTATTTTTTTTTATTTCTTTCTTCGTACGCAAAAATCTTTTCACCGACCTAGAGCTCAGGCCGTTGAACCGATTTTGTCAGGCGATACATCAACAGACGCGTATTCACGCAGGGTAGTGTCTTTCGGGGATTAGAAGACAATATTTTCACATCTTCACCCTCAAAACCCCCAAAACCACATTTTTGCGCACATATCGAAAATACATATTCGCATAACTGCATGATGCATGAAGATACGATGCTGAAATTTGGCACGCTGTTTGATCTTGCCAAGTACTTTCAGCATACATAAAAGTTTCAGCGTACGAGGTACGGCAGGGGGCTAGTAGCCGCAGCATTAAATTTTGGGACACCCTCTTTATCTCGGAAATTAATAGAGCTAAAAAGTTGAAAGTTGGCACACTTGTAGTCATTTCGCGTACTAGCGCCCGATATAAAAATTTGTCCGCTAGGGGGCGTCTGGGAAAATCAGGAGCTCCCACTTTTTATTTGGGAACCCCCTCATATCTCCGAAACTAATCGAGCTAGAAAGTTGAAATTTGGTACACTGGTAGGCATTTGCAGGTACTGTGGCTACATGTAAAAATATGTCCGCTAGGAGGCGTCTGAGGAGATCAACAGCTCCCAGTTTTTAGTTTGGGACCCCCTGCATATCTCAGTAATTAATGAAGCTAGGAAGTTGAAATTTGGCAAACTTGTAGTCATTTACGCGTACTAGCGCCCGGTATAAAAATTTGTCCGCTAGGGGGCGTCTGGGGAAATCAGGAGCTCCCACTTTTTATTTTTAGACCCCCCCTTATATCTCCGAAACTAATCGAGCTAGAAAGTTGAAATTTGGTACGCTGGCAGGCAGTTGTAGGTAGTATGGCTACATGTAAAAAATTGTCCGCTATGGGGCGTCTAAGGAGATCAGCAGCTTCCAGTTTTTAATTTGGGCCCCCTCCATATCTCAGTAATTACTCCAGACAAAAAGCTCTGTTATTGCAAAGAAGCCGCGCGGTGCTTCGTGTCTGTCAGTAGCTGCGTAAATTAAATTACGTTCTCTTCTCTTCGGCCTATTCACTAGTGCGTGGCTTTCTGTGCCGTGAACAGACTTGCACCGTGACAGTCTGTGATACACTACTGGACGGACCACCGTCAGTTGATAGCGCTAGCTCTAGCAGGCATCGATCGATAGCCGGGTATAGGCGGACAATCGTGTTTATCGCAGCTGGCCGTAGCAGCGTTCATCATCATCAACATCATCATCAAAACTTTAGATTACAGTCGAACATAACGTGACTGAATTACATAAGAAAATGTAAAAACAGTAGTCAATATAAGCAAAAACTAGGCTAACAGTTAATGTCAGTAGAGCAGAAGATCGATCAATATATGTCTCTGAAAAGTTGTCTATTTATAAAATTTCGGTCATCAGTTTTTGTAGTAAGTACAAAATTATGTCGACGTGGTC
>Ga0209149_1002747_pt1 | contig 10107 bp, 6 predicted proteins | sample WorMetTyACAVOLI2_FD_187423 | JGI IMG/M metagenome (GOLD analysis project Ga0209149, IMG submission 187423) | Marine gutless worms symbiont microbial communities from Max Planck institute for Marine Microbiology, Germany - Olavius algarvensis... ... | reverse complement strand
GGAGTGGAGTTATGTGTTCTGACGTCCTGGTAGAGAAAACCAGACGGGCAGCGGCGTTGAAGACAGACTGCAGCCGATGAAGCAGGGTGCCAGAGACGCCAGTCAGCACCGAGCAGCAGTAGTCGGTAGTACCAACATGTGTCAGACGGTGGGGTATGCCGCCTACAGCTAAGACCCGCTATGCTATGCCGTGCATCAAAAATCATTCTAGTCTTAAAATATTTTAATCATTTTTTGATAAATAACAGCTATCAGTTGTTCATTTGCTCAGCCATACAACACTGCACAAAATATTATGATACAAATACTATTAGTTAGTGATGACTGCACATACCTTAAATCATCAGTATTCAATACTGTGCAGTCAGCAGCTTCACAGTTGTCTTGTTCACTGGGCGTACAGTAACCCGCACTACTTCGCAAACTCTCCATTGATACACTGTTTGATCCCGACCATGTTCCAAGATTATCGTTCTCCAACGAGCCGTTCAGTGACGGACATTTCATATCACTGATTGATCCTATGACGGACGAACAGGCACTGTGGAACAACGACGCACTACAGTCACTGCGGCACGAGTTCAAAGAGATGTCACATACACTGGTTTCTTCGAGATCTGTAGCAGTATCATCGAGATGAGTAAATGGCACAGTAAGATGGGCGGACTCCAAAACGTGCTCACAGTTACCGAGATTGCTTCGTAATGATTCACAAGGTGGAGATTCAGAATTAATATAAGAGATCTGATGAGATGCCTCAACAACTTCCGTACATGACTCACTTACTATACAGTCGTCATGCAAAGTGCCACTGGTGTCATCTGGTGGCAGCGACCCTTGCCAGTCATCTACACTGACTGATACTGCGATAAGATCACTTCTCGCAACACTGTCTTCAACCGCAGAAGCCGAGCTCAATTCAGCTAATTTGCCAGTACGCGAAGAAGCTGAACATTTGCCGAGTGAAGATTTGTCACCAGCCTTGTCCTGTTTGTCCTCTTGATCCACTGCACGGGGTAAAGCATTACTGCGTTTCAGTGAGGTTCTACCAGTCGTCAGTGATGTGCCATTTGCTTGTCTCAACTGTGGTTGTGTCTTCTTTGAGGCTAACGATGCAGCAGTACCGTTAGCCTTACCCTGAGATGCTGCTGCCACTCTCCCACTCCGACTCGACAACGCCTCGTGTTTCACACCACTGGTCACCGATGCACTCACAGTAGACTTTCGTGTGTTAGAGGCAGAAACGTTTTCACGTCGACTCGTTTCAACGACTGGCATCCTATGCACAGCGGTCTTTGCAGCACTGAGCCGCGCCATGGCACCTGATGTTCTGGTTGTCTTCGCAGCATCGCGGTTTTCAGAATTACTGCATGTGTCTGACTTTGCAGATTCGTTCGCATGAGGCTTCACTCCTGTACTTCTCACTGCTGGGTTTCTTGCACAGACAACTCGGGAGGTTGTCACGCTACCTGCTGCAGTGGCTGCATGTGTTGCCAGATCCACTTTCGGTCTCACTGTTGTCGACTTCTCGACCAACTTCGACGTTCTGCTGTTGGCAGAACTACTTTTAGATGCAGCCACCCCACCACGTTCAACCGACTTGACATTGTGACTAGATTCACTGCTGACTAGCAACTGAGATCTCTTCCGTGGCACATCTGACGCCACCGGCTCACGAACACCACTGGCTCTGGTCGATCTTTCTTTACCCACAGTCGGATTCGTTTTGACTACCGATGGCATCACGTTACTGAACCAGTCTTACTCAGACACGCACGCATGGCTCCCTTCTGCTGTCACTATAATCACAACAAACCACACACATCTACATATATCTACCAATATCTATCTCTACACAGCTGATCAGATACATAATATAAGGTAACCAATAACACTCACCACAGAACGTTTTGTTGTTATGTGGCTAGTGGCCCTCTTAGGAGGAATTGTACCCCATACACCTGTCTCATGCAGTAACAAGAAACTTAGCTAGCGCTAACAGTTCGCACTCAGCATCATATAACAGTCGTTCCGATCGAATATGACAGTAGAAATAATTGCTCACATATGACATCTGACCATTGTAATGGACTTGGATCATTTCACTTTTTGGATCAGTCTTTCGCTCAGACCAAAGACTGAGACCAAACGGCTCAACTTTGGTCTCAGTCCCGAGTTCAGATTAACCAATCACCACGGTGCACATCGCTGCTCACTCCATAATGTCATCGCTGACATCTCCGTATTTCTTTCAATAAGCAAAAAAGTGAATTGATTTTCGTTCATCAAAACTTAATCTCAAACCGATTAACTTATCTTGTGCATGCAAAATCAACCGGTGAGTTAATTAGCTTTGGATTTAGTGATCACTCAGTCCGAAGTTTGTTTGGTCTCAGCGATCGCGCTCAGCTAATCGCGGAGTCCAAACAAAAAAAACGACTTCACTTTTTAGCTGATCTTTGGTCTCAGTCCGAATTTAGGACTCAGCGAAAGACTGATCCAAAAAGTGAAATGACCCGTTGTAAATGCTGTATTTATGAAATACAGACAGTGAAACCATCTACAGTACCTGAAATGACCTTAAAGGCTGACCAGGTCATTGGCGATGGCACAACTCTTTAGGCCACATAATCCTGCTCTATTAGTAGTGATCTAATACTGTTTTTCAGACATTCTACATAGAATAATAGCGTGCCCCAGAAATCTGGGCCAGGGGTCATTGAAAGCCATTGAAAATGACACCACTCAATAGATCACATACGGCTTTCTGTAAGTCTGCATTATAAGTGTAACTCTACATTTTCGAGGTGTTTTATCTTGAAGAATATCGTAACCTTTAAACCCAGGTTACGGGTCATTCACACTGCAAATTTATGCACAATCTGTATTTCGCCGAAATCTACAGACCCGGGACTATCTTTTTGCCACTGATAGTGTGGTCGAGAATCTGTGGTTTTGCGCTGTTTTTACGCACCCCAGTCTCGTTTAAAGCCATGCTTGGGGTATTCCCCTGGGACCTAGTGTACGAAAGTTTATTTGAAAAAACTAGAGTCCCAGTCCCTGGAATACCCAACGGTGAAAAGAAACCACCCAGTTCTACAGTCTTTAGTTTTGACACATTGCCAACGTGTGACGGACGGATGGACGGACAGATGGACATGTCGCCTATGGCTATGTCACGCTTTAGCATAGTCCAGCACGACAAAAATGAAAAGCCCAAAATAGGAAGGTTGCCTATGTCACGTGCAACTTGCGAATCAGTAACCAGTTTTGAGATCAAAAGCCTAGGTCAAAGATTAAGGTCATAAGGTCAAATTATGTATTTCTGCCCGTCTGTGTCAACCGTCAGGGCTTACAGCTCAATAAAAAAAATATCAGAGAAGTAGAGGAGGCCCTAACGTTATCTATTATCATTCACATTCACGTAACTACACTGTACTTCCTGAGCTAAAACAAAACAAAGTTTAAAGGCATTTTACAACATCTACCAACTGTTGATCGCCATGAAGCTGAATCCAGTAAGCCAAATATTACAACTGTACAACATGCTGACGCCGTCATATTAGACAGAACACTCTCGGGCCAGAGAGGAAGTGACATTAATGTTTGCAGTGAGTAATGAGCTAAAACGAGGCTGACTATAACAGGAAGTGAGTGACAGCTGAGGTCGGGGAGAGTGTGCTGCAGCAGCCGTTGAAAACTTTAGAACTGTGCTTGTGGGCAGTGTAGTCGTACAGGCGCTGTGGGTGGTACACACGAATCAAGCTGTCCACCAATCATAGCTATGAATCATTGGTAAGCCGCTACGAGTCACTATACCACTCCTTTTCATCAACTCTATGCTCTCACACTCAGACTGGCAGTTGCAAATGCCATGCTACGTTACACTATACAGCAAACTACATAATCCAGTGCACGAAAAAGTAAACAAGTTAAGTTAAAAGTTTACTATATAATATTAATTGGGATAAATTAGTCCAATGCCTGCAGCATGTATATAATTGCATTCAGCATTAATCTCTCTAATCATCTAATCTCAACAACAGAAACTCACAGAAAGTGAATGTTTGCTGCAGATACCACAAGGAGCTCCTGATATACCTTTGAGGACAAAAGGTTAAGGTCAAGGTGAGAATGTCACACAGAGATTGGGCTTAAAATGTGCCACAACAAAAAAAAACTAGACGGAAACTAGACGGCTATGCGACCTTCAAACTTTGTGCACATTACAAGTGAACATTAGTTCAACTACCTGAAAAGCACAGTACACTCAGACAAAATGTTCACTATATTCTCCCACATCACCACAATAGCGACTTACCAATGAGACAGACAAGCATTACTATGTCATTATTGGTATCTCTACTTTTAGTACCAATATCTTTAGGAGTCTACAAATAGGGGCCCAGGGTCCAAATGGTTTGTGGACAATTTATCTATCCGGTTACAGATATCTCGGCGACGGTGGCACCGATTGGCATGACATTTTGCATGATGGTACATATCAGTCCCGGACAGAAATTCTCCCCTGTGGGGCAGTACCCCCAAAGGAACCCCAAAATCCAACATTTTGGCCCTCCAAAAACCAGATATCTCCAAAACAGTAAGTCGCAGCATTACACGTTAATTACAGCATAAAATCAGCTCGACGGCAGCTTTCTAAAAATGTATAGCATGGAACGGTAGCCCCCCAGGGGAGTCCCCTATAAGGAAAAATGTGTATTTTTGCCCGGGACAGATATCTGACATCGACTGGCATGAAAATTCGCACGATGGTACATATCGATCCCGGACAGGTCTTCTCCCCTTCTTGGGGTGGTAACTCCAGGGAACCCCATAATTTTGGCTAGGTTCTAAAAAGCGAATATCTTGAAAACGGTATATCGCAGTGTTACATGTCAATTACAGCTTAACATCAGCTCGACGAGAGCTTTCTAAAAATATGTGACATGGTGGTATAACACTGGATGCTGGAAATAAGCAGTGAAACAAGCATGATAAGCTGTAGAAGCACTGGCACACGGTTCTGTCAAGAGATGCTGACATGCAGATGCAAATGTTAACTAGTATCTCCGGAGTTGTGGAAACATACCAATATTTCTCTCCGTTAGGGTTAGGATGGCTGGGGTTAGTTTTAGTTCTTGGACTGTGATGGTTCCGTAGCTGCAGAATTCTAGAATCGTGTTGACAGTTCTGTAATCCGTAGCTAGTGCATAACTACAGGATTCATACTGACACTGGCTCAACATGTAAAAAGCTGCATTGTCGATGTCGACTGCCGTGACGACGAAAGGGGCCACAGCTGGCTCGCCCCTATCTAAATCCACCCAGGTATTGTATGGGTCGCCAAACACTCACACAGCAATATCACGCAGTCACGTAAGTAATAATTCTATATACGTGTGTCATCATGTCTAGGTAAGCAAAAGCAGGTAAATATCAATACATGGTCAACTGATCGCTGAAAAATAGTGTGACGAGTTGAATGGCACCCTTCTCTATTGCTAGATATCGATACACTTAGCACAGTGATATGTGCAGTAAACCGCACTGCACCTGTCAAAATAGGTTACGGTCAGTTCGCCGCACTGCACCTGCCAAACAGATATATGCTCAGTTTGCCACACTGACGTGACGTCCCATTCACAAATTGAAAACTGCCTACAAAACTAAAAATAATGTAACCCCACTCTATCGTGAAACACAAACTTGCACTAACCTGGGCTCCTGACCCTAACCGACCGACGAGGGGGGTCGTGACAATAATTGATGTCCGTCTATGAATTTTGTATACATTAACGACAGATAGCCAATGTAATGCTATAACTATCGTACACAGAATATCTAATGCCAATTTAGCTAACTATGTATAATTCTTGCATTGTGATAGCAGTTTTTAACGAGGTATCGCTTATGCCTGTGACATAACCCAAACTGGGAGAGGTATGGTGCAATGTTAAGTTAGAGTCGGGAAGTTGTTGGTGGGTGTGTGCTATAGAAGCACCACCAGTGATCAGCAAAACAACGATCAGTTACTGCAGTTAGTAGTTACTAAACGAAGCTACTAAAATTGCTGACAAATTTCATCTCCTTATTATGGGAGACTTTAACTTTCCTGAAATAGACTACAATGGCTTTGAGGTCCATGCACCATTGCACCTGCATCTTGCAGCTTAGACGCTATTAAATTCTTCGACACGACGCAAGACTTATTTCTCAGTCAACATGTTCACGTTTTCGTCAGGGACTTCTAGACTACATATTCACATATGAAGACAATCAAATCGAAAATTTGGCTCACCTAGCTCCAGTCGCCAAAAGTGATCACTGCAGTTTGTCATTCGACTATGTAATCAAGGCCAATGTAAGTACATAATGAGGCAGTAAATTCGACTACCATAAAGGAGACTACATCAATCACTGCTGAACTCCAATGTATAGAATGAGACAAAGTCCTTGACAGTAAAGGCTGCGAAGAAACATGGAGAATCCTCAGACACAAAATCTCTGTCCTAACAGAAAAACACATATCTATTAGGTCAGGTAACATGAACGAGTCACAGCACAGGGACAAGTTGATCCAGCGTCGGACACTCAAAGAAATTAAAAGACGTGAAGTAGCATGAAGAAGATACAAAACATTCAGCAGTGATAGAAACTGTAAGGAATATAAAAAAGTATGAAATAAAGTTACGGCCATGATCCATCAAGATCACTTGACCTATCAGCGCAAACTGGTTCAGTCGTTTAAACAGAGCCAAAAGAAATTCTATGCATATGTTCGAACAAAACAGTCAGTTAAGATGAAAGTATATAGAATACTGAAGTCTGATGGCAGCAGGACAACTTCGGACAAAGAAACTGCCGACATACTTGGAGAACAATTTCAGTCAGTTTTTTCTCATGAAATGGAAACTGATTTGTAGCAGACAAAGTCACAGAGACTATACCCATTGAATTCATATGAGCTCACTGTACTGAAGAAAATGTTCTCCTTGAAAATAGACAAATCACCAGGCCCAGATGGTATCCACCCACTGTTCCTGAATAGAACTGCTTCAGTATTAGCAAAGCTTGTTGCTGCACTGTTCACTAGATCATATCAAGAAGGGACTGAGCAGCATGGGAATCACCGGGAAGTTGTTAGCATGGCTGGAAAATTTTCTGTCTGACAGGAAAATGACAGTCCAAATGAATAGGTCCTATTCTAGATTCCAGGCCTTTTCGTTCCTCTGCACTTTCGTTCTTGGGGGCGAAAAGTCCACAGAGAGAACTTTCGCTCCCATGGAACTTTTGTTCCGTGGAACATCGCTCCTTGAAACTTTCACTCCTGTGGAACTTTCGTTCCTCGGGAGCGAACATTCCAAGAACTTTCGTTCCTATGAAACTGTCGTTCCATGAGAACGAATATTCCAAGAACTTTCGCTTCAAATGTCCTAAAACACGACCTGAAACTAGCTATAAACCTTACAATAGCCTACACGCATTAATCATCAGCCGTAAATAATTTTCAGCAACTGATCTGTCGGCAATGCAGTGCTAGCGCAAAGGCGTTAAGTACCAGTAATTACCGATCGACCATTGCTTCACGTGTAATAACTAGCCGCGTGCACCGATTTATGAACTTCTCTGCCGTCAGTGCAGCGCTTTCGTAGAGGTACAGTTATCACTAATTAACGTAGCTTCACAAGACGACCGTACGTGCGAGTTGCCGTAATAACCGCAAATAGGCCTATTATTCACAACAATGAGTCGGGTACAGCAAGACACTGCAGCAATTGATGTTGGTTGGTTGGACTAACACGGACGCTAACTCCTGTATTAATGAAGCTTAGCAGTTCACCGCGATTGCGACTATATAACGAGAAGTCTGGCATCGTACGGCTATTCTACAGTTCGACACATCGCTTAGGGAGTAAGCTTAACTTAACATCTACAGCATCTACTATGTCTTGCGTTGTTTGCAAGCTGAACGTCTCAACGCACCAGCACACGTTAGAATGTGACAACTGTCGGCAGTTGTGCCATAGGAAATGCCAAACTGGTAAGTGTTCATTTATGTCCATCACATATTTTACTAGTTAGATTATTACTTGCACCGTGCGCGCTTTCAGAACGCAAACGACTAGACCTAACAGTTACGCTTGAATTTGTCGGAATAGGCCTAATTAATTAGCGTATGTGTATAATCGTCACAAGTTTCTGTCCTCACAGACGACAACATAACACTAATGGAGACGCATGAGAAAGCTAATAAGTTTATTGATAATTATAACAAAAAATACAGACATGAAAGTAGCATGGGTTTTCGACTGATGTCAGTCATACTGAAGCGCATTTACTTGGTACTTAATTTCTTATAAAAATGACTTTGTCTTAGAATTACATTATCTTGATCTCAATTTTCTAGAATAACGTTCAAGCTAATCTGAATTTTTTGCGTGCGTAGATGTCTCACTGGCGACATACATGCACGCCATGCAGAGGGCAACGGATATCACGTTCGTCTGTCTTGAGTGCAAAATTGGCGATCCGTCGCCACATGTGTCATTCGATGTGGCCGACGTCAGTTTCGACCACACTGGCGGCATACAAGCAGAGACGCTGGAAGTTAGTGACGACGACCACATCGACAGCGACGTACCCGACGACATTGCCGACATGACATACACGGTAGTTCCCAGTGGATCAACTCGTGGAAAAGACAACCTGGTCGGCAGCGACGGATTTTGTTACACTGGCAAGCGGAAGTATGTTCAGTTGCATAATTGTCTGTCTGTCTGTCTAAACGGTTATATCCCTGCTATAAAATTTCTATAGAACTGTCATCTGCAATATGACACGTAGCTCTGAAATCATGACATTGAATTCGCCAGGTGGCAGCACCCTGCAGTGTCGCAGGTGGCACTGGGATGACATGCCGTTGAATTCACCCAAACGTTCATCACACTTGCTTTCGATTTTGACCACATCACTGCAGTCGACGTCATTCTGCACCAGTCTCCAAAATGTTATCCAAATCGGACCACCCTTGGCAGAAAAAATGACGTCATATTGATTGTCAATATGGCAGATCTCCGGCACATCAGATTTCCGTGGAGAAAATCCCAGTAATAAGTAACAGACTAACAGGTGTGCCGTACCTGAACTGATTTTACTGAGTACAGTTAAGCAGACATTCATTCTATTGCCCTGTAGTTATAAATTCTCAATAAAAGCGTTATAGCATTGCATATAATTCTGCAGTCAAGTTATAGAGTATATTCAAGGCTCTGTATATTAGATCTCTATAGAAAATCCATTGAGCCCTTGAACCGTCCGACAGACAAAATAACATGGTTAGTCCAGACGAAATTCAACATGTAAGATCAAAGAGTGAGTGTCTGCCGAGTGAATGCTGAAGGGAAGAAACAGAGGCGTCGTGCAAACAAGTCATAAAGGTAGTGTAATACAGAAGATCGGAGCTGCGATTTTAATATCTGTGGAAACAGCTACATTTACTAGCCTGTATATTAGCGTTTTATTAGCTGCTGTTCACTGCCTACGTGTCAGCTGTTGGCGAGCTGATCGAGTCGTACGGCGTGTCATACCACCAGTTCGCCGATGACACACAGCTCCTCGTCAGCATGGACAGCACCAACGCCACGCCGGCTATCGACAGGCTCGCTCACTGCTCCGCCGCAGTTCGCCTCTGGTTGCTGCAGAACGGCCTCCAACTCAACGCTGACAAGTCAGAGGTGGTCCTTCTCGGCACCTCTGCTCAGCTCCGGTCAGCTACCAACATCTCCACTGTCAATGTTGCCTGAAGCACTCTGCCGGTCGCATCGAAGCTCAAGTCGCTTGGCGTGACCATTGATTCCAACCTGCGGTTCGACTGTCACTCGAGAAACGTTGCAAAGGCCTGCAACTTCCACACTCGCGCTCTGCGCCACGTGCGCAGTCTACTGACTGACGACGTCGCCCAGACAGTCCCGTGCAGCATTGTCGCTTCCAGGCTGGACTACTGCAATGCACTGTTGAGTGGCGCACCGGCAGCGACTTTCGATAAGCTACAGCGCGCCCAGAACAACCTGGCCAGAATCATCTGCCAGAGCCGGGGTCGCACGG
>Ga0209149_1002746_pt1 | contig 10108 bp, 6 predicted proteins | sample WorMetTyACAVOLI2_FD_187423 | JGI IMG/M metagenome (GOLD analysis project Ga0209149, IMG submission 187423) | Marine gutless worms symbiont microbial communities from Max Planck institute for Marine Microbiology, Germany - Olavius algarvensis... ... | reverse complement strand
CAACAAGCTATCAACACACGGGCCGCTCCGCGCTTTCTGCTGCAGTCAATGCAGTACTCACGTGCGCATTTCGAAAATAGATAATGGAGAAACGAAAACGAGAACGAGAATAAATTTCGATAATCGGTTATTCGATTATCGTTTAACATCCCTAGTTGCAAACATTTCTTTCATAGCTGCAGTCTGGATGAATATTTGGTGCACGGTACTAGTGTCATCGATCAACAGCCGGACATCATCATCAGGGTTGCTTGCAGCATGTTCACTCAATACCGAAGAGACGTCGCGCTGACGTTCGTTGACCGTATAGCTCGCAGATTGTGGATGTCCTTCAGCAGGAGTACCTTGCCTGTAGTGCGATGTATCATGTATGTGTTGCTGCAGTAGGCGCCCGTTGACGTCAGCCGGAAACAGTTATATAGTAATTAGATAAGTAAGTAAAATATCATACCAAATCCGGCCAAATGCATAGACTTACCAATGCTATACATGTATAGACACACCGAATCGAAATACTCAACTCAACTCAACTAACCTCCCCAAAAGAAAAGAGTAGTTTAATAAGAGGAAAGAAGCTAAAAAGCTTATGTATATATATAATATATATATATAATTATATATATATATATATATATCCCCGTTTCTTTAGTAAACAGTCGAGATGTTTTTTAAAAGTTGCTATTGTTTCACAATTAGTCAGTGATATTGGTAAACTATTCCATACGTCTATAATCCTAACTGTGAAAAAAAATTTCCTAACATCCAAATGCACTTGTGGTTTGTAGATTTTGAGTGTGTGGCCTCTCAAGGTTGTGCTTGATAACTTGAAGAAATCTTTAAGCGTAATGTTGTTAAAACCCTTGAACATCTTAAAAACCTCTATCAAATCCCCTCACAATCTTCTTGTCTCAAGTTAAACCAAACTTTTGTAATCGATCACTATATGACAAACTTTTATCACTCGTATTGATAATGTAGGCCATGGCATTTATGTCTGCTATGCCGCTCGGTCGTATAAAGAACGCAGATGTTGTTTTATGGGCGCTATTGCAAACAATGTCTAACCCTGACCCCATTTTAGCCGTAACCCTGAACCCAAGCCTACCTAATCCTAGCCTGAAATCCGGCGTTGTATTCCGCTTACTGCTCATAAAGATACAGCGCCAGTACTGCATGTAATGCAGTTTAATTACCGGTGATCGTCGTTGCATAACATAATATAACGTCGATACGTGGACTCAGGCTAAGCCTCTATGTCCGCCTCAAAATTCTAAGTTTGAAATAACTTCATCATCACAATTACATAACACTCTTGATCCACTTGGGAACATTGGATCATGGATCGTCAAATATACTCAAATAGCGAGATCCTGCTGCAGTTGGCTAGCTGCGAGTAATTATCACAACGACACGTCGCTGGCGACACGCACCAGCGACACATGCCAGAAAGATGCAGCGTTGCCTCAGATGTAGTACCATTTATGGTTCATTGTGCGCAGGCTGTGACTGAATAAGCTGCACTTCAGTAGTCAAGGCGACGTGGTGATAATATTACTTGGCTAGCTGTGAGGTCACGTGACAACTACGGATGTCAATTTTAGAGAATTTTTTCTGGATTCCGGGAACTTGATCGAGTCTTGACGCAGCGATCACATCGGCACCCACTGAGAAATTTGGTATCTCCATTGTGCCGATACCAATTCCAAGAAAAAAATGTAGTTGGTCTTGTGCGGAGCTGCATCTGTTTTTTTTATCAGCAGGCAATGAGTGTCATCTGATGTACAAATAGCCTGGGGTGCATGGCTGGGCTTACTCTCCTTCTCATCTGTGTATCTGCTGCAGGCCTGCTAGTGGTCATACAGTGAGAGAGGCGTGAGTGAGAGGGGAGGGGACCACGGATTAACCAAGATCCTCATCAAATCCAGAAGAAAACGAGCATAAAGAAAGCGTGGGTTCTTGTCGTCGTGTTTTTCGTGTTTCTTTCAGCTGTTTCCTCTGAGTTCTTGTTAGTATTAGAGACGACAGGTAACTGTGTGGCCTTGGATGGAAGGCTGAGTGCTTGTGAAGAATTTGAGGACAGTGAACAGTGAGGGTGATATATTGGGTGTAAAGGTGTAAGATGCCCACCAATATTTTCGATTTCGTCCTACTCGGTCAATTCAGGTTTGACTGAGTGGACTAAGGCTGTACTTAGTCGGATAGAGATAAATCTCTATATTAGTCTATATTGGGTTTCTCAGAAGAGAGTTCTGATGCTGTCTCACCTGTTTTGGGTTGTCCCGGATAAAGGGCCATTAGATGATTGTCGTCGTGTTAGTAATGATGGCGAATGCATACATAGTGGTATTGTGTATGTAGGCATGGCTGAAGGTACTTCAGACCGCAACTTCACTTTCGAGGCTCCAAAGCCTGTCGGTCGACTGAGGTCGTTCACTCGTCGCAGTCGATATCGACCGGTTTCTGGCTTGAAGTCTTCCAAAGACCAGCTTGGTTCAAACAGTAGTTTATCCTCTCTCTCAGGTAGTCTTGAGTTTGTTTTATATTGCTTGTAGTTAGGCTGTTTGTTTACTTTCATAATGCTCATGCATCTCCAGTAGGTAACCAAAACTCGGATTTACAGGGCCCGAGTAACCTGCAGATTTTCTACCCTGGGGCCTGAGTAACCCACATATTTTCCACCCTGCAAACCTGGGGTTCTACAGTTCTACAGAGCCTAAAACCCAGATTTGATGGCTTTCATTTTCTGCTGTTTTAAAATAAAAACAAATTCTAGTGGTAAGGTTAGCTTCTCTGGTCATTGGAAAATGGATGAGTGTGTCACATCTTATGTTGAGTGCCAGTGTTTTTTGCACTGCAATTGCATTATTTCAACACTCTTGTCTAACACTGCAAAGTTCTGCCTTCATTTCAGCTGCTTTGCTTATTTCGTGTGACTTGTGCATTTCATTGCATGGTGAATTGCTGATGACGTAAGTAAGTAAGTAAGTAAGTAAAATGAACGACCATTGTGACGAAATGACATAGTGTCACTGCGAAGGTACTTAACAAGATACTGAATGATAAGAAACAGCGCTTAAAAAGATGAGTTTTCAAGCATGAAGATGCAGATGTGACATGCTGTGGCATGCTGTTCCAAACAAGTGGTATGGCAGCTGAAAAAGCATGATCACCAATAGTTGACAGGAGTGTACGAGTACGACGGACGATCGATGTTGATGATGAGGCAGAATGCAAGTGTCATTGAGTGTCGAAATTCGTCGGCTAGGTATGACGGTGTGGTTGCGTGTAGACATTTGTATACAATACAAGCCTGAACTAGATCTGTTCCAGTGCCTTGAACCAGTGCAGTTGATGGAGGAGTGGAGTGACGTGTGTTTGAGCATCTTTGACCACCACTTTGTTGCAAATTTACTGCTGTGTGCTTGTTGATGTTTACCTCCTGGCTTTCATTGGTTCTTTGTGTGCATCCTGCCCACTTACAACCATTAGACGACAAATATTTGACGGAAGATTCTGGCAACTACAGATGAACCTTTTAACAGAGGAACAGGCTGGAACACGTCAGTTGAATTTGGCTGTTGGGGAGAGTGGCTACGTGTAGATGTCGCCATTGTAGCTTCAACTGCACATGCAACAAGAAAGACGAAAAAGAGTGATAGGCAGGCTGGGTTTACCGGCATGAAGATGGTTAATAGTTACCGATCCCAGTACTAACCCAGCTCGACGTAGATCAACTTTATTGATTGAAACCATAATTATACTTAATGCATATTTCAGTGCATCTGTGTGGAATGTGATAGGTTCAACACAGAATCTGCTAGATCCTGTCAAACTGTTCTCGATGCAGGACGATGCCCGCTCTCATCGCATCTCGTCTGAAGTGCTCAAGCATTCTCTGTACTCGTCAGTCATCTCGTCGTCTCCGTACCGGCGCCGCCAGTCGATGCAAACTGGCGATTACCGTCGTAGCCGGCCGCCGTCGATGCACAGTGAGGCGCCGTCCAACCCGAATTACGTCAGCGTGCCGGTTGTAGCACGCTGGGCACAGTCACTACCGGTATCTCCGGCTGAGAGCCATGTCACGAGCCCAATACACAGCCCTACAAACCTGCACCACTGGAATACCTTCATGTCGCGTGGTGCAACTCCCCGCAACTCGACTCCCGATGCCATGGAATTTGGATCCACGTCGACACTGGATGTTGAGGAGGACAGCTGGAAAGGTCTGCCGAGTTTATTTAAGCCGAGACCTCGGTACATACCTGGAGCGCCGATGCGGGGCATGTCTGATTCTCTTGATGAGACGATGGAACTGTCCTTTGATAACTCACGCACTGCATGTGAAGGCTCGATGATGGACAGACAGTACCAATACCAAAGTCTAGCTAGTCCTATGTAGTTCTCAGTATCTTCATCTTTTAATAATAATAGTAATAATTACAAGTAGAAAACTAGAAATCAGTATGCATCATATCCGCGGGGCAATGCAATACCGGCAGGCCCCTTGAGCGATTTTGACAAAATTTCTGTTGTTGATGGATTCCTAAGTCCGTCCGTTCTCTTAATTAGAATTTTAACACTATGGGTATAGAAATGTGGGCTTAAGTAGCTAAAAATTGTGAAAATTTTGATTTTTTTGGTAAAAATTTTACCAAAGGGACAAATCCCCCTGAGCGATCTTACAAAATTAGGCACAGGGAGGGAGTTCCAGGTCCGTACCCTCACGCCAAATTTCACTATTGTCACTCTTACAATGTGGGCTTACAGCCCCCAAAATTGGTAATTTCATTATTTTTGGTATATATATTTGCCCGAAGTTGGTACACTGGCCGTTGATGGGCAGGCTGTTACATTTGGTACAGTGAGGAGGGGCCTGGGTGGGCTGCGGTCTCGCCCAGTCCCCTCCTCGCTGTACCAAATGTAACAGCCCACCCATCAATGGCCAGTGTACCAATCAACGCCTTTCAATGGCCAGTGTACCAATCACTGTATAGCTATACGATGGTCCGTTGCTCTGCGGCTTTAATATGGCGATTAAAGGGTTAGCTAAAGGACTACCGAGAATTCTTGGTTTGGAAGTTCCCGATGGCAGGAACGCTGTAACGCTAACCATTATGGGCAGAGTCTATATTAATGAATGGCTGAGATAGCAGCATACCAATGAATGTAACCTCCACACAGTCACATGTAATGTTGTAATATCGACTTGTTAATAAAAGCATTGGAAATGTTATATTTCATCGTCACAGAAATTCGTTGTAGTAACGGTCACCACGTTATGACACTTAATATTATTGTTATTATTGTCACTATTTAAGTGCGGTACATTTTGTTCACTGTGAAATGGTTCTATTTAATAATTACTTGTTTATTTGTGACACTCAGATTTCACCATAACTTCGTAGTTCAGCTCTGATTGGTTGATAAGTAGCCCAGCAACTAAAACGTCGGTTTACCGACTATCACTCGTACAGTGGCAATGATGAGGTGACTATACCGCGTGGTGTCTGACTATCACTCGTACAGTGGCAATGATGAGGTGACTATACCGCGTGGTGTCTGAACCGATCTTCAGTTCAGTTACACTCGACTGAGTTTGCTGTGTTCTGTTTTGATTAATTTATTGTTTGTTCTGGAGGTGTTTTCTTCCTAATCAATCATCAGCAAAACACAAAGTGTCTGTGATAGGTGTTATTTACCTCCGACAAAGGAGGAGGTAAATGCGAGTGCCCGCAATGTTTGTCTGTCTGTCTGTTAGCAAGATTACTCAAAAACGCGTGCATGGATTTGGATGAAATTGTGCGTGTCGACAGGTGTCAGGAAATGGACGAACTGATCAACTTTTGAGCTCGATCGGTATAATAGTCCGGATATCGGAACCGGAAAATATGAAATCGACAGTCGGTCAAACTCAGAGCAGGCTACAGGTCACGGGTGCACTGCAGAGAGATACTGTTTACTCCACGTTGTAGTCCAAGGGCCAGGGAGTTTCTGTACGACGTATGGTTGCAGTTGCCCAATTTTCGGACTTTGGCCTATTTTCTTTGTGGAGGTACATGTGCTCCACCGAGTGCCCTTCTAGTTTTAATATATGATATTGAGTGCATGAATCCATGGTTGCTGAATTAATAAAATGATATGTTTTGTTTCTTAAGAAACCAAAAAAATCGGATTTCTATTTATATCTGATTTATTCCGTCGGTCAGGTTTTGTTTAGCCAGTATATACTGTAAGACTGGTTATAATGTACACTTTTTTAGTTGCAAAGAATGCTTACTGACTACTGAGCACAAGTGAATACTGTGTCTGTTGAAGTCGTACGATAGTCCACACCATTATCATTAGAAGCTGGCTGTGTTGTCAGCTATAACAAGTTGAGGATACAGGGTCAGTGGGCCGCTGGACATAGCCGAATGGGTCAGATGAATTGAACAGGCGATTTTTCCCGAAACAAATCGATTCGGACCGGTTTGTCCAAAACGAATCCATGAATCGATTGGAATCGCAAATCGAAATGCACTACTGGGATGATAAGTCCGTTAAGTCCTGCCACTGTGCTAATTGTTGTGTTGCAGTTGACGTGGTGGTGATGCTTGAGAGTGCATGATATATATAGGTTTACTAGTATTTACAACAGGATTTCCAAACTGGGGTGCACAGTGTACATTATAATCGAAATTTTAGGATGCATCCATGCTCATGCACTCAGTAGTGTTAGAACACTGAAAGGAAATGAGATCGGATTTATTGCAAAGCTCTTCATATTGTGCCATTTTTCTTCAGTGGCAATTTTTGAGTGTCACTAGTGTGATTGACACTGACTTAGTTCTGTGCACGGTTGAAAACTTCTGTTTTCCAGAGCCAACGGGACATCATAGCGCCTCAGTGACAGTTTCGGCTATAAAGTTTGCGCGAACACAAATTTACTTACTTTACTTACTTACGGACAAATGACTAATTTTCTTAGTCATGTGTTTTAGTTGTTGTGTTAATTCTAGTTGACGTCAGTTTCTCACATATGATAACAGAGCCCACCAGTGTTCTCAGTATGTATTTTTGTGTTTATTAGATTGTACATGTTGTGTTGTACTTAGTTACTATTTATTATCTAACTATTGTGTAATTATTTGTTCTGTATTATTATTTATTATGTCCTCATGTCGTCTACATCGACATACAGAACACCAAGTATCGTGTGCTGTTATTGTAATGTTGTATTGATCGCAGCTGATGTGGAGCTTCGGCTTAACACGATTCGTGATTCTGTAACTAACATTTCCACCAATACATCTCTTGCATTGTGAGTTATTTCAGTGTGAGACATCACTGTGCTGCATCATATTGATTTATGGTGACTAACGAGAATGCTACTGTTGCTCATTCCAGAAGCTTTCCATGACAGATATGACAGGATCATTTCAGTTTATGACTTAGTGGGTGCAGTGGTCTAGTGGTAGAGTATCGGACTTGTAACCAAGAGGTTGCGGGTTCGACTTACACCCGGTCCACTGCAAGCAACCTTGAGCAAGTTGCTAACCTACTGTGTGCCAGGCCAACTCAGCCTCCTACCCTCAGTGGGACGGGAAATGAGTAGTAGCTCAGCTGTTGTGGCTACAGGGTGAAGGCCTAGTGTAACCGATTGGCACAGTGGTGTGCCTGCTAGCTGCACCGTGGGTCAATTGTCCCTTAACGCGGGCAATGGGTGGCCACATAATATGTTGCGGCACCATTGGCTCATGCCAATCAGCTGCCACTTCAGAGATTGCAAAGTGCTGCTGGTCATGAGTCTGACTTATGTAAGTGGCACTATAACAAGTGTCCAGACCTTTACCTTTAGTGGTGCATGTTGGTGTGAAATAACAAGTTCGTTTGCCGTGTGATGACTTTTATGCTATGCAGTTAGTCTGTTGTTTTTGTCTGTCAAGTGATGGGCTGTAATGGGAGAAATGTGTAACAACTATCAGAGATAATGATAGTACATATACAAGTTTTAGTTAAGAATGAAAAGTCTAATAAAACTAATTTAATTCTGCTGTTAGCAGAAGCCCAATGCAGGTCCCGGGAGCTGTAGAATAGGCTGGATCCATTTCCTGGCCGGATGGCATAGAAGATAAACTGAACCGGGCTTTACTTTCATTAGGTTTAGTTCTGCATGTGTTGGTAGTTTTCACTAATGGTTGTTAAGCCGCAGCTCACAACAGCGAGAGCGGCTTAGTGCATCAGACAGAGCTGTCCATCTGTTTGTCCGTTTGTCTGTCTGTCTGTCGCCAAAATGCAAAAAAACGTGATTTTCTCAAAAACTAAGCAATTTAGAGCTATGGTGTCTATTGACGACCTATAGGAAGTTATGTAAGCTTAACTGGGCTGAGATCCGCCATCTTGAAAATCGACATGACGTCATTTTTTTCTGCCGAGGGTGGTCTGATTTGGATAAAATTTCGCAGACTGGTACCAGCTGTGGTGATGTGTGGAAATGGAAACCAGATGTAGAATTCCAATATGGCGACGTTTGGGCGAATTCAGTGGCATGTCATCCCAGAGCCACGTATCACATTGCAGGGTGCTGCCACTTGGTGAATTCACTGTCACGATTCCAGAGCCACATTGCAGGGTGCAGTCACCTGACGAAATCAATGTCGTGATCGTGCCACATTGCAGGGTGTAAGAATTCCATCCGGCATATTGAAAATCGTTTTTTGCCATATTTTATTTTTTTTTGTTTTTAATGCAGTTTAGGCTTTGATGAGCTGCGGCTTTCGTATCGTCTCCGATACACTTGTTTAGGTTTTTTATGTTGTAACTGGGTTGTATTTACAATTGTTTTGCTAGTACCAGCCAAGTGATTGGTTAGTGTGCACCAGTCAAATGATTGGCTGGGAAGATGGTCTCCAAAATGACCGATGATGTGTCGAGTGGGACGTAAAACGCTATTGTACTATATACTGCACTGTTACAAACATGGTAAAGATGCAGGCGTAGAATTGCACTGTTGTGTAGTGTGTCCATTGCACACTTATTTAGGTTTAACACTAGTGTATGCCATGTCGTCGTAGTCACGGTGACCACTTGTCTGGAAAACCTGGAAATGTTAGGGAATTTAACAGCTGTCAGGGATTTTACTAAAAGTCACGTAAATGTCAGGGAAAAAATCTTGTCAGAGAAATGTGGCCTAAACCTATTTATTGTAAGCTGTATATTTGCGTCCATACAGGTATTTATGACGCGATATGAGTAACACTTAACATGCCGATTGCCACGGAGGAGCGCCGTGAACCGTTAGGAATTTCACATTGTCTGGCGAGTGGTTGCCCTGCGTAGTATGGTGTAACATAGGCGTCTTATAATAGACTGGTGTGTCCTTGTGCCGCAGCTTGGTTACATATTGCTGAGAATATTGTAAGTTGGCAGACTGTGTCTTGCCTTGTGTTGAATGGCAGTACTGTCCTCCAGTCGGTAGAGTAGTGATGTTGATGACAGACTCAACTGATCAATCTTCTTTGTATTTCATTGTAGTTGAAGGTGTGTTCAAACTCCTTGTAAAATCACGATCTGCCACCAAGGTACCGGTCGGATCAACTAATTTATGCCAGCTAGGACTTAATGAACGCATTAGCTAATGTACCGCTGCTAAGTACAGGCACCGTGCAGGCTTTGGTGCCATGATTTGTTAGAATAGGAGCTATCTATTTCCTGGGGTGTGTTCAACAGCTCGCCGGTTGAATAGGCCGGACCACTAGGACGATCTATGTTAGACAGGTCAGCTGTTGGACAACTTTCATCATTATCCAGTAGAACAAAATGGCAGCGATTGCCGGCAGGCGATACAATACGCAGTGTTTGTATCGCCTGCCGGCAATCGCTGCCATTTTGTTCTACTTGATAAAGATGAAAGTTGTCCAACAGCTGACCTGTCTAACATAGGTCGTCCCAGTGAACACGCCCCTAGTAGGATGTCATAAGCGGAAACTATCCCAGGGTTCAAGCAGACATCTGGAGAGTTAAGATCCTGGTCCTAGCCCTCGATCTAGAGGGAGTGCACGACCTAAAACTGCATCATCCCTCATCCTCCGTGGCCACGTCTAATCAGTGATGTTGGTCTGGAGTTAGA
>Ga0209149_1002745_pt1 | contig 10109 bp, 5 predicted proteins | sample WorMetTyACAVOLI2_FD_187423 | JGI IMG/M metagenome (GOLD analysis project Ga0209149, IMG submission 187423) | Marine gutless worms symbiont microbial communities from Max Planck institute for Marine Microbiology, Germany - Olavius algarvensis... ... | reverse complement strand
CTGGATTTTCATGTGGCAACTACAACCGAAAGTGATCCGGGTTTCCGCGGATTAATCAAGATTCGTATCCGTATGTCTCCGGGATCGTTCCAAAATGTTGTGCATTCATTATCTTGTCGGCGTCAGTCATTTCGCCGAGTGTCGTGAAAATCGGCCGGTGACTGTATGAGAAACGCTAATAAATCTCCTTTAAAATCCGCGATTCCGCAATGGTGAGGAAAGTAGCCGGAGCACCACCAAAATTTAAACTTCTTCCGACTGGCAGGCCCAACCATCACACCAAGTTTTAATGAAATCAGCCGATTACTGTTGCAGTAATCCTGCTCACAAAATGACAGAACGACTGACAAACAAACGGCACTGATCGCATAATGATCTTGGCGGACGTAACAACAGACTCGTTTTGCGCCATTTCTGAGATTTCTCCAACGACTGATAGAACAGTGAGTCATTCAGACTCATTCTGGATTTTCATGTGGCTCCCAACAGGTAGGCTACTGCTCAGTGCTCACCCCGACCCCGTGCCGATCCTGTCTCGGCCATCCACTAGCCGGCATGCCAGCAGATAACATTACGGCACACTGAAGGTGAGCAAATAAACAGTGACCTCCTGTCGCAACCCTCCCAATTAATCCGGGCTTTGCACCGGCACCATTGGACGTAAAATCAGGTCACGCATGCGCGCTGCGATTTAGGTTTTTAAAGGTGTAAACGATAAACAGTCATTGAAGAAGCGATTGGGGCGTTGTTAAACACTTCGTCGTCTGACAGACAGGAACTCTGCGATTTTTGAATGACTATTTCAATTAGGCTATAGTGGCGCAACAGGCAACTGCGATATCGAGTTTGACGGGATCGAAACCAGCGCACGCACTTACGATCACGGCATGGATAATGGATATGTCCGCTGCAGCAGCGCCACATCACTGCAGTATAGGCAGTGGGAGGGGTTAAGATCGAGGCGCCGAAGGGGGTAGGGTGTGGGGAGGGGGTGTCCCCTCCCCACTGGGGGAAGGGTCTGGGAGGGGGCTATGCCCCCTCCCCAGAAAAAAAATTGCATTTTTTGCATCAAAATCACACGTCTGTGATGCATTCTGACACCCTTTTGAAGTAATTTTATTACTGGTTGAAAATGAACAACAATGCACAAAATGGTTCACTTTGCGATGTTATAGATAACCAAATATTATTTTCTTCGGTGGCGGAGGTCGATCGCTTGCCATGCTTATTTTATCACGTGCGCATGACGTCAGCGTCATGTCATGACGTGCCCGGCTGTAAAGACGATTAGCGATTCAACCAGCGATAACATACGTGGGCCTTACCAAAGTATTGTGTCTATTGGTGGACAACAGACTCCCGCACCCCCCACCCCCCAATGGTTGGTTTTGCGCAAATCGTGCGAGTTAATTGTCCTTCGAGTCGCTAGAGAAAGGTTATAATATTTAATAACAGTAACTTTACGGCTGGGAAAAAACGGCTTAGATGCAAATGGGGGGTTTGAACCTCCCAAACCCATTCTCTGGCTACGCCACTGCATCACTGTATGGCGAGGAGTTCTCGGCCAACGAAAAAAGGCAACTATAACGAAGAGTATGAAAATGGCTGAGAAATTCCGGTAAGTACTACATCGCGCGCTGTCTCGACACAAACAGTTTTTAAAAAATTAGTTTGTTAATTTGACGCACTAGGAGCATTTTAGCCTAAATACTGAATGACAAAATTGTGACAATTGAGAACTAGTTGTTATAATGTTTATCCGGATCTCCTGGGTCAAGCCTAAAAACCGAAAATACCATAGTTATCATTGCAGTTGACTTTGATCGATTTTCTCTTTACAGTACTGGCACAATGATCATATATGACAGACTCAGCATGCATTAAAGGGCAAAACACTGGCTACTTTTAATTTAGGCTGAAGACTCCTTTAGATTTTTTGGCTCAAAGTAGACGCATAAAAACCATGAATGAATCGAAACCCGGATGACTCGCATATGTTTGCCTAAGTTATCATAGCAAATGCTGCAATTTTAGTTCAGTCTTTTTAACCACTTATGACAAAGTTTATAAGCTATTATCCAGGTTTTAGGCTTGACCGATCTCCTGGACCCAGGAGGTGTTTTAGGCAAGTCAAGGTAAAGGTTAGAGCGCCGTAGGCGTGAGAATAGCGGCACGTAGGCGGCGTCGTAGGGACAGGCGGGGCGAACACCGTAGGCGTAATATTTACTCCATCTAAAGGATGGGTATTACAGGTAGTTTCATAATAACAAAAAAATACTCATTGGGCTTGAATTATTGTGGTAGCGAAAGTCTAGGATTCGCGGACAGATGAATGGACGCAGTCTGACTGCTTAATTTTAGCAGGCCATTCATTGCAGACTGGAGGCCAAAAAAATAAACAGATAAAGACGAGGCAACAGACGAGATCAGTTTCTAAAGGTGGTTCGACAGAATTACTTGCACTGTTTTGTTTTTGGTCATTAATAACATGTGCGATAATCTTGGTGTGATGCAATGTTGATTGACAGGTTTGATGCCAGCAGTCTTCTTCATGCATACAGTGGACTGCGAGGAGCAGCTGTTAGTTCTAGTTCGAGCCGACGGACACCATCAGCAGCTGTCTATTACAGTTCCTGACCACATCTCTCTTTCTGGTTTACACCGTCCTCGCCATATGTATGTATCTGTATATAGGCCTAAGTACATTCGTGATGACGACCGTTTAGCACATGGTCAAGGTCGTGGTGGAGCTCAACAGAGATAACATCTGTCAATGCAGATGGAAGCGGACCTGGTCGTCGCCGAGCGCAAACGAAGAGATTAATGCAGCCGAGGACAAGATTGACGAGTTACTACATTACTATTCTGTTTTGTTTGTTTAGCTCTATACTACAGAAATCTAACTGCCTATAATGATGAATAATATTATTATTAATATTAATATTATTTCAAGTTTGTGCTGTAAACTAGTATTATTATTGTGTCGGAATATGTCGGCCTATTTGCATTATTTCTCATAAGTGGCTTAGTTAAAATATATGCACTTTGCTTTCAGTGATAATGATTTCTTCATATTGAAACTGTTCTGCAAGTGTGTGTTGCCTTTAATTTAGTATTTCTACTTTTCTTGGCCAATGAAATAAGTGAATGTTCAATAAAAATGCGTGCCACATTGAATGCATGCCACTATTGACATTTGCACATTTTACTACGTTTTTTGTGTTTTCTGTAGACTTGTGCTTTTCAGCATTTGTTATGTACTATATCTACTTACTATGTACCAAATTTCAGTCAGTCAGTATTATTTTATAACTCCGTTGTGTATGATGTATTGGCATTATTTCTTGTGAGAGGCTTAGTAATTATATGCAATTTTTATTATTTTTACCTCAACATTTTGCTTTTAAATATAATAATTTCATCATGTTGTGACTGCTTTGCATATGTGTTGCCTCTGATTTGGTATTTCTATTTGGCTAGTTCAATAAAAATAATTGAATGTGCAATAAAAACATGTGCCGCATTTCTCTGGTTTTACTGCAGATATTTTAATATTTTTTGCAGCATTATAAAGGGAATTTAAAGGAATAATAGGCAAAGATAATTTCAAAAAATCTTAAAATTAGGAGTTAATACTGATTTTGTGATGGGCGGTCAAAGCTCCGATGGTTTGGCGTATTAGCAAAGGTAAAGGTCTGGACATTTGTTATAGCGCTGCTTTCAGGAGTCAGATTCATGACCAGTAGCGCTTTACAATCTCCGAAGTGGCAGCTATATATAATCGGCATGAGCCAATGGTGCCGCAGCGCATTATGTGGCCATCCACTGCCTGCACTAACGGACAATTGGACACACGGTGTAGCTAGCAGACACATTATCGCCCCAATCAGCTACACACTAGGCCTTCACCCCGTAGCCTACAATAGGTGAGCTACAACTCATTTCCCGTCCCACTGAGGGTAGGAGGCTGAGTTGGCCTGAGCACAGAGTAGGTTAGCAACTTGCTCGAAGTTGCTTGCAGTGGACCGGGTGTGAGTCGAACCCGATACTCTACCACTACACCACTGCAACCAAAGAATTGCGATGGATTGCTAAAGGAGCCAGAGGTCACAAAACTCTTACCTGTCCTCTGTAAACAACACAAAACAACTTCCAAAATTAACAAGAAGCTCAGCTGTCGCAGAGATGCCGCGCGACGCTCCGGATCATTGAAAATTTTGCTGTCACTCGAGGTTGAGTACGGCATAACTACTGCTGTTTGTCCGTTTTGCTACAACTATAATTTCTACCGCTTTTCGGTGAATAAAGATGAATATAAGAAATGTGCTGACCAAGTACAATAGCCAGCGTCTTGGTGGCCTTGCGTTCTCGCCTCGTAGCACTGCGGTCTTTGCGAGCTGCTACGCTTGGCAGTCGCCGCATGTAGTCAGACGTCATCTTGTAGATGCTCATTCGCGCGTGACGCAGGTAACTGGCAGGTGCGTGGCGTGACGTCACAGCATTGTCGTCGTTATCAGAGTTGTCGTCGTCATCGTTGTCGTCGTCATCGTTGTCGTCGTCGTTGTCTGACACAGCTGCCGAACTACGTCGTGACGCCGACATGACGTCATTGTGATGTCGTGACGACGTCACTGTGACGTTGTGACGCCAACATGACGTCATTGTGACGCCGACATGATGTCGATGTAACGTCGTGACGCCGACTTGACGTCATTGTGACGTTGTGACGCCGACATGACGTCATTGTGACGCCGACATGATGTCAGTGTGACGTTGTGACGCCGACATGACGTCAATATGACGTCTTGGTGACCTGTCTGTGCAGGTGGCAGTCACAGTGACACGTGGTGGCTGCAGCGACTGACATTCCGCTGACTGCAGCTCCACAGACAACGCTCTACAACACCATTGTAGTCATCCATTGGGTCATTTTACTTTTTTGGATCAGTCTTTCGCTTAGACTTTCGCTGAGTCCTAAATTCAGAATGAGACCAAAGATAAGCCAAAAAGTGAAATCGTTTTTCGTTTGGACTCAGCGATTCGCTGAGAGTTTCGCTGAGACCAAACTTCGGACTGAGCTATCCCTAAAACCAAAGCTAATTAACTCACCGGTTAATTATGCATGCACAAGATAGGTTAATCAGTTAGAGATTTAAGTTTTGATGAACGAAAATCACTTCATTTTTTCGCTAATTTGTAAAAAAAAACAATGAAATACGGAGATATCGGCGATGGCGTCAGCGATGACATTATGGAGTGAGCAGTGATGTGCGCTGCAGTGATTGGTTGATCTCAACTCTGGTCTGAGACCAAAGTTGAGCCGTATGGTCTCAGTCTTTGGTCGCAGCGAAAGACTAATCCGAAAAGTGACATGACCCATTGTATGCAAGTTACAGACGACTAGCTACAACTAGGTCTCTCGATGTTCAGCTAAATCATTAAAGTGAAAAAAATATTTTAAGTCCTTCCCGAGCCACGCGGGCCTACTGTGCGGCGCTGATCTTCGTTTCAGTAGTCCTCAGCCAGACACCAGCTTACACTGCGAGACCACGGATACGGGACTAGTGCATTGCGCGGTGTATTTGTTTATTCCTCAGTTTTCGCTGGTACTCATTGCGCTTACCCACGGAGGGATGGCCAGGCCGAGCTGACCTGGGTGGCTGGTCATAAACCGATATGGTTTACCCGCCAGAAAAAGGTTATCCATTCTGATACTAACCGGGCCCGGCGTGACGCAACTACGTTGATCGAGACCAACGCGTGACCACTAAGCCAAACCGCCACCACCTCTAAATCACTACCAAGCACGAACCGTTTCCCAATTCCACCAAAATGCGTTGAAAATGTGAACTGTACTCAGTCACAATGACGAGTGCTTAGAGGAACAGATTGGTTACGTGGTATGAAGTACTCCAATAAATTAAGTGTGGGACATTCCCCCCCCCCCGGACGTTCCCCCTCGGTCATATTCCACCGGACAATTTCCCTCACCGGACAATTTCCCTCCCCACCTAGGACATTTTTCTCCTGGCTGTTAAAGCGAAAATTTGAAAACTGGCACTAACTCATACTCCTGACCCTAACCGTCCCACGACTCGGGATCCTGACCCTAACCGACGCACGACGTGAGGTCCTGACTCTAACACTAACCCTAACCCTAACCGACCCACTGGGCGAGAATTATCTGAAAACTGACTCTAACCGATATTCCTGACCCTAAGTGCTATTGTACACGATAACGGTAGTTCACTTTATGTTGTAGATTGGCGGATGGTGGTGGTGGAAGGGGGAATGTCCTACACCATGTAAAAAGGAAGGTTTGTCTTGGGGGGGGGGGAGGTCCGGGAGAATATGTCCGGGAGGAATATGTCCAAGGGGCAATGTCCGGATGCCAATAAATTGACGAGGCAGTTATTGGTGACATTGAGCGTGCTTGCCTCGAGTCGTTAGTGTTCGGCGACTGTTGTGCGTCGTCGTCGAACGACACTGATCGGCAGCGATCGTCTACGTTGACTGAATGTTCTGTCGCCAATGTCGAAGTCCGCCACTCAACGGCTTCGTGGCCGCTGTCTGTCGGCAGTTCCAGACGCTGGTCGTTGTGTTCTGGTGGTGAAGTGCGAGTGTCTCTGGCGTCGTGGCCAGCCAGTGGTATTGACGCCAGCAGCGCCACTCGACTGGCGATGTCCGTGGATCTGTCCCTTCCTCGTGGATCTGAGAATCTATCGATCTGTCCCTTCCTCGACCTCGTGGTGGCACTTCCGCTAGAGCAGTCGTCGCCTGATCACCTGCCCTCGACTTACTCGACTGATGATACGACAAGTCGGACGCGTTGAACCGAGAGCCACGGCGCAATATCGACCTACAGCGACGTCGCAGTCACTCCACGATTTCCTCATCGTCAGTCAAAAGCTGTTTGTTTAAAAATCGCAGTAACAATGAACTATTAGTTTAGCCGCTGCTATGACAATTCTACGTGATCGTCTGATCGTCCGCTGCACTCTGTATTTGTGGAAACAACTGAACGTAGTCAAGTCAAACGATTTCCAGCATGCAATAGTCACATCAGTATAGTTTTCTGACATCAAATATCACGTTAATGCAGTCACAGTCAGTGAGACAGTGCGTTGCATAGACCTATGGTGTAAAAAACGCCAGTTTTCCACCTACGTCTACTATACAGCTACAGTATTTATTCACAGACTATAGCACTAAGTTACCGCTAACTCGTAATCCCCTGCAACATAATCGTCATATAATATAAAACTAGAGAGGCCTGCCGGCTTAGATAGCTCCACTGCTGCTGCTTCAGAGACTAAGTCTAAATTTAAAATTTAAAAAAATTCGCCAAAAATTTATTCCACAATTTTTTTGCGCATTGGCACATAGATCATGTGTGCCAAGTTTCGTGAGAATTAGAGATAAGAAGGTCAGCTGTCGCAGAGAGACCGCGCGATGTTTCGTGTCATTGAATAGTTTGCTAAGGTCACTCAAGGTCATTCGAAATGTCAGTCTTGAGAAAGGCGTAAGTCCCTATTGGTAGTTAATTGTAACTATGTATCTTCCACCGTTTCTGAGATATTCAACGTTAATAGCGTGACCTTGAAATTTGGTTTGGGATCGTTCAAGGTTATTTCAATGGCATATTCGAAAGATTGGGTACGCTTTCCTATTCACATTTTGCACCAAATATGGCCGTATCTTTAGCTGTTTGTAAGATATTCAGCGTCAAAAAATGGCGTGACCTTGAAAACTGGGTTACGGGTTGTCCAACGTCATTGAAAATGGCGCCGTTCGATAGACCGTATTATACAACTTTCTACTGGTCGGCCATTGTAAGTATAGTTCTATTTTGTACCGCTGTCGAGTTATTTGGCATTAAATAATATCGTGAGATTAGAGGGTTAGAGGTCACTCAAGGTCATTGAAACTGGTACTATTCGAAAGTTTGGGGGCGGTTTCTTATTTGCCTTCCATAGTGACTATGGCTCTATCTTGTATTATTTTCGAGACGAAGCGAGATATTGGTCTAAAATCGCGATTTTTCATACCCCCTTGCATCCGACGCCCCTGTCAGGGGGGTCCCGTCGGATTATTACCATACCGTTTGGTGTGCACCCACTAGAATGGTGTGGCTATATATCCGACGGTCTAAAACGTTTGAGGATATGCGTAACTATATCGACAGAATACCGGCGTGTGACAAACGGACAGACAGACATACGGACGGATGGACGGACATCTTTGACGGCATAGTCCGCGCTACGCGTAGCATCGTGTGGTAAAAAAACTGTACGAGGAGTAGCGATTTGAAAAAAAGTGTGACGACACACAAACAGATATAAAGACATCAGTCACCGATATGATAAGCCTGTGCTATAAGCCTGCGCTTATCATATCGGTGACTGATGTCTTTATATCTGTTTGTAAAAAGAATATCGTCAATGCGGTAAAAACACAAATCAATCGTTTGCTGTTCTGACGCTCAGAGCGAGTCGATATTTCACAGACAGGGGGTGGTGACGTGACGCATCGATCGTGCTTTCCCTAGAAGACAGCGGTCGCCCGGCCTACCCCCGTGCTAGCATCTGAATAGAGGATCTGTATGCGGCAACAGAATCAGCAGTGTCAAATTCTTAATAACGCTCCACAGTAACTATGGGTCTATCTTGCTACGTTTCCGAGATATGACCACGGGACGGACGACTGACTGACGACGGACCGACGTCGGCAACCGACGCATATCAAACCCTTAAAGCGGACCAGCAATAAAACGAAACATGCATTACTATGAATAAAATACAGTATAGTTTTAAGTCTAGTCTGCTTTAACCCTTTAATGGGCACATTACAACCACATAGCAACGAACCATGATACAGCAATACTGTGATTGGTACACTGGCGGCCCGTTGATGGGTGGGCTGTTATATGTGGTACAACGAGGAGGGGCCTGGGCGGGGCTGGAGCACTATAATTTACCTGTGTCCATGAAAGGGTAACAGAATCATTACCTGCGCGCCATCTGTCGAATGGAGCGAAACATTTTGCAGTAGAGTATGAGCATGACGAAACAGGGGATGTAGAAGGACGCCATCGACGAGCAGATGAGGAAGTCCGAGTTGTAGAATGTGCACAGAGTTGGAGTAAGACGTCGCTGCTCGGTATAGTTCATACCGAACGCTATCGGCGACGACACGGCGACCGAAATAACCCAGATCAGTGCAATCAAGACCATGTACGCCCGACCGGAGCCTTTCTGCTTGGCGTAGCGGATTGGCTGCGTCACTGCAATGAACCTACAGCATTAAGTGACGGCGTTTGACCGTCCAGATCTGTGCTCGACGCCATCGAATAGCTTAATGGGTCCATTCTAATCCACCGTAGGCGTTGGAAGCGGCTGGCCCGGGACCCCCCTCCCTCACTTTTTGGAAGGGGGAGGGGCAGTACTGCTGGTGGTTCCCACTTTTCTGGTGTTTTGTAGAGCACATTGTAACTGAACGTGAAAATAATAGCTAAATTATCAGTGAAGTGCATGTAAAGCCTAAGTGAGACGACTCCTTACAATCACATAAGTATCGGTATGATCGTTGATTGCTATTTGTTGATAGCTGCTTTTCAATGTCATCGGAAAGCACCATTACAGGTAAAATTTTCGAATTTTTACTACTTCTCTTCCGCCTTCACCACCAGGTAGCCGTGCCCCTTCCAGTTGCTTTAACCTCCCCCCCTCCCGATCCTCAGGGGAGTAGGCCTATATGGAATCCTGTTCAATTTAGTAGAGACATCACAATGTATAAATATCGATGGAAACTTGGTTAGACTAAAACGACGATATTTTACAAGAAGCTCGGCTATTGACAAGATAGACTAGCGTTACGATGGTTTACGTTTAATTCTCAAGTAGGCCCTATACGCGTTCATTGGTTGGTCATTATGCCGTAGTACTTGATACTGCTGTAAAAACTTACCGTTTACGAAAAATCATAATATGCTGAAATAGCGTTAAGGGTCATCCAAGGTCATCGCCGATCTTGCCAAACGAATATCGTGTGACTTCCTATTAGCGATGTTTTATCTATATCCTAAATCGTACTTGAGATACAGCAATAGT
>Ga0209149_1002744_pt1 | contig 10110 bp, 11 predicted proteins | sample WorMetTyACAVOLI2_FD_187423 | JGI IMG/M metagenome (GOLD analysis project Ga0209149, IMG submission 187423) | Marine gutless worms symbiont microbial communities from Max Planck institute for Marine Microbiology, Germany - Olavius algarvensis... ... | reverse complement strand
GTGCATGTGTTGTTGATCATAATTTTCTGTCATGACGTTCACTACCGACACAGCCCACAAGGCATTGACCTATACAGGCTCCACCGTCGCCGACAAACTGCCGACAGTGGGGGGGTGTGTCACCCCACTGTCGGCAGATGTCGGCAGTTTGTCGGTGTGTCACCCGCCCCCCTCCCCTTTGCCGACGCCCCTGCTGCTGCGTCCTCGTCTGTGGAATCATCCGCTATCTTTTTGTTTGTCGGCCGACAAACTACGCGCGCATTTAAAAAGTTGGCCGATAAAGTTGGACGATTTTCTCGGCCGATATAGTCGGGCAACAAAAGTTGGCCGACTTTATCGTTCGTCTGACATCGGCTTAAAGCTTGCTAAAAATTTATGACAGTGGGAAGTAGCCCCATGGGGCATCCCCAAATGCCAAATATGTTGCATTTTGTGGCTATTTTTTCCTTCATTCCCATTTCCCACCCCTCCATAGTATCCTCTTCGCTGCTTCTCTCTCTTCCGCTACCCTCCCGCCTCATTGCATCACTCTCCCATTCCTCGAGGAAGTGTACAAGAAACTTAGCTATCGAAGACAGAATGTGCTCAGCATCATAAAAACACACTAACACAATACCATAAGTATTTTTGTGTGTTCGCCGGAGGCATAATATTCTTGATCTGTCCGTCCATCCATTCATTTGTTCATTTGTTACCAAGTTGTGAATGTTATATATCGAAAATGAATTAAATGATTTCAGTGCCAGTTGGCACAACTGGTCCATGGGGCTATGGCAATAGCAGTTGACCTCGGGTCAAAGGTCATGATCACATGAGGCCAAAGTTAAATTTCGAAGCCTGGCGGAGACGTCGTTTTAAACCCTTTGAGTCGAGTACATATGCCTATACAATGAATGATGAAAATGTTGCTCTTGAAAACAGGGACGAGGGTGTTGCACATAGTTTTAACTGTCCCCTATATGGCAGGTAGGCCTCTTGCTGATGCAGTTGTTGTACATGAATTTTATGAATACTGTTTAATGGAACAAGAGACTCGTCATCGTCGTCGTTTCTGGCATGCAACTATTGCATAGCGCCATACATCGACATCATCCTCCACAGAGGCCGGTTCTGAGCCAAATCTGCTGCTTCGGGGAGCGTGAGGTAGTGTTGTTTCAGATCCTGTTGGACGGTGCTGAGCCACGTGATGCGGGGACGACCTAGTTGTCTTCTCCAGTCTGCTGGAGGAGAGGCTAACAGGATCCTCTTGGCATCTGCATTGTCGTCCATGCGCATAATATGCCCAAACAGGGTAAACCGGCGCGACTGGATTATAGCAGTGAGTTTGGGTTGCTTTGTTAGCCTCCGTACATCATCATTCCTTAGAAATTGGTACCATTTGATGCCAAGCAGCATACGCAGACACTACTGGTAGTGTGCATCGATCTTACGTGCGCCTGTCTTAGATATCGCCCAGCAGTCTGAACCATACAGGAATAAACACAAGATGCACGTGTTGTACAGCTTCAACTTCGTTGAGATGGCAAGCCGTGACCTCCAAATCTGATTTTCTAAGCTCTGCATGGCAGCACGAGTGATGGCACTTCGGCGGCTGATGTCATAAGTGCTTCCGGTTGATGAGTGGATAAGAGAGCCAAGATAGACAAACTACGATGACGTCCTGGCCCTGAACCTTAATGGTTAATGGCATGTCTTCCCTGCAACCCAAAGCTTGTACCTTTGTCTTCTGCCAATTCACCTTGAACCCTAGGGATGCTAGAAACTAGAAATGTTAAACTCAAATTATTTTGTAACCGATCTTTGAATTACCATAATCGATTATTAACCGATCATCGATTTATAAATGTGACATCATATTGGTATGCAGCAATGTGGAATAAAAGCTATGCCATGACAGTGACATCAAACACAGTCTGCTGACTGAGCCTCTCTGACGTGGCCACCGCTGGCTGTGTATGGTTTCAATTTTCATGGCAGCTTATGAGGAGCGGGCAGGGAGATGGCTGACGAGAGGACAGACAGACCGGCGGCGGCGTGCGTCTCCTAATAGCAGCGTCAAGGTAGCATCAGTTTCACGTCGTAGAGGGTATTGCAGGAGGCAGTCGACATTTGAACAAGTTAATAGTACCTTGATAAGACCGACAACGCAGACGGACGCTGGGAACCGATTGTCAGATTTTAAACCAAACATCGGTTTTCCGATTATCGTTCATCATCCCTACAAGAAACTCAGCTGTCGCCGACAGACCATGCAACAACATGTGCAGCAATCGTAATGGACGAGTGCAATTATTGCTGTCAATGTTGGTAACCGTTAAATAGCTTCAGGGTTCTTCAAGGTCAACAATTCTTCTGCCAATTGACAGGGCATATGCGACTTTCTATTAACAACTCATAGTAACTTGGGTCGTATTCAGCATTTTTGCCGCGCGATGCTATGCATAAGCGCGGCTATAGGCGTCATGAGGTGTCCGTCTGTCCGTCCGTCTGTCACGTTCCTAGATCATGTCAAAACGAATAAACATATCTTCGAAATTTCACCACCAGGTAGACACGCCATTCTAGTTTTTCATACCAAATGGGGTGGCGATATTCCGACGGGAACCCCCCTAACGAATGCAGGTGGGGTATAGGCAGAAATTGCGATTCTGGTCTAATAGCTGGCTATCGAAGATTGCTGGATGCGCGAAGTGCCAAAAACATTTACCGACGACGAAGCTGAGTATATGACATAGTCGGCCACGCACCACTGGCTATCGATGGATTGCTGGGCGTGCAAACTACAAAGTAACAAAAACAGTTACCGACGACCATGCAGTGTAGATCGCAGTCGGCCACGCACCATCGAATGTTTGTTTGTGACGGCCTGCAGCATGGACCAATATGCCGAAGAGAATAGAACAGAAAAGAATTTAATTGTATGCAGCCGAAACAACTAATAATAAAAGACTGCACTCGACGTTTTGTATTGAAGCTATACAGACACGAAGCATTGCACGTCCTCTTTGCGACAGCAGAGCTTCTTGTTTATCTAATTGCATTGTAGTGTGCAACAAGAACTTAGCTATTGCAAACAGATCACGCATTAGCTGTGCACACAATACGTCGAGGGCATCAATAGTAACCCTGTGACCTTAAAATATAGGTTAAGGGTCACTCAAGAGCATTGGAAACAGAACCATTGGATAGATCATGCATGACTTACTATTAGTGAAGTTATTTGACGTTAAATATTATCGTGACCTTGAAGTGTGGGTTGGAGGTCGTTCAAGGTCATTGAAAATGGTGCCATTTAATAGACTATATACGACGTTCTGTTGGTCAGCCGTTGTAAATACAGCTCTATCTTGTACCAGTTTCGAGTTATTTGTCATTGAATAATATCGTGACTTTGAAATCATGGTTAGAGAGGTCACTCAAGGTCACTCAAACTGGTACCATTCAAAGGCTTTGGTACGGTTTCCTGTTCGCAGTTTGAGTTTATAGTAACTATGGTAGTATCTTTAACCATTTGTGAGATATACAGCGTCAAAGAATGGTGTGACCTTAAGGTTAGGGGTTGTTCAAGGTCGTTGAAAATGGCGCCATTCGATAGAGCATATAACACTTTCTATTGGTCAGCCATTGTAACTATAGCTTTGACTTGTACCATTTTCGAGTTTAGTGGCGTTGAATAAATCGTGACCTTAAAATCTGGGTTAGAGGTTACTCTTCTTCTTTCTTCTATGGGGTGGCACACACTCCCTTTGCATGCCATTGCTGAGGCCTGCGTCATAGGCTGGCCCAATACATAACTCCTAGTGCGACACCATCAAGTTAGCCTAATAGTGTGTGTAGTATAGTTGTTGCGCAACCTCCCTTTTTAGAGAGGTGTGTTTAAGGGCTAAGGGAGGGAATGGGAGAGGGAAGTTGAGAGACTTTGTGCTATGATATATTTACCCTGTCGACCTGTAACCACTGTTTCTCCGGCAGCTAATACCTAGTGCATGATGGACGGCCTTAGCTCCCTGTGCACCTCTCGCTGTGGGTTCCAGGTTCAGGGTCCAATTTAGTGGCATGTGAAGTTGTGAACACAGCCATTAATGACCGACCAGAGGCTCATACAATATGTTAAGCCATTTTCATAGAATACCGGAAGGTGACGGACAGACAGACAGACGGACAAAATTGCTATATCAATGTCGCGCGTCAGCATACTGATGCGTGATAAAAAGTGCTGTTTTTGTCTACCTGAATCTCATTTTCTGCCTTATTCTGGGTGATCCTGTGAAAACTGCCAGATGAACTCTGCCTTTAAAACCGTCACCTCTGTGCTACCTAATGATGAAAATTGCATGATCCTACATACATTTTTCTGGATGCAGCATCAAAGTGTGACAGATGGCTGTTACATCGTGCACACTGATTTGTGAGTCACACCATCTGTAAAATTGGACTTTTCTGAAGCATTCGAGTAATTTTTCCATATCCCCAACCCCCTCCCCGACTTCACCTATAATGTGTTGAGTGTGATGTTAAACCCTACTATACCATACCCAACTTCACCTCGATGTCCCTCCCTGACGCCACCAGTGACTTACCAGTCTGGAATAGAATCAATCCTCGGACACCCGGGCGAGGGTTTATCGCTTTAAATTCAGCTGCCCTTCTTTATGTTAAATAAAAAAAATTAAATTAACGTTTGTTTGAAGTTTTCAATAAGAGGCTTGATACAGTTTAAACATTTAAAAAAATATATTTGTGAATGTAATGTGGTTATGTGTATGATTTGTGATAGAAAATGAAAACAGGAGAGATAGAGATTCTCGCTGACGGTGTTCAAGTGCTGAATCGATGTAATGCAATGCTGCCGTTTCACATCCATGATTTCCATGAGGTTGGCTTGTCGCTGATCACCGATTGGCAAGTCGCAGTGATAATATAGACATCGCAAAATGTTATCCTTGTTTGCCATCTTGTGCTTGTTTGTCTGAGAGATTATAATCTCTTACGTTGTCCTTATTTATCTTACCCTTAGATGGAACATACTTAGCAACATTTACATATTGCACATGCATTTGTCTGACGGTGGCGTAAGTACAGGTCAGTCTTCTTCTCGTATGCGTGTCGTGAACCATAATTGGTCAGCCACAAAACAGCGTCTTCATCTGCAGAGTGTAGCCGAGATAAGCCGCCGCCATTCAGTTTTGTCAGGGGGGAGGATTCGACAATGTGGGACATCGTCTGGGTCTCGCCACAAGGACACAGATCAGTGTCCGTAAGTCGCCATTTCCTTCTGCAGGCACCGCAGTGTCCCTGTTCCATGCAAAAAAGATTAAGCAGAGACCACTGTTGCCGAGGGAGGTCGAAACCAGGTTGACGGATTGTGGGGTCGCACACTAAGTGAGAATTGACCACCTGAGCCGACTTCCAGTTATGCCTCCATCGACTTTTGATGTCAACTGGTTGCAAGTCCAGCCACAACGGCTTCCTAGATGTCAGTGGTAGCAATGGTGGGCTAAGGATATCAGGCTGGACTGGCCAACTGTCATGTTTGACGATTTTCTCCACCAGCTTGTAAGTGGCAGCCTTTCTTCGTAGGGCTGGTTCAATGTTGGAGAGCACTGGAAGCCATGGGAGAGATGTAGAACAGAGGGTACCAGAGATAAGGCGCATGGTAGAGTTCAACTGCACATCGACCTGACTTGTGTGAGCAGAGTGTGACCAGACTGGGGCGCAGTACTCTGCTGCTGAATAGCAAAGCCCCAGAGCAAATGCCCGCAGAGTGTTGGCGCTGGCGCCCCAGGTGGAACCGTCTAGCTTCATCAACAAGTTGCTTCGGTTCTTCAGCTTGCCTGCAGTCTTTGTCAAGTCGTCTCTGTAAGACAGCGTACGGTCTAGAGTCACCCCGAGATAGGTTGGGTGGCACCCATGCCAAAGTGCTGGCCATCCAGATAAACCGACAGTTTGCGGGTGGCACTGGTATTATGCAGGTGGAACACACTACTGATTGTGTTGGAGGCGCTTCGCTTAAGTCGCCACTGTCGACAGAAGTGTGACATCCGCGCCATATCTGTCAGTCTTCTTCTTCTTCTCGTATGCGTGTCATCAACCATAACTGGTCAGCCACAAAAAAGCATCTTCATCCGCAGAGTGTAGCCGAGATAAGCCGCCATTCAGTTTTGTCAGGGGACAGGAATCGACAATGTGAGACATTGTCTGGTCTCGCCACAAGGACACAGATCAGTGTCTGTAAGTTGCCATTTCCTTCTGCAGGCATTGCAGTGTCCCTGTTCCGTGCGAAAACGGTTCAACAGAGATCACTGTTGCCGAGGGAAGGTGAAGCCCGGTTGCCGGATTGTGGGATCACAAACTAGGTGAGAATTGATAGCCAGGTGCAAGCTTTGGGGACATGTTCTTCAGGAATTCCACGTGGATATTGTTGTAACCTGTGGCTGTCGCTGGTTTCGTCTTCTGTCAGTAACAAAGGGCAACAGTCACTAGAGGGCCAGTTACTCTAACTCGTAGTTTTAGACTAAAGTGTTGCTATTTGTGAGTTTTCTGATCTCTGTCTAACTGTGTGACATTAGTCCAGGCCATCTCTTTCCAAACGTCAACGTGATCCACAGCACATGAACATGACCAAGAGACAACACTGATGTGTATAGCAGTGAGCATATGTTCTGCTGTTGAATTTCAGGTCAAAGAGTCGCTCAGGCTACAACATCGATATCTCGATCTTCGACACCCCGAAATGCAGCGCAATTTAAGGCTGCGGTCAACATTACTGTTTAAAATGCGTGAATTTCTCTGCCAACAGCACAGTATGAAACTTGATTGCTTTTTTTGGGATTTCTTAAAATGTGAAAAAAGCATGATGTCTATCTACATCCAGTTGCATGAGGAACTAAATAGTTTAATTGCACTTTCGTGTACTCTGAAAAATGCAAATTGTGTCACAGTCACGTAAAATGCCACAGAGGCACTGGATGATGTTTGTCACCGATGCTGTCTGGCAAGACTTCTGCTGGAATGTTGCCACTGACACGTTGTTGTCATGCACAGCATTTTTAGGACGTAATACAAAATTTGACTAGATTTTGTGAGAAAATTTTTCTTTTTTAGAACCGGTCATGCATAAAGTTAGGCATTTTCATATTGCCTGCATGCACAGCACTACGCATTAAAAATTATGGTGTAGTGTCAAGCATGAAATGTGCACCATGCTCGTCACAGTACGCTTCAATATTACTAAGCAAGTGTGTATTTTTTCAGTGTCACAAAAGGCTGAAGTTAGATTTTGACGCCTGGCAGAGGCATCAGTCTCTACCTCTTAAGTCGAGTAGCTTTTCTCATTATGGGATGTTCGATCTAGAAATTTTAAAAATAGTGAAATTTTGTACATTGGTCAGACATAGCATCCAGTTTCCATTTACAATAAGGGGCAGGGCTTGTTCAGCCGGGTAGTCTGAGACCACCAAATGGGTCCATAGGCCATCCCGAGAAAAACTGTACAGGGTGCACCAATGAAAAACAATCCCCTAGAAAAACTTCTGTACATCAGCAATAGCAATACGAATTTGAGCCAAACATTCGCACTTTTTTATTAGAGTATTCACACAACATATCCTGCAAATTTCATTAAAGCAGCTGATATGGTTAAACAGATACAACAGTTTAAACTTTAAAGTTCACTTTTTCAAGTGAACGTGCAGCTGTGCACTGAATATTCACGAATCAAACTTTGCACAATTTTTCGTCAACAGTTCAAACGTTTCAGTGATGAATGTCAGCTGCCCGCTCGGTATTTAAACAGAGTGTTCAAAATGTCCACCAGCTGCAGCAACACATGATCGAAGTCTCTTGTGAAATGATAAGATTGCCTTATCAATGAACTCCTGTAGCAAATCATTTTATATCGCCAGCAAAGCAGTCTTCAGCTCTGCAACGTTGGTCGGCTTTGGCGTGTAGTCTCTGATAGCGTTCCAGCATCGCGCCACATACATGGTAATCCATTGGATTTAGATTTGGCGAATTTGGTGATCATTCATCTTTTCCAATGAAATCAGGGCAATTCTTCTGGATCCAATCTTGCACAGAAGCTGCTGTGTGAGTTGGGGCTCCGTCTTGCTGAAAGATGAAGTTGTCTGATAGGAAATGTCTGCAGTCTTTGATCAGATTAGGCAAGAGCTTGGTGGCGTAGCAACTGGCGTTCACTCTGGCCTTTTCGTCGACAAAGTGAAGTTGACCTTTACCGCCACAGCAAACCCCGGCAGACACAATCAGATGTGGGGCAAACTTTGCACGTTCAATTAACAGACGGCTCGCACTGACGTTCTAATTCCTTCCTTTCACCCAGACGCGATCATTCTGACTGTTTACTGGAGGATTGAGATAGTCAGTCGTCTGAGCAGAGCTTTGGAATGCACGAGTCATTTCTGTTTTTATGGCATCCGAGAGGACTTGAGCTGACACGCGTCGAAATGCTGACAACTTGAGATTGCGTTTGGCAGTTCGACGGACCGAAGTTGCGCTGATGTTGAGTTGTCTGGCTATCTGGCGAGAACTTTTGCTTGTACCACGCTTGTCCTCCTGAGAACAGATCAACTCGCCTCCCTCTGCGATCTTTTTAGTGGCACGTGCAGATCTCGGCCTACCGCTACCCGCGCGAAGCATCACAGCTGAACCCGTCTCATCGACCCGGCGGAAAATCATCTGCAACGTGTTCAAGCTCAAGTTTTTGTCAGGATAACCTGCTCTAATCGCTTTTGCCCCAAGTCCTTGTTCGCGAAGTGTTTGAATACGTATTTTGTCAATAAAATTGTCCCAATAATATCACAACGACTAGCATTGACATCGAAAATGACATCATATTTCAAAGAATATTAAATATGCAAAGAGTAAGTAAATATGTGTGTACGACCTAAATATCAGCGCTGTTATTTTTATGTCAGAATTCATTACTTGTTCACTTAGAAAAATGCACTTTTAAGTTCAAATAGTTATAATTTTTAATCAAACCAAATATTGTAATGAAATGTAAGTAAGTAAGTAAGTAAGAGTATTTCTAAGGCGCAAAATTAAGCAAACAGTCACAATGCGCCGTGGTTGACTAACTCCCGAATAGAAATGTTTTCAGTTGATGCTTGAAATGCGCAAAGTTCATGTCTCGTCGCAGGTGCGGCGGTAAACTGTTCCACATGCGGGGGCCTGCAGCACCGAAGCTTCGATCGCCGAAGTTGTTATGCGTCCGTGGGATGAGGCATGTCCTGGTGGTGGCTGAACGTAGCTGACAGCGATCACTGTCCGTAATGAGTTGGATGGCCTCTGCTATGTATGCAGGTGTCTGACCAGCCAGCGACTGGTGTACCAGGCATGCAACCTTATATTCGACTCGTTGACGGACAGGCAGCCAATGCAGCTGATGCAGCACTGGCGTTATGTGGTCACATTGTCGAGCTCCTGTGACCAGACGTACTGCGGCGTTCTGAATGGACTGTCACTGAACCTTCCGCAGAAGGCCGTCTGACATGCCGTACAGCATGGAGTTGCAGTAGTCCAGACGACAGCAGATAAACGCCTGGACTGCTGTTTTGGCGGCGGTGGTTGTCATTGATCGAACAGCTGGACGCAGTTGTTGGAGGTGAAAGAATCCAGCTCGACAAAGCGCAGCAACATGAGATGATAGTGACAGCTGGCTGTCGAGGACAACTCCAAGGTCATGAGCGGATTCAGCGACTTTGACTTGCATCGACAGTATTGGAATGGAATGTCATCGATTATTATTATTTATTATTATTATTATTATTATTATAAATGTCAAGATTATAGTGACACTATCGCAAAAAATGCTGCAGGGGCACTGTACAAAACGTTGTGTCAAAATTAACAGTTAGCGCAATCATGTCCGGTCTTCAAAGGATGCCTTGAATAGCAGTGTTTTCAGTTGGCGACGAAATGCCAAGTACGTCGACGATGTTCTGACCGACGAAGGCAATGCATTCCAGGCCCGTGCAGCGGCCACTGGAAAAGCACGGTCACCTAGAGTGGCTCGTCGCGTTGACGGCACGAGTAGTGTCGATGTCGATCCAGACCTGAGACGGCGGCGTGATTCAACGTCAGACGTCAGAC
>Ga0209149_1002743_pt1 | contig 10110 bp, 7 predicted proteins | sample WorMetTyACAVOLI2_FD_187423 | JGI IMG/M metagenome (GOLD analysis project Ga0209149, IMG submission 187423) | Marine gutless worms symbiont microbial communities from Max Planck institute for Marine Microbiology, Germany - Olavius algarvensis... ... | reverse complement strand
AACACTGCCCACTTTTCAAAAGCTGCGGGCCTGCAGGTATTGCAGCATCTACAGCATCACCCTTAATACGGGATGACTGATAGCTGCGCCGAATGGTGTTCGTCAGTCCTCGCTGACAGTGACAGTGGGTAGCTCATTTCACTTTTTGGATCAGTCTTTCACTGAAACTATCGATGAGCCTGAAATTCTGGCTGAGACCAAAGATCGGCCAAAAAGTGAAGTCGTTTTTTTCGTTTGGACACAGCGCTTCGCTGAGCGTTTCGCTATGAGACTAAACTTCGAGCGATCGCTAAATACAAAGCTAATTAGCTGACTGGTTGATTTTACATTCACAAGAGAGGTCAATCGGTTAAGTTTTGATGAACGAAAATAACTTCACTTTTTCGCTAATTCATAAATAAACTAAACGCTGACATGTGACGATATCATGCCAACCGGATGGACGCCCGCCGCAGCCAGTTCGACCTGGGAAGAGTGGACGCGTACATTTAGCCGAGGGCAGCAATGTAGTTGTTTTAGAACAAGAAATACGTTCTGTCGAACTCGGAGTCTGTCCAATGAAACTTTTTCATTTTTTAAGCGCCTCACTTTACTTTAGTAAAAGAGGCAGGCACTTATTGAGATAGGCTGTGTCGTGACGTCGTTGGTCGTTGGTTGGTTGTCATGCGCGTGCACTGTGGCCAAACGGTGCATCCTAGGCCTATAGTTACTATGGAACACTAATAGGAACCCTTACCCCAGGAATTCAACGGTACAAATTTCGCCCCCTGGGGTGACCCCTAACCGGGGAATGGGCCCCCCGTGAGGCGCTTTTTGTCAAATTACTTTGACCTCTTGTTTGATCACGTCATGAAAATCGGATGATTTTTCACTGAGATATGGCGATATATCGATTTCCAAATGGCGGCCGCCCGCCATCTTGGATTTGTTTTACCACCATAGGAGACTACCCACGAACTCCCTGCTGCTGGCCGCAGCTGCCTGTCAAATTTCATGTCGATCTGATGCACAGATCTGAAATATAGCTGTTTGAATTTTTCGCATATTTGGCTTGAAATGCCTATTCAGGTCCCCAAAATTGGGGTTTCGGGGGACTTTGGACCCATAACTGTGATTATTCATCATCGAGACCCCCAAAAGGCACATCCTTGCGTAAATCCGCGTCTTTTAAGCTATCAACTGTAAAAATCCGTTGAGGGGTCTGACCTGTAGGCGAGTTGACAGAAAGTGTGATGGACACACACACAGACAAATAAGGGGTTAAAATGTTATAGGGTTAAGGGGTTGACGTTAAGGGGTTAAGGTTAAGGGATTAGGGTTAAGGGGTTTTAGGGTTAAGGGCTTTTGGGGTTATGGGGGTTGGGTGTTTGGTGGTTACGGTTAAAGGGCCATTGGGTTAAGGTTAAGGGGTTAAGGGGTTGGGGTTAATGTAAAGGTTAAAGGGTCTGACCAGTAGGCGAGTTGACAAAAAGTGTGACCGACACACACACAAAAAAACAGACACACACACACAGGTAAATTTATATTCTCTCCATGCATAGCATTGGACAGACAGTTACCGTATTGTACGGAGTTCGGGCGTGGTCGTGCTGGCATCTAGCGAACGGAAATAAAACATGTCCCAGGCTATTCACGCATGTCATTTTTAATAATTTTGTGGCGCGTGGATCTCAGGGGTCCGGTTTGTATGCCAAAGTTCACCAAACGTCGCATACGTGTCTCTAGAGCAATCATCTGTGCTTAACAAGTCTATTTCAGAATTACAATATTCGGCCGCGTTCGGGCGTGAAAGCAGAAAGTTTGCGGGCGGGGTCTCAAAATATGCCAAATTTCGTCACTTTTTGGCCCACCCTGTAGTTTAAGGAGGACCAGGAAAAATCTAAGTAGTAACTTCTCTATTCACACTCAAGGTCCACCACGTGTAAAAGTTTCGCGAACCTCCGTTAACCTGGGCCGGAGAATAAGGCGGCCATAAAAAAAAAACATAAAAAAACATTGGCGAAATATAACATGGAAGCCACGCTGAGCGGGCGTCCACAACAAAGAAATTCAGAGATATCAGAGATGACGTCAGCGATGACATGGAGTGAGCAGCGATGCGCGCTGCAGTGACTGATTAATCTCAACTCCGGTCCGAGACCAAAGTTGAGCCGTTTGGTATCTGTCTTTGGTCTCCACGACAGACTAATACAACAAGTGAAATGACCCATTGTCCAAAATACCGGTATACGTCTTTAGTTTCCGTTTACACGTGTTCAGCGACAGGACATCTCGCAAAAGTTTTAACGTTATCAAACAAGAAACTTAGCTGCCGCTAGCAGGTCGCGCTCACTATCATATAACAGTCCCGGTGGAATACGACAGTAGAAATAATTTCTCACATAAAAAGCGAAACTTTGCCAATTGCCAATAGAATATTCCGCCGTAAACCCAACCTTCTGTCCGATCTACGCACCGGCGTTTTCTGTAGGCGTCCTTATACAGTTACTACAGTAGGCCTTCATCTGAGAAGTTATGTATACTCTCGAACGGCCACTGGGCCAGTACAAGAATGCTTCATACGATACAGTCAGGCTCTTAGCAGCGTAACTCAAGAGACCCAACTGAAGAAAGACAAGCCGAAAACTGCTATCGTGCGAGGATAACGACGTGGCCGCCAAACGTTTGGAATTACATATCCACATACGTGAATGCGATGTAGTTTACAAAAGTCGCAGCAACAAAAAAACAGCAGGGACGGCTGTACTCCTGTTGCTGTTAAACGAAAAACCGTACATGACCTGCCACTAACTACAAACTAGTTTGTTTAACCATGTGCACATTAAAACCGCACAGCAACGGAGATCGGTACACAAGCCGTTGACGGGTGGGCTGTTACATTTCGTAGAGCAAGGAGGGGCATGGGCGGGCTGGGGCCCCGCCCAGGCACCTCCTCGCTGTACCAAATGTAACAGCCCACCATAAACGCGGCCAGTGTACCAACTTCATATTATTCGATATGGCACTACACGTACCTTTGCACTGTAAAGCGGTCCACACAACTGCGATAAAACTACAAACAGCAATAAAACTGCAACACAACAAAGTTTTATTGCAGCTGCGCGAGAACTTGGCCTGCTTAAAGTCGCGCAGGCTGTAAACGAAACAACGTACATGTACTAACAAAGACGGTGGTTGCGTCGAACGTGCTTTTGTCATCGCTGTTGCATGCACATGATGATGACATGCACACTCACGCGATCTGACAGCAACAACTTGCGATTCACGAAGGACTCTGACGACTGCACCGCAGAACGTTCAAAAACAAGAAGTGTGGCCGCCGGGTTCGGCCGACACGGCATGCCCCCGCCCGCCTCTAATGACACAGGTACAGCATTCTGTTGCCCGAATTAAGAAGAGGCACAGATGAGACGTACAGATGATGTGCGCTTATGACCTTGACCTTTGACCTTGGAGGTCATGGCGCTTGTGGCTGATGCGTGTCGTCGTCCTCCATCTGTATACAAAGTTTGAAGTTCGTAGGCCTTACCATGCGGAAGATATGGTGTATCGTGTGTGTCAGCATTAATGGGGCTGGTGACCCTGACCTTTGACTTTTTGACCTTGAAACTGGTGTGCAAGTCGCGGGAAACTTCCTTCCAAATTTCGGCACGCTATAGGCCTCTGGGTTCTCGAATTACTCGCTATGTACGCGACGGACGGACAGACGGACACGGACGGACAAAAGCAATGCTTATTGACCCTTCTCTATGGGGGCGGGGGCATAATAGTCAACGTTACTTCAAGCTCACCGATCACGACCTGCAATGAAACGACGTTTCACGAATCACGAGTAATGGACGATTAATAAACGTAACTGGTCGGTATCCCATCGACATATTCAGCCGGACACTTCGCCTCCCAGACAATTCCCCTTCCCTTTTTACATGGTGTAGGTCATTTCCCCCGTCCACCACCATCATCTCCCAATCTATGACACAAAGCGATCTACCGTCAACGTCTACAAACTTGATAGCGGTACACCAGTTAGAGTCACGAATACAAGTTAGTGCCAGTTTTCAAAAAATTCCCCGCCCAGTGGGTCGGATAAGGTTAGGACCCCGCGTCGCGTGTCGGTTAGGGTCAGGAGTATGGGTTAGGGCCAGTTTTTAAATTTTCGCTTTAACCATGGGGGAATGCCCCAGGTGGGGAGGGAAATTGTCCGAGCGGTGGAAATGAATGTCCAAGGCCAATGCCAAGGGGGGGGGGAGGATGTCCTACACTCAACTGGACAGCCTGCCTGCCACCGGCCACAGTAAGTTCCAACTGTGTACCCACAGATCTCTGTTAGTTAGATGAGTCATCTTGTTGTAGGCACCGATTCATTATTAGTCATGTAATACCAACGGCGTTAGAGTGCAAAGGTACTTATAGTGCCACATCGAATAATATGAATTGGTACACTGGCCGTGTGGGGGCTGTTATATTTGGAACAGCGAGAAGGGGATAGGGCGGGGCATCCGCCCGCCCAGGCCCCTCCTCGCTGTACCAAATGTAACAGCCCACCCATCAACGGCCAGTGTACCAATCACCGTTGCTCTGCGGTTTTAATGTGCCCATAAAGGGTTAACCGGCATATTTTGATATGTGTTCTGTGCATCGGCGCTGTCGTTCTATACGGTTGTCTGTTGTAGCGTTGTCGCGTCCAGGCGATTGTTTCAATCATGAAGCCATACAGCTACAGTCACTGCTAACCACTAACAGACAAGAACTTAGCTATCGCTAACACATCGCGCGTCAGCTGCGCACACAATACGTCGAGGGCATCTAAGCCTCCTAAGTAACTTCGTGACCATGAAATCGAGGTTACGCGGGTCACTCGAGATGACTGGAAACGGCACCATTCGACAGATCGCATATGAGTTCCCATTAGCGTTCCATAGTAACTATGGCACTAGCTTGTATCGTTTGCGAGATATAGCGAGTGGTTGGTCGAAAATCGCGAAATTTTTATACCACACCTATATTTAGCGCCCCCGAAGAATGAGGTGACTCCGTCAGACTTTCGAGAAGATGTTTGATAGCCATAAAACTAGAGTGATTGGGCTACCGTGCGGTGAAGAAAAGACGACAGTATATGATAAACCATTTCGATAGAATACCGGAACGTGACGCACGGATTAACGGATTAACGCACGGATTAACGAACGGACAGACAAAATAGCTATATCAATATGAAGAGTCAGTATGCGATAACAAGAAGCTCAGCTGTCGCATAGAGACCGCGCGACGCTTCGTGTCATTGAATATTTTGCTAAGTAAGTCACTCAAGGTCACTCAAGGTCATTCGACATGACACTGTTGAGTAGGGCGTGTGTAAGTCCCTATTAGTATTTCATTGAAACTATGTCTGTATGTCGTACCGTTTATGAGATATTCAGCATCAAAGAATGGCGTGACCTTGAAACTGGCGGTAGGGGTCGTTCAAGGTCATTGAAAATGGCACCGTTCGATAGATCATATACGACTTTCTATTGGTCGGCCATTGTAAGTATAGCTGTATGTTGTACTATTTTCAAGTTATTTGACGTTGAATAATCGTGACCTTGAAAAGGTCACTGAAGATCATTCAAACTGGTACCATTCGAAAGCTTGGGTGCAGTTTCCTATTGGCCTTCCATAGTAACTATGGCCGTATCTTTAACCGTTTATGAGATATTCAGCGTCAAAGAATAGCGTGACCTTGAAAACTGGGTTAGGGGTTGTTCAAGGTCATTGAAAACAGCGCCGTTCGATAGTTCATATACGACTTTCTATTGGTCCACCATTGTAAATATAGCTCTATCTTGTATCGTTTTTGAGTTATTTGACGTTGAATAATATCGTGACCTTGAAATTTGGGTTACAGGTTACTCAAGATCATTCAAACCGATACCATTCGAAAGCTTGGGGCGGTTTCCTATTCGCCCTCCATAGTAACTATGGCTCTATCTTGTATCATTTGCGAGATAAAGCGAGATATTGGTCGAAAATCGTGATTTTGTCATACCCCTTGCATTTGACGCCCCCGTTAGGGGGTCCCCGTCGGAATACTGCCATCCCGTTTGGTGTGGGAAAACTAGAATGGTGGGGCTACCCGATGGTGAAAAAACAATTGAGGATATGTGTAACCGTTTAGACACATACCGGCGTGTGACAGACAGACAGACGGACATCTTGCGACGGCATAGTCCGCGCTATGCATACGCGTCGCGCGGTAAAAACCGCATACGGGTGTGAAGATGCAGTTGTGCCCTCCCATATTTTCATTATACTAACATAATTAAGACCGGCTGGCTTAATTGTACTGTACAGTATTTAGAATGGCACCTTTAATTGCTGGCACTAATAGGAGGCGTTTTAGGACAGTCATTGTGACTGATCGTCCATTCATATTTGATATACTGAAGATGGACAACATGTGACTGACGTCCGTTCATATTTACATGAACGATATACATTACGATATACATATACTAGGCCAACTCAGCCTTTCATCCTTTCGGGGTCGATAAATGAGTAGTAAGCTGCAGCTCTACATGTGGTCACCACAGTCCGTGGCGGCGCCATCTGGTGAACGCGAACGAAGACTAAAGGTAACGGCGCTATATAAATCCACGTACCGTACCTTTACCATTAACGGCAACTCTAGTGGCTGTGAGACGACTGACCAATCAGCGTCGAGGTTAATCGATGACGTCATGACATCGACCAATGAAAACAGCGGAAATGAAGTTAGAATAGTTGAAGTGAACTGTGATAACAGTTTTGAGAACATTTTACGTGACGAAGTCACCTTTAGTGATGGTTATCGCTACCCTGCAGACAGCAATATCAACGGCGATCCACGGTGACTATAGAAGATCACTTGGACAAGTCACGATTTGAAAGTTATTAGGCTACTTTGAAAACAAACCACATACAGGGTGTTTCAGAAACAAGTAATTAAATTTTACCATTTTTTGTACATGTATCTTAATATTTATTTATTTATTTAGTTTGAAACCAGACAAAGGACCGGAATCGGCCACTAACATGCCATGTTAAAAATAAAATAAAGGCTAAAAACTAACATGTAACAAACTCAGACAAATCAACACTAAAAATAAAACGCTTGAAAACAGACAGGCTACTGAAATGGTGCAGTTCGGCAGGTAAATTATTTCATCAAATGGCGTTAATTTTTCCACGAGTACCCATCGTTTTCACCATGTCAATTTTTGAGTATGTATTCACCCATGAAATGAAAATGCCGTGGCAGGTCTCCCACTGCATGATTTACGCAGAATGGCTGAGCCAGTGCGGTTTTCCAGCTGCAACTGCCATTAATACAACCAGTATGTAAAGTCTAGTCGACAGATATGCTGCTGTATATCAGCTCTCACATCCAGGCTGCCCTTGCCATCAACACAGTCGGCATACTGCCCAGCAGATGACCTCTACTGCCGGACAAAAATTCGGTCGCTAGGAGCAACCAGTGCCAACGACCTTGACCTCTGACGGCAAAACAGCAGCTTATGACACCCGGCAAGGCTACAGCCTGCAGGGGAGGTGCACCGCTGGCCGTGAGGTGCTTGGTCTCGGCTAGGGTGGTCTCACTGGACAAAGACTGAAAGCACGGTAGCCGCAAATGCAATCCATGACCTACATGCACTTCCTGTGCAGGCCGGAGTTGGCACGTGTTACTAACAGTGCCGAGTCGGTTTTGAGCTTTGACCGGCGGTCATGTCAATACAGTATTATTATGCCCCCGCCCGTAGGAAAGGGGACAATAAGCGTTGCTTTTGTCCGCCCGTCCGTCGCCTACACAGCGAATAATTCGAGAACCCAAAGGCCTAGCGTGCAGAAATTTGGAAGGAAAATTCCGCACTTTGATGCGACGCGCATACCAGTTTCAAGGTCAAACGGTCAAAGGTCAAGGTCACCAGGCTTATTAATATTGACACACATCGTGCATATCTTCCGAACGGCAATGCCTACGAACTTCAAACTTGGTATACGGATGGAGGACGACGACCCGCATCAGCCACATGCGCCACGACCTCCAAGGTCAAAGGTCAAGGTCAAGGTTACGTGATCAGTCTGAGCCGACACGGCCTAATGGCCCATAAATCCAAAACGAATAGTCGTAGTATCACCAAAATTGGCAAAAGGGTACCCTATGACACGTGCTACATTGCGCACCAGTTTCAAGGTCAAAAGGTCAAAGGTCATGGTCACAGGCCGACTAACGCAGACACACGTGCCATATCTCCGAACGGTAAGGCCTAAGAACTTCAAATTGGTATACGGATGTAGGACGTAGACCCGCATTAGCGGCAAGCGCCATGACCTCCAAGGTGAAAGGGTCAAGGTCATAAGCTCAAATCATCTCTGCCTCTTTTTAATTCGGGAACAATGCTGTACCTGTGTCATTAGAAGCGGGCCACTGGGTGGCCACACTTCTTGTTATCTCAAGCTGCAGGACCACGGCATGCAGCCTGCCAATCAATTACAACATAGAAAACACTACAGTCGACTGACGCTCATTCAGACCCCAACACCGACCTACCACGTGTTTGCTGTCAGCTGATCAACACTATCAGCAATGCACACCGGCAGCCCAGCCGTCTGACAGCGTGTGTATTAGACCTACAACTACCGCACCACAGTAGCCTCAACGCACGTGAAACCACTCTACAGGGTGTACGCAAACGCTCCAACAAGAGAACTCAGTCTCACTTACTTGCAAGAACCTGTGAATGACGACGAGACCGAACCGAAGTGTGCATTAATCCTTTAGAGTGCAGAGGCAATTATAGTGCCACATCGAATGATGTTGGTACACCGGGCCAGGGAGGCCTGGCCGTTGACGGGTGGGCCGTTACATTTGATACAGCTGGAAAAGACTGGGCGGGGCCGCAACCCGCCCAGGCCCCTCCTCGCTGTACCAAATATAACGGCCCACCCATCAACAGCCAGTGTACCAATCACCGTATTGCTGTATAGTGGTCCGTCGCTCCTCGGTTTTAACGTGCCCATAAAGGGTTAAAAGTACGACAAAATCGACTTCATATATTCAACTTGCGCGGACGGGCTGTGTAGGCAGTGTTCGTGTTCTTGGGGACCGCTGTGAGCTCCCAAGTGCAGGTTCAGGGCGAACCCCGGCCGCCCAGAGCTTTTGAAGCGTTTTAGAGCTCAGGAAACACCTATAAACGTATGGTAATGGTATATTACCGAAGCCGACCTACCAGACCAAAATTTTCGGTCACCAGTGAGGGGGTCGTCCTCAACCAGTGGGGTTAAGCCCCCCTCAACCTCCCTCCAGCAAATGAGCACTGGCTATAGGCTGACGGCAGCTGTGCGAGAATGAATGCAGTCAATAATGTGAAGTTAGTCTCAGTTTGGCTCTCACAGAACACAACATGCAGCGACGTCTGCTGGGTCGATATCACCATGGCCGATATCGATCTTTCTGACTCAAAATATCGGCGATATCGATATCGATATTCTTTACTGCAGCGCTCTTTGGCCTACTCATATGTTTCATTATCGCCAGCAAAGTAGTCAATGACGTCAATTGTTATTCCTTAACTTCCGTTTCAGACTAATACAGAGATGTAATGAGCTGTAACGAACACGACGTATCATAACTGGCAAATAAGATATTTAATTTTACTCATCGTCTGTCTTTAAATTAACGTTAAAAAGTCGGAAAAAGTGTGACATAATATCGAAAAATTACCGACATTTCACTTGTCACCGACACGATATCGATATATCGATATCGGCGAAATATCTACAATATTTTCGATATATCGACCCACCTCTGATCTGTACTGTGTGATGTTGCGCTGCCTTTGACTGCCAAGTCGTAACATGGGCATCACACAGCACCGCAGTCTTTGCCCAGACCCTTCACTAACGCCGCCATTAAACACATAATCACCTAGCAGTTCAGCTGAACGGTGTTTAATGGCACTTTCAACAGTAACAGACAGTTAACAGCCAACAAATAATTCCAACATCAAAACAAACAAGAGGTCAAAGTAATTTGACAAAAAGCGCCTCACGGGGGGCCCATTGCCCGGTTAGGGGTCACCCCAGGGGGTC
>Ga0209149_1002742_pt1 | contig 10112 bp, 4 predicted proteins | sample WorMetTyACAVOLI2_FD_187423 | JGI IMG/M metagenome (GOLD analysis project Ga0209149, IMG submission 187423) | Marine gutless worms symbiont microbial communities from Max Planck institute for Marine Microbiology, Germany - Olavius algarvensis... ... | reverse complement strand
AATTACACCAATGCCTGCCTCTACCTCGTAAGCGTTCACCAGATGGCGCCTCCCCAGACTGAGGTTGCGCATATCTAATTGCAGCATACTACTCATTTAACTACCCCGAAAGGATGAAAGTCTGAGTTGGCCTGGTTGGCTGACCTACAGCAGACGGTTTACCCACATAAGTGGTCACACATCAGCTGCAGGTCGAACGCAGGACAGCGTCTGCGCGAGACCCAGACGATGTCCCACATTGTCGAATCCTGCCCCTGACAAAACTGAATGTTGGCTTATCTCGGCTACACTCTGCAGCGCAGGACAAGGAAAGTTCACCGGTCAAAGACCGACGTTCTACCAACTGTGCCACGCAACCAACCAATTATACTAATAACAATATGCAAAGTGAAATACAAATATAAGACAGTCTGTCACCATCAACAAGTGTAGCGCGTTTATGGATGCCGCGAGTAAGAGCCCGCCACTCGCATAAATGTCACGAGCGGGGAATTTTTCACGGGGGAAGAAACGGCTGGGACACCCGTTGTCTGGGTGGCTGTGCATTGCTGCCGCCACGTGTCGCAGCCAGCAGCAGCACGTGTTTCAGGCGACAGACGAACGAACAAACAAACGAACAGACAAACAAACAGAAGGACAGATTTTGAGTCTTTGACCTAGACCTTTAACCTTGACCTTGATTACAATGTAGGGGCAACAGAGGGACAATATAATAGTGATGTAGTATTGTGTTATTTTTTTCGTTAACCCTTTAAAGGGTACATTAAAACCACAGAGCAACAGCAATACAGTGACTGGTACACTGGCAGTTGATGGGTGGGCTGTTACATTTGGTACAGCGAGGAGGAGACTGGGTGGGGCCGCAGCTATACCAAATATAACAGCCCACCCATCAACGTCCAGTGTACCAACTTCGTATTATCGATGTAGCACTATAATTGCCTTGGGGGCCTAAATGGGGTTAATGAATGTGAAGCTAGTATGATGTAGGCTTACAGATGCACTCGAGCCCTATAAAACATGTATCACGTGGGCGTGGTGATGCCGCACGATACATAGTCTTTTGTTTGTTGCAGCCCGGTTAGCTCGCATTTACCAGTAATTGCAAGTTAAGTGTTTGTACCCGAATGTCGTTGAAGTGTTAGATAAGAGTAGCTCCGTGAGTCGATAGCTGTATTGATAATGTAGTTTGATGAAGCCAGTGAGATCGAGTGCTAAAAAGGGAACGTTCTTTTCTTATTTGTCCGATCAAAGCGGCGCTGCCTGCCTCTGTCCGGTGTGTGAGAGTTTGGGGATCGTAATAGCATCGCCAAAATAGTGTGTGTGGATTAATTTTGTCCTGTTCTTCTCAGCGAAACCTAGGCCCTACACCCAGTGTGTATTAAGCCATGCTCGCTAATGCGGGGACTTTAGACGATGATGCTGTCCGTCTGTCTGTCTGTTCGTCTGTCTTTAGAAAAGCGTACACAGAAAGGCGGTTTTCTCAAAAACTAAGCAGTTTAGAGCTATGGTCTCTATTGACGACTAATAGGAAGTCCTACATGGGCTTTTCAAAAAAACCCACTCAGACCCCTAGGATAACCTTGGGCGAGCCCCGTAAGCCGAAGTACACAAAATGCTGCTGTCTCAATTTAGAGCTATGATGCCTATTGACAAGCAATAGGAAGTCCTACATGGGCTCTTCAAAGAACTCCTACGTGGACCCTACGATGACCTCGAGCGACAGCAAATCTCGCCCCGTAACCCACAGCAAACGTTGCCTCTGGCCCAGAGAAAAACCTCGCACCCTATCCCCACAATAAACCTTGCCCCATGCCCAAAAACAAACATCGCCAAAAAACTAGTTCCATGCCCCACAGCAAACCCTGTAAAAAACTTCACCTTCCGTGACATTTATGCCAGCGGCGGGGGCTTACCCGTGGCGTCCATCAAAGCGCCACACTTATTTGATGTTTGCCGAGTGATTCCGTTACGTCACATGGTAGCGCGCGCGAATCCCAGGCCGCCGACGTTCAGTGTCAGCGAAGCTGTAACGACAGAGATCAGATAAATCCCCGGAGAATCACAACACGCGCAAGTCGTAGACCGTGTAACGTGACTAGCGTCTATGAATCTCTTGGGAACCGACACTGAAAGTAGAAATCGTTGTCAGTGGGAGTGCGCTGCGCAGACGACGACACTGATAATGCTTCGTCGACCAATAATTCTCCGTTGCTGGTCGACAAATGATTGCCGAATATGAACCCTTTTGTCGCAATCGATACCATCGTCTTATTAATATAAACTAGAAGCAGAAACAACAGACGTCGTTATGAAAATGACACACGTACCAGAAATCGGCGCCGAAAACCGGTGTATACCATAAACCGGCACGAAAATAGACCACTGTTCTATTCGTTACCGAAAACCGGTACCGCACCAGAAAAATTCGGTACCAAATTGCATGTCAGACGCTCCAAAAACTGGTACCGGTTTTCTGGTACTGGTTTTCGGCGCCGATTTCTGGTACGTGTGTCATTGGCATTAACGTCGGTGGTCATTTTCGCACTTGCAGCGATGGTGTACTTCGCGAAAGCACTGTCGGATACTGTGAATGATAACTATGATGATGATGATGATGACTAGAAGTTGTAGTTGTCACTACGCTGTCGACTACATTGTATGCTGAAATCAGTTGCTGTCCGTAGTTTGTCCAGTGTTGCGTGTTTTTACCGAATTAGATGCATATTACGAAATTTAATATGGCTCCATCCGCCATCCTGGATTTGTTGGTGGAACCCATAACTTCCACCAACAAATCCATAACACCACCCACGAAGACCCATTCTTGGTGGCTGTTCCATGTGAAAATTTCGTCATGATCGGCACAGCAGGTGTTGAAGTTATAAGCGTTTGAATTTTTGTCGTTCACGCTTGAAATTCCCATGCCCAAAATTTCATTTTTGGGGGTTTGGCTCCCAATAGGAAAACATCGTTTACGACCCAAAAAGGCACATCCTAGCGCGGAATAACGCGTTTTGAGAAGTCTTTGGTCCAGATTGAACTGCCGTATAGCAGCAATGTGTTTATACTAATATAGGCATTTTCCATAGGCGAAAATTTGTGCAAGTTTGGGGTCCCTGGCTCTTCTGCCAGAAGTCAAAACCAACTAGCAAAAGGCACGCCTTTGAACCTTCCACTGCTACAGAGAATAATCGGAAGCATGCATTCTGCAATGTAATCCTGGCTGTAGATTGTCACACGAATGTACTTTGTATGCGTTTTGTATAGGAAAATAGGCAAAGATGCGAAAATTGGGGAAATTTGACGCCGGTAGCTCCGAAACCGTACATCGTACAAAAAGTTAACCAGAGTTGAGAAAGTCCTTGGTCCTTGAACTACAAGTGGAATGCACAGTATCTCTCTGCGGTGTGCTCCGTGGGCTGTAGGCTGGTCTGAGTAAAGTGCCTGTTTGACCCCTTTCAGTTTTGAGATTTTTTTGGGGGCAAATGACCCCCAAACGGGAATTTTTCGAAAATCAATTCCGATACGTTTAGAGGGTACACAGATTCTCTTGAGATGGCTAAATTTGCTAAGTTGCCGAAAGGTCGTCTGGTATTGTTACCAAACACCTTCGGCTCCGCGGGACTCGTCCGAGCCGCCATTTTACCCCGAATGGGCCGATCGCGCCCACAATTCTCTTAACGCTTTCGCCCCTTGACCTGCGCATATATACCGAATTTTGTCCGGATCCGTTGCGGTTTGCCAAAGTTATTCCCGACAGATTGATTTTTCTGACCCCAAAATTGATTACAATAAGCTGATGCGATACGCAGCTTTTAGCCTATACGACAACAATACTTCTGTATAACGACGAGATGTGGTTAGTATCAGCAGAAACATAAAACACAAAGACGAGTATCAGTTTTGAGATGGGTGCTTACTGCAGAAGTTTGCTGCTGTCACCAGAAAAGATCGTCAACAAGAATATATCGAAGTCGAACTTTTTATTAAACAAGGCCTTGTCCAGAAATTACAGATAAGTCGGCTACGATACTTTGAGAATGTATTCCGTGTGTATTTAGCAAGACTGTCGTATAATTTAGAATGGTAGCGACAAAAAAAATAAAATTAATAAACAGCAAACAACATGCACACACAATAAACGCTATGTAGGCCTACAGTTACAACAAGCTGTAAAAGTGGCAGAAAGTATTATCTTAATCATCGTATTTGGCAATAAATTTCTGAGACCTATCTTTAACCGTTATACTACGCATAACACAACAAAAATAACTCTGACATTCCTTGAGTAAATCAATATTTGAACTATTTGTCTCCAGCTCAGAGTTCAAGGGCAGAGAAGTAGAGACGACCGCGGAAGAGATGGATGGGTGTAGTCAAGAATGGGTGCAGTGCGATGAACACGAGTCTGGTAGAGGCAATTCGAGCAACACGTAGAGGTGAGTTGGTGAACTCGAGTGAGCTGTGAGGCTGTGACGGCGTGCTGGGCATCGCTATGACGTCGACGACGGCGTGTCGTGTTGGCAAGCCGCTGTCAATTGCATCGCTACACGCTAATTAACAATTTGACGTTAGCAGATGAGTCCTAACGCGCCTCCACTAGATCGGCGGCTATACATCAGCGACGCTGTGCCACCGTACCCCACCGTACTCGTATGTCGCTGCTGCCACTTCTGCAATTGCTGCTGACGCTGTTGCTTTGACGACGTTGGGAAGCGGTCAGCAGAACATCAGATGGCCGAAATACTGTTAATCGCAATAAATTCTGCACAGTCGGACGGTCGCCGAATGACAATCTTGACAGACAGCAGACGCTGACTTCATAAGAAAACGCTGGCGATGGCAACGAAACTTGTACAAGAAATATATAAACATATTTTGATGTTTTTCTGTACAATTTACGTGTAAACAAGATCTGTTCTGCTTTATGGCGTGTAAATCAAGGAATGCGTCTGTTACATTAATGTCATCTCTGTGTCGACCTAGGTGGCTGATTACATACCGAGATAGTCTACCCGCCCGCATACGGTCACCCATCTTGGTACTAACCGGGTCTGACGTAGCGCAACTACGTTGATCGAGGCCAACGCGTTACCACTAAGCCAAAGCGGCAACATGTCTGTGTTGGGAAGGATGTATAGAACAGGTGAGTTTAAAGTCTGGAGCGCACGAGTGAAGGTGTGATGAATGGTCAGAGTGCTGAGAATTAGGATGAACTGTAAACCGAAATCTACCGAATTTACTATAATTACGGCTGTACATCCAGCAGCACTTCACTGATCCTGGGATTTCGGGACTGAAGTTCGCAAATACCGAGACTGATCCGTGATCCCGGGATGTAGACTTGAGAATTTCGAATTAAACTACACATTACAATAAATCACACATGGTCGTGTTTAGTTCACTGCAAAATTACACGCCACAGAACACAGCATTAAAAATGTAAGTGGCTTTGCTTCCAGACGTCGTGGATTAGCGTCTTACTGCATAAGACCGTCCGTACTAGAGCTTTGCTCCAAAGCCCAGTGCAGGAGCTTACACATACATCTCTCCCCTGACTACAGATGGTTTGAGGGAGTTGCAAGAGAGAGAAAAGGATAAAAGTGCGTGAACAAAAGAGTGACCAGGGATAACGGACAGACAGACAGACAGACAGAAGGACAGTTAGCATTGCAGTAGCATCATGCTTCCATGGAATGCGTCGTGCGATAAAAAATCAACGCATCACTGGACACGTCATAGATGCATGAAATTATTTCGGTATCTCATACAATGGCACAGTACATCATTACTAGCCTATCTAGTCTACATGTAGCATTGATATCAACGTGGATAATGGCTGGCTGTTCTACGAGCACAGCATTCTTGTAAACTTCAAACTAAACATATTAAAATTGTAATAATAATCCGAAATATCCATAGGCCTATGATGTGAATTTCATTAGGGATATATGCTTTTCTTCACCTGCGTGTATCTACCGATGTCTCGTGTCTCTACATTTTACAATTCAACATTACTTGATTAGTCAGGTCCTAATATACATGCAGGTTTAACTGGATGGTGGGGCTACCAGTAAATAAAAAAAGTTTGATGATATGTTTAATCGTTTCGATGTTCGTTTCGATGCAATGCACAAACTTAACAGATGAAGGGACAGACATCCGGACATGCAGACACCGCGCCATGGCATAGGCCGCGCTTCTGTATAGCGTTGCGCGGCAAAAAATTGGTCTCCATTTGCCACAATTATCGTAAAAATAAAAGCGGCGCGTTTTTATGTATTTGCGCCTGCGATTGGTCTTTTTAGAATTGACATATGGCGTATTAAATAATGATGATGATGGTGGTGGTGGCGGTGGTGATGATGATGATGATGCGGAATGCGGAGAAACAGCGTTCGGCCATTTCCGATTTTCCAATAGCACAGGCCAATAGTTACGACACTTCCGAGTCACGCCATGCGTTGTGTTCAGCTTTTTGTATAATTCAATAAATTACACATAGTGGTGTTTAGTTCACTGCAAAATTACACGCCACAGCATTAGCAAGAACTTAGCTATCGCCAACATATCGCGCGTAAGCTGCGCACACAATACGCTGAGGGCATTTATAGGCATAAATATTACACCGTGACCTTGAAATCTAGGTTAAGGGTCACTCGATGTCACTGGAAACGTAACCATTGGATAGATCATACACGACTTAGTGGTAGTCGAGTTATTTGACGTTGAATACTATTGTGACCTTGAAATGTGGGTTAGATGTCACTGAAGGTCATTGAAAGTGGTACCATTTGAAAGCTTGGGTACGGTTTCCTATTCGCCTTCCATAGTAACTATGGCCGTATCTGCAGTCATTTTGGAGATATTCAGCGTCAAAGAATGGCATGACCTTGAAATCTGGGTTTGGGGTCAGTCAAGGTCATTGAGAATGGCGCGGGTTCGATAGACCGTGTATGACTTTCTATTAGTCCGCCATTGTAACTATAGCTCTATTTTGTACAATTTGCGAGTTATTTGACGTTGAATAATATCGTGACCTTGAAATCGGGGTTAGAGGTCACTCAAGGTCATTGAAATTGGTGCTATTTGAAAGTTGGGTGCGGTGTCATATTCGCTTTCTATAGTAACTATGGCGAAAGCTTGTATCGTTTGCGAGATATAGCCACTTATTCGTAGAAAATCGCGAAATTTTTATACCCCACCTGTATTTAGCGCCCCCGCAGGGGGTGACCCCGTCGGAATTTTGTGAAAATGTTTGATGCCGGTAAAACTAGAATGATTGGGCTACCGTGTGGTGAAAAAACTATGACGATATGTTAAGCCGTTTTCATCTGGTACCGGAACGTAACGGACAGACAGACAGACGGACGGACGGACGGACGGACAGACAGATTTGCTATATCAATATCGCGCGTCAGTATGCTGACGCGCGATAAAAATGTAGGTGGCTTTGCTTCCAGACGTCCTGGGTTAGCTTTTTTTCTGGATAAGACCGTCCGTACTAGGGCTTTGCTCCAGAGCCCAGTGCAGGAGTCGCTTCCCATCGCTTCCCGTCTAGAAATGGTTTGAGGGAGTTACGCGGGAGAGGAAAGGATGAAAAGTGCGCGTATAAAAGAGTTATCAGGGATAACGGACAGACAGACAGAAGGACAGTTAGCATTGCAGTAGCATCATGCTTCCATGGAATGCGTCGCGCGATAAAAAAATCAACGCGTCAGTGGACACGTCATAGATTCATGAAATTATTGCAGTAGCGCGTAGATGTCACGTACACGCGGCTGATGTCACACGACATGCTACAATCATTTGCCTATTTCACAACCGTATGCAATGATATAATAACTAAATAACTTATACATAACTATCCTATAATTTAATAAATTATACGATAGTTATGTGCAGCAGTATAATGCAAACCAATCGTTTGTAATTTCAATAATAACATCGTGCTCGCTGGTAGAACGCATGTCTCTGACACGATGAGATATGAGATCCTGACCACTCCCACGAAGATGGCAATTTATCTTTCATTCGCTACTAGCTGCCACGATCCACCTATGTACTGACTTTGAAATGCCTGTCTTCACCCGTTCTAGAGATAGGAGAAGGTCCCAAATTTAAAAGTGGGTCATCTGGCTCTGAACGCGCCCCACAAAGAGGCAATTTATCTTTCGTTGGCTATAGTATTTGCCACGATCTACGTACATACCAAATTTGAATTGTATAGCTTTATCCTTTCCAGAAACAGGAGCCCCAAATTTTAAAAAGTGGGCCATGTGACCCTGACCACGTTCCCTTAAGGTCCAGTATATTTTTCTTGGGATCGTAGTACTTGATACGATCCACCTACTTAACAAGAAGTGTGGCCGCCGGGTTCAGCCGACACGGTATGCTCCCGCCGGGCTCTAATTACACAGGTACAGCATTGGGCCAAGATGGCTGACTGATCACGTGACCTTGCGACCTTGACCTTTGACCTCGGAGGTCATGGCACCTGCGGCTGATGCGTCCTGCATCCGTATACCAAATTTGAAGTTCGTAGACCTCGCCGTTCGAGAGATATAACGCACGATGTGTGTGAGAATTAATGGACCTGGTGACCTTGACCTTTGAACTTTTGACCTTGAAACTGGTGTGCCTCGAGCACACTCTTCTATTATTAGTTACTTCAACTTCAGATTTATCAATGCGTACAAATAAACTCTGTTCTGTTCTCTTCGGCGTGACCGTCGACTGATATAAACGAAGTCGACGCTTGCTGTTATTAAGCCACTTCGACCATATCAGTTTTGTTTACAACAATACACGACTTATGTGAAGATTTACCGATGCGTTGCGTTTACGTGTTACGGAGTCCGACGATTGGTGTTATCAACGTATTCGACAGTCGAAATTTGTTGACAACACTTAACACTCCACCAGTCATCCAGTAGTTTATGTAAAGGTAAAGGTAAAGATCTGGACACTTGCTATAGCGCCACTTATATGAGTCAGACTCGTGACCTTTACAATGTCGGAAGTGGCAGCTGATTGGCATGAGCCAATGGTGCCGCAGCGCATTATGTGGCCATCCATTGCCCGCGCTAATTGGACCCACGGTGCATCTAGCAGACACACCATCGCCCCAATCAGCCACACTAGGCCTTTATTCCCTAGCTGTAGCTACTACTCATTTCCCGTCCCGCTGAGGGTAAGAGTCTGAGTTGGCCTGAGCACACAGTAGGTTAGCAACTTGCTGAAGGTTGCTTGCAGTGGACCGGGTGTGAGTCGAACCCGCAACCTCTTGGTTACGAGTCCGATACTCTACCAACTGGACCACTGCACCCACATGTGTCGAATGTCGACGCTTGTCTGACACATGCAGTTTCCGATATCAATGAGACTGGTCGCAGAAAAAAAAACAAGATATGCTCAGACAGCTCCGACTCCGCCAAGGCTTCTGCCTTGTATCGGAGACCGCGGCTGTATAGTTGGCGAGAAGAGTGGTGGCGACCCCTGTCGAGTCAAAATACATCGTATAAAGCCGGATCTGCGTTATGTTAATGGCAGCGGAAAAGTAATCGTACATCCACATCCGGCTCCGGATCAGCATCAAAATTTAACCACTTCTGGAGGGTTAACCCTTGTCGTTACCTCGATCGTGAGTTATCCTGCTCACGAACAGAACGAACGACAGAACGACAGAACGAAGGATCACATTACTCCGCCAGCCTTGACACGAGAAAGCAGGACCAAATGTCGGGGGTGGAAATGCAGGACCACCTAGGAATGCGGCGAACCTCCTAGTTAGATACAGCGAGCAGACACGAAAGGCGGCAATTATTATTGACGTGCGTGTAATGCACCGCCGAGTAATGCAAGTGTGAACCATCAGTGTCGCACAGAGCGGACGCCAACAACGGTGTCCCATGTGTTTTTCCCCTGTGAAACACTTCCCCGGTAAAATTTGTGTTTGCGATGTGGGCTTATACGTAAAAAAGGTAAAAGAGGACCATACTTCAAAGGAGCGTAGGCGGGGTGCTCATCTCCCTTTCATAAGCCGTTGAGCCCGTAGGTGGATAAACCACTAATGTCTGTGACGCATGGCCAGTGCGACGCCAGACCTA
>Ga0209149_1002739_pt1 | contig 10114 bp, 6 predicted proteins | sample WorMetTyACAVOLI2_FD_187423 | JGI IMG/M metagenome (GOLD analysis project Ga0209149, IMG submission 187423) | Marine gutless worms symbiont microbial communities from Max Planck institute for Marine Microbiology, Germany - Olavius algarvensis... ... | reverse complement strand
CAGCAGTTTTGGAGACAGGACTTTTGCCGCCGCAGGACCACAAGTCTGGAACAGTCTGCCACACAATTTCAGACTATGTGGGCTGTCATATGGCCAGTTCAGGCGGTTACTGGAGACATTTTTTTTCGACAGTGAGGCCGCGGCACAGTGTGAACTGTTTTTAACTGTGCCAAATAGAAATATTCTTACTTACTTACTTAAACACCAACCAGCCAACTAACCTTGTAACTGTGCAACCATGCAGTATTATAACAGAAATGATTGATTACAACTGTTGTTACCAAACTGTCAGAATAGATTGGCTGTGGATGTGAGATTTTGCTACTAAATCAACCTGCTGGCAGTACCTTACAGTGGGGTGCCAGGGCGAGGTTTGCTGTAACTACTTACTGTATTGTGAATGAAACTATTGCCGACTGAGAGTAGTGGTTGAGTTTCTAGATTTAGCAGTAGATAGACAGACAGATAGATAATGTCGATTTATATAGCGCATCGTCGTAGAAAAACCTCTGATGCGCTGAACACACTAGTACTTAGCGAACAAGAATGTTTTCAATGAATGTCTGAAAGACTCGTCACTACACGTCGGATCACGGAGGTCAGCTGACAGCGAATTCCAAGTCGTTGGTCCAGCGACAGCGAAGGACCGACGACCAAGTGAGCTGAGTTGGTAACGTGGCACAAGAAGTTGGAAGTTGACAGAGCGTAGTCGCTGTCTACTGGCGATGTCCGAGGCTGACGTAACACAATCAGTCAGGTACTGCGGGGCTTTGTGTTGCTGACACCGGCGCACTGTTACGCCGAGCTTGTACTGTACACGTTCTGGAACATCCAGCCAGTGCAGGTCGACGTGCAGCAGACGTGACAGACCACGATTGAATTTGCGGGTACCACTGACTAGGCGTGCAGCAGCATTCAGCACTCGTTGAAGTTTGTCACAGACCTCGGCGCCCCGGCTAGTACAGAGTTACAGTAATCGAGGCACGTCGTGACAAAGGCGTGCACGAGTGTCTCCGCGGACTCAACGTCGAGTGAACGTCGGACTCGTCTCGGTTTTAGCGAAACCAGAAAAAAACGTTTCGCACACACGTTGCAGTAGTGACGGTCTTCTCTTAAACTTTAGCTGATTTTATGTTCAGGACATTCCACATCAGATGAATGGATCTGACTGCGGGATGTTTGCGTGCAAATTCGCCGAGTACGTCGCCCGCAATGCACGGATCACATTTAGTCAGGTGAGTTGACACAGATGTGTTGTGTATTGTTCGTCTGCTGCAATTGTAACATCTCTCGTCTGTTGACATTGACATCATTCTAGTTACTTTGTTTGAGACTGGAAACACTGCTTCATTTTGTGTTTTTTGCATCTCGGGTCTGTTTGTTTGAGTTAGGGTTAGTTTTTTTGTGTTTTTGTATATTTTATGTTGTTTATGTATTTCCTGTTGGTTGTTGTAAGTTTGGTATTTTACTAGTGGTGCTGCAGTTGCTTGCGTGGAACGACTTGTCTCCAAGATGTACTATGTTACTACTCAGTTACTATTGAGATTGGCAGTTTGGCTTAGTGGTAATGCATTGGCCTGCATCAACGTAGTTGTGCTACGTCAGACCCAGTTAGTACCAGGATGGGTGACCATCTGCGAGAGGGTAAACCATCTCGGTTTGTAACCCGCCAACTAGGTCGACTCAGCCTTCTACCCTCTGTGGGACGCTAAAATGAGTATCAGCTTTCGGGCTGAGTAATAATAATAAATGGAGATGGTGGGTGTAGACTCCGGCAGCCTGTAAAGGTGGATTCACAGCCTAAGTCGTCTGGCTTGGTCTTTGGTCGGCGGCACTTGGCGTCATTCTACATTCATCAAATGAACCGGGTGAAATCTTTCAATGGCTCTGCCATGATGACAGCACTATAGACATTGTCTTTGAATTATTATGATTATTATTATTGTTATGGCAGCTTTATGTTTTATACTTAAAGCGTATGTTATTGAAGTTACTGTTGCATATATTTCTGTTGGCTTTTCGTAATAAGTCCTACTTGCATCTGTTTGCAGGAAAATATGCCGTACTTTCGGAGGCGGATGATCTACGAAATAGTGACGAAGCGGCTGCTCTGAGGAACAGCTGCAGCTAGGCTGTTAGCTATTAAAGGCTTCATCAAGTTGTCTTCTCAGGATTTCATTATGGAATGACTGTCGCGACTTCGTGAATTGTAACAGGAGACAATTACCACGTTGTTCATTTAATAACAGTAGTAATAATAATAAAAATAATAATAGTAATTAGACTGTGCTTAGAGAGTACGAACTTCCGCCAAAGCATTGAACCTCAACCAAAAGTGATCCAGGATTTGAATCTGGATGTCCGGATCAGTCCGATTTGGATCTGGATGTGTGTCGGATTGCTCCCAAAATGTTGTGGATTCATCACCTTGTGGGCATCAGTCATTTGCAGGTGACTATGAGAAATGCTAATAAATCTCCTAAAATCCCCTATTCCACAATGGTGAGGGAAGTGGAAAAGTGGTCTGGCATCCATGTTCGGACCGGATCACCACTAAAAGTAACTCAATTCTTTTGATTGGTACGCCCAATCGTAACACTAAATTTCAATGAAATCAGATAATTTCAATTGCAGTAGTCCTGTACACAATGACAGTCAGAGTGATGTATGATTGACAGACAAAAAGTGCCGATCGCATCACACAGCTCCACCTTGGCCGCGGTAATAATAACATTTGTAGAGCTACAGAGACTGTTTCCAGGTTGACTACAGTCACTGTGCATGGAATCGTGAAGCTGAGTAACTGACTGTAATTGTCTCGTTCCTTTTTTCTAACTTGTATTGATAGCTTCGGCTCTGTGTTGAGTCTGACTATTTGTAATTTTCTCATTTCTGGCATGTCTGTCATACATACACCTGCCAAACACTTCTGCAGTAAATGTGTATTACAGTGTACGCAGTGCTCGAATTGTGAAAAAAGATCTGGGGGGGTTGGATTCGAGTGCCGAAGGCATATAAGCCGACTCCTTGTTCCTGCAGCAGAAATTTGGTCAAAGTTCGTGGCTTGTATATAGGCCGAGAATGTAAATTGTAGATCGCTATCACGACCGCAGTGGACGCAATAGGGGTCTAATGCACAGTTACAACTGAAAGCTTAGCCTTACAAACACAAATTCAGACTTCATCATGATGTTGGTCTGGAGGAAGAGGAATATAAATAAAAACTGTCTCTGTGTTACAGTATTGTGTACTATTATAATGGTGCACAAAGATACGAGCAGTTCTTACAGGTCGATTGACTGTATTGGGCTTTGATCTTGCTTGGTTTAGCTCTCTATCTTCCAAGCGCCTCTGTGTCTTTGGTCTTAATGGTGCTATATAATTTTTTTTGCTTACATCCTTCTCTACCTTTTAGTGAGCTGAGCCTGGTGGGATTGGCCCTTGACGTGGTTGACTAACCATCGTCCTTCAGTGCTATGACACTGTTGGTTGGGTCATGTGACCCGAAAAACTGTCTCCGAAATGACCTATAATGTGTCGAGTGGGACATTAAACTCTACTATACTATACTATATTTCATCATCTCCGACGAATAGGCCTGACAGCTCAACCATCAGACGAAATATCGAGTAAAATGCACGAAAAATCGCTAGCGGCTGGTGCTGCGCCCAAGAGCTCCTAGTCGGCTGTTGAGGGGATACTCTTCCCAAAACCTCACCCGGGTGGTCCTGCGGCGCCTCCATTCTCGTGCCTTCAGCACTCGCCTCGGCTCCTGCTGCGCTTGGATCACTGTCATACCAACTGTATGTGCGTGGCGCCGTCGCTGGACTGTTGTAACAATGTTTTAAACCAGAGGTTTGATAGTTGAAATCATAGACCTCTTAAAAGTTAAAATAGTTTAAATAAACAGAAATTAAGTAGCCCTAAGGAAAAATACAAAATTGGAAATGCTCATGTGTATTCAATGTATGGCATGGTGATGATGAGTCGATGTAGGGGAGGAGCCTACTAGAAATGACGTAATAGTAGTAGTTGCATGATTGCATCTGACGTGGATCACGGAATAATTCGATCACGGAAAGGGAATTTCATTTGTGAAATTGAGTGGGAACCATGGATACGACGTTCCTAACTTCCTACACCATATTACCGTTTTAATACGAACGATGGGCCGGAGGCGAGCTCCCTAAAATTTTTCGGCTACAAGCGCCCCCGGTTTTGACTCGGTTCGTCAATCTTTGGAAAGCTATAGGTTGGATATTTCAGCCTATTATTGGTGCGTGTTGCGACGTCATGGAGCTCGTTAGAGCGAGGGCGTGAGTCGTGACCGGGCTGTGCTCAAGACAGCTCAGACGAACGTCTTCTCATTCGTACAACGACAATACAAATGCAGATTTATACGGCGTTGGCGGAATGCAGTGGTCTCAAAGACCGGATCAGCTAATTGTGTCGGCCGGACGACCGTCTTCTGCGACGGACACAGATATCGCGGGTCACTCAGTTATATTGCTGTGCGTCAGGCGTGATTGCTCCGGCGGTTGCAGTGTTGTTCTCAAATCGTCGAGAAGTTAACGGCACGCAGTAGACGAGCTGCTGAATGCGACGCGAAGATTTAGCCGTCGTCGGCTGCAGTTAATCCGTAATCTGGTCGCAACAGGACGACGCAGACCAGCGACAATACCTGCGCCCGATGATTCTCCGACCTGCGCCCGATGATTCTCCGAGCTGCCTTACATCTTTCGCCGAAAACTATATATACGGACTGCCACTTTACGGTCTGTAAAACACTCCAGAATTAAGCGGCAGGAATTTGCCGTGCTTCGAAAAACAGCTTTGTCATGACCCAAAAGCACACAGTTGATTTGGGAAATTGCAGTTTAGATGCAGAAATATGCGACATTTTAAATCATTCACAAAGTGGCAACAGGCATAAACTATTCTTAATAGAGCCATTTTATGCCACCGACTATATGGAAGAAAGCATAAACTTGCCGTAACTTATAACTAGTTGGCCCGCTACGTACTACATGATACATCCACGACGTACGGTAGATTACCAGTCTTCAACATTTAGCAAATGAGAAAATCACGGTTTCTAACATGATGGCGCTGGGAGACGGGTAGGGCCTACTCGGATCGCTATCTTAAAGCTTGCGACTCGCCGAAATTAACTTGTGACTTGTATGTCTTAGAAACTTTCTTCTCTAAACACTTTTGAGACAGCCAACTGGAGATCTGGTGTTCGTCTCGCGTACTGAAGCAGAAGCAAGCACCTCAATTCATTGAAAAGTTTTCTGCCAAAAAGCTGAACGACTGAAAGGAAGACAAGCTCCCTGTTGCAATGTTTTCACGCCATAGCCACTTGTACGTACATTAATCGGATACTGACAATCAAGTAATAGACAGTCTAACAATAATCAACGATAAGTAACTGTTTTTAAATGCATCAGCAATATGACAAATATAGAACAGGACAGAAGAGAGAAAACTATGTTACACAGTACAATTATACAATAAATATAATTTTTACAGCAACAATTAAACAGCTCTTAACAATTTCGGTTTGGATACGCGATTTAAAATTTTTTAACGATGGGGAATCACGTGTAAATAGTGGTTGCTTATATCTCTTTTAATATCATGCCGCAAATGCACGTCGCAATCAAGTGATGGCTGTGGACGGCATGGCGTGAAGTCGTCGTGAAGTGGTGGTTCTGAGACCGTGAACGGACTCGACGTGACGTCGCAGGTCGGTCTGAGTCTGGAATCCGACCGTGGATGTCGGTGAAGGTGACGTTGCGGCGCTGCAGATGTGACATGGGAACGGCACGTATCCCGGGTGCTTACGACTGTGTGTGATGAGGTTCGACGACTGACTGAACGCTCGATTACACAGACGACACACGTACGGCTTTTCACCTACGTCCACAAATATACAATCTCTCACCGACATAGTTCGAAAAATGCTCATTTTACGTATTTAAAAAAACTTCGAAAATTCACGAGAATTTTAAAACTTGCAACGAATTTTAAATTGTATTCATTTATTTTTATTTTTGCATTTTGTAAACTTTATACCATAGTTTGAGAATTCGTGACTTTCGGTTTTCAAAGTCGTTAAAATTCGTGTATTTTTACAATTTTTTAAATTCTAAAAAATCGTTGGGCTATTTTGGGGTTCTGGTTACATCGACAATGGCGTTTTTCAAAAACACTCATAAGCAACAACATAAAGGTGATGCTGAATCGCTGATTGCTAAGACTGAGAGGATGGTCCACATAAGAGTTGAAAACCTCATTATAGCAAGGAGAGAAATCGACTGACAGAACCTAAATCCAGAGATATGGTTTATAAGTAAGTAAGTAAGTAAGTAAGTAAGTAAGTAAGTAAGTAATGCTTTAATTGAATGCTGACAAACGCAACATGTAATTACAGTTGAAAAAACAACTAACAAAGCATAGTACATAGGCCTACAGTCAAATACAACTAATAATAACAATAAAGATGCGTGGGAGAACGACTAGAGTTTTTGTTCAAAGCAGACATTACAATAAAACAGTGAGCAAATACAGAACATTACAGTCAGGGATTACAATTACTACAGCGTAAGTCATCTAGTATGCATTGGCAAACAACATTCTATTTATTAAGTTTTTACTGCCAAGGTTGGTAAGGTTGCCGGGGAGGATAAAATTGTGAGATCGGGCTCTGAGGTATGGTAGTTTTGACTGAGGGTAATAGTTGATGAAAAACATGATATGGATTGTAACGCACAGAAAAGAACAGTTTTCAAGTTTTGCAATTCAAACCTGCGACTTCTGGGTAATGATTTTGTCGTCGAAACCACTGGGAACATTAATGGACTGTGAGGAGTCTGTGGCTGACTCCGAGTCGGAGGACGACAAAGAAGATGCGGTTTATCGTCGTTAGCGAAAGCTGAGTTTTGAAAGCCGTATATGATCTATCCAATATGGTTCCGTTTCCAATGACCTTGAGTGACCTTTAGCACAATTTTCAAAGTCATGGGTTACTTGTGATGCCCTCGACGTACGTAGTGTGCGCAGCTGACACGCGATCTGTTTGCGATAGCTAAGTTCTTGTTTTGTATACTGTTCTAAAATATTCAAAAGCTTAAGTTAGGCCTATCAGAAGAGCTGTACGAACGAGGAAATTGAATATCGGGGTAGTAAACTTTGCAACGTTCAGACAGTAATTGGAATTTGCGAGTAACGTTCACCTATCTCATCAACTGATGAGTTTCTTATAAAAATTATATTTAAACAAGTTTGATGACAAGTAAAAATCAGAAAACGTTTAACAATAATATAGCCTACACTGTGAGTCAAAAAACTGGACCATTTTTCATTTGAGCGTAACTTTGGCAAATACTGTCCGATTTTAATAATTTTGTCACTGTTTCACTTGCAGACAGAAATTAACTACGACAAAGTGTACCATAAAATCTACCACCATACCTGAAATCTGCTAGTGCACTACCTCGTAAAATGAACAAGAATGTATTGGCCGACGTTGCTGACATGGTTTCGTAATTTTAAGATGTAACAGTCAAACAAGTCACATTGAATGTAACAGATATGGACAAAATCAACATTGTCAGTTCACAACCTGTACACGAAATGTCTTCCTTTGGCATGGACACGCGCTCGATGTCTTCCTCGCCACTGGTCAATAGTCTCGTCAATCATCGACTGTTCAACACCGTACTAGACATCGATGAGCCACAGTTTTAATTCATCCACACTATAAGAATTTGTCTGTGGTAGACACGATGCTGCATGACAGCCGAGATCTCGTAATGCACAAGACTGTGAGATCTGAGCCGTTTGGAGGCCACAATGTTGGAAGCAAGAAAGTTTGGCGTTTCTTGACGCAGCAGTTAAACTGTTGCACATGCGCGGCACAGTGTGTCAGTGCATTGTCATGCTGGAACAATCGTTACCAGACACTCTGTGTATCGCTGGCAGCACTATGACGTCATTATGACGTCGTTAAGCAGCATCGAAGAAGTCAGTAAGAGATATCACCAGAATTTCCTGCTTTGTAACAACAATGAAATTACCGCTAAGATTTATTATCAGTTTCTGCAAAGAAGTGTATATGCGGATGCATTTTTAAGCGCCTCACTTTACTTTAGTAAAAGAGACGCTTATTGAGATAGGCTGTGTCGTGACGTCGTTGGTCGTTGGTTGGTTGGTTGTCACGCGCGTGCACTGTGGCCAAACGGTGCATCCTAGGCCTATAGTTACTATGGAACAGTGGAACACTAATAGGAAACCCTACCAAAGGAATTCAATGGTACAAATTTCGACCCCTGGGGTGACCCCTAACCGGGGAATGGGCCCCCCGTGAGGCGCTTTTTGTCAAATTACTTTGACCTCTTGTTCTATCATAGGTCCGACCTTTCTTAACGACAAGTCAAACATGGCGGGACTCATCCTGAAGTTGTGATAGAATGTTTCATGATCGTGATCATACATTTCGCAAAACAGCTCAAACTCTCCCTTTTGTTTCCTCAATTGAAAAATGTCTCTTATCCAAAATCGATGTCTTCTTCTTCGACGTCGACGTATTGTTCGTAACAACAACAGACAAAGCAACTTTCGTGTACAAAATGAGCTCTTTGCGTTGCGTTGCGTAGGTCTTGCGTACGTACGTTCTGGGTTGCGTTGCGTGCGTAAACGTTGCGTTGCGTTGCGTGCGTGCGCTACGTTGCGTTTAGCTGACGGCTGACCACTTATGTGGGTAAACCGTCAGCTGTATGTCAGCCAACTATGCCAACTCAGCCTTTCATCCTCTCGGAGTCGATAGATGAGTACGCCTAGTCAGCTGCAATTAGATAGCCGCCATCACAAGTCAGTGGTAACGCCATCTGGTGAACGTTTACGAGGTAAAGGCAGGTATGGTGTTATTTGCAGGTAAAACTGTGTGATCCATACCCGAGCGCTTTGAGTGTGAGATACTACAAAAAGAGGGCTATGTAAATCCACTTACCTTTTACCTTTGTACCAGTATAGTGCCAAACACGATGGACCTCGCCCAGGCAGCACTTTATCCACATTCGTTAAGTGTCGCTAGTAATACTGACTCGTCCCACTTTATAATATTCCAGATGTCCGTATTTTTCACCAATTATATCCAAAATCAATAGATATGATCTGTAAGTCGTTGCCGATCTGTTGTGGATGTTTCATGCAACAGTTGCAACTGTCTTTCCGTAATCTTGCCAACATCCACATACACCATTAGGTCACAAAAGTGCTGCCGTTCACCCACGAGGATAATTTATGTAACACCGATTACCGGTACTTAACAATACTGAACTCTGCGGTTATAGGCGGCGCACTTGATTCACTGCACAAGGGAGAGACATATCGTATCAACCATCGAGTCGATATATACGACGATATTCTTGTTACCCTAGGCCACATCAAGTCAAGTCTCAACAAATGCGTTAGCAAAACACAATACCAGCCATACGGGAGTGGGCAAATTTCGGATTTGGGGAAACTGCCCCGTGACTTACATTTTTAAAAAGCTCTCGTCGAGCTGATGTTAAGCTCTAGGCCTAATTGGCAGGTAATGCTCCGGCTTACCGTTTTCGAGATATTCGCGGTTAAATAGCCAAAATTTCGGATTTGGGGATCCTCTGGGGGCGGCGCCCCCAAAAGGGGAGAAGACCTGTCCGGAACCCATATCTACCATCATGCAAAATTTCACGCCGATCGTCGCCGAGATATCTGTAACCAGACAGATAGAAAGATAGATACAATTATAGCACATTTAGTGTCAAACAAAACACACAGGCCTACTGGCGTTGCGTTTGTCGATAAAAAACAGCAAACTTAGTACCACGCAATACTAATATATGTAAACCTGGTCAACATTTGGGGCCTACGCTCCCTGTCTCCTCTAGAATCGTCCCCCCCCCTACTTCCTCCCCGAGAACACATACCGATACCGATACCGGTTCTTCACGATACCGCGCCGCGATACCTGGGACCACTCACTCGTGTCGCTGACATACCTGGTCGACGAGCACTCCGCTCTGCCTGCACCGATCGCCTGGAAGTACCTTATTTCAAACTTTCCACC
>Ga0209149_1002737_pt1 | contig 10115 bp, 10 predicted proteins | sample WorMetTyACAVOLI2_FD_187423 | JGI IMG/M metagenome (GOLD analysis project Ga0209149, IMG submission 187423) | Marine gutless worms symbiont microbial communities from Max Planck institute for Marine Microbiology, Germany - Olavius algarvensis... ... | reverse complement strand
CAATGCAACGCCAACAGCCTGTCAACAAGAAACAACCGAGTGCATAGCCAGATAGTTTAGGTCAATATCATGTTCTAAGGCCTGTATATACATCTGCCTGTTTAATGTCAGTGTGTCTGTAAACAACATATCTACAATGAATTTAAAGAAAAATTTTAATAATTAATAATCTGTACAATTATAGGACTTTAAGAAGGAGTGAATAAGATTTGAAGTAGAACTGTGCATGTATGATAACATCTGGGTTCGGCTTTGTTAGCAAATAGGTATGGTAGTGTTTAAGGTAATGTCCCACTCAACACGTTACACGTCATTTTGGAGATGAGCTTTCCAGCAAAAAACGGCCTTCTGGACCAATTACCTGGCTGTTACTGGCAACATAAACACGTAAACAAAGATTAATGGAAACTACAAATATATCCAAAACTAAACATAATGAAACTAAAGCTTGGTTCAGGTCACCGTTTATGCCATCCATCCAGGAAATATATCGGGCCAATTCTACAATTCCTGGAGCCCGCACAGGGCTAGTTAGCAAATAAGTGACAGAGACCTGTACTTTGAATCATGAATGTCAACTGTACTGTTTGCTATATCAACAGATACACGACGTAAATGGTACAACTACACTATACAATACGTAAAAAGAAGCCTGCATGCAGCTGTGTGCTACCTGGTTCAATGACCATGTCAGGTGGACTGCGGATGGCTAGTTCGCGGCCATCTAGATGTCGCAGAGTGAAGATCAGACCACACAACGCTTCTGTCAGGCTGATCTGACGAGTCGTCAACAGGTCGCAGTTCTGACGCTGAAACACCTCATGTTGCTGTTGTTGTAATACAACAATGACATCTCCTGGCTCCACTCCTGGCTGTAACATGATACATCACAACTGCAACTACTATGTACGATCCACCACCTAGGTCTAACTGCCTCCCATATCATTCAGCAGAGTCAATATATTATGTAAACAAGTAGTAGTAGCAGTTTTAGTTTCATTTAACCATCTTACATTTCTGCAGGTACTCCAGTCGAAGTTAGGTCAAGTACCACAAAAGTTTCTCACGGGTCAAATTTTGGGTACTGAATGGAACAAGACTTTTTACAGGCAGATGCTTCCTACCAACTAAAAGCATCAAAGTAAACTAAACTGCGAAAAATGGCCCGGAAGGAAGTGGACATAAAGTATAAGTTGGCGTAAGGGAAACAGTAAAACAGTACTAACAGAGAAATACGTACAATAAACCGTTTCACATCAGTCCCAGTTTTACATCGCGAAATGGCATCCTTTGTGAGAATGCTCCAAGTTCTGGTAAAGCAATATGAATGATAATAACTGTCAGTTTTCTCTGTGTGTAAACGAAAAAAGATGTTGCAGTCATATTCCAAATATCAGTCACATGCTGTTCAGTAACACATATCAAAGGCTATACAGTGCAAAGACTAAAACGGATTCAAAAACTAATTGGTAGCCAGCTTAGTCTACTGCACAGACAAAACAAAAAATTAAAATTAAAAAAAGAAAACAATGAGCACAAGAAGTCCAAATGAAATGCGAGACTGTGCATCTTCCCTGGACGACCGAATCTTTTCATATCCTCCATGATGCCATCCCACCATGTCTTCCTCAGGTTTAATTTAGGGCTGTAAAATTAACGCACTAACAAATGCGTTAAGGAATTAATCGCGATTAAAAAATTAACGCCGTTAAAAATTTTAACGCAGGAAAAAATTATGCAAACCAGCGGTGCCAACAGTGAACACGAACTGCCAAAATGGAACGGTTCTTGGTGTTAAACAAACGAATAAGTCAAAAGACTCCGTCATTGTCAATTGTCAATAAGTTCAGTGACTTGCACTAATCAGTCATTGTAATCAGTCGTCAGCACTAGGAGTCTAGCAGTAGACTGGTGTTCAACAGCAATGGGCCGAAAGCGTCTATCTGCAAATGGAACACAAACAAACCGAAAAATGTAACAAACAAAATGTGCGTTAAAACCTCGATTAAAAAAATTAATCGTGCAATTAACGCGATTAAAGAAATTAATTGCTTCACAGCTCTAGTTTAATTCCTTCCACTTCCATCACAGTACAATGTTTAATCCAGTCAGTATTATCCTTATGTTCCATGTGTCCAAGCCATCTCTATCTACCTTTCTTAATCACCCCTGGTTCTAATCTCAACAGTTCTCTCAGTTCTGCGTTCTTCTTATTTTCTGTTGAGGTAAACCCACACATCCGTCTGATCATGCTCCTTTCAGATCTGTCTGACTTTCCTTTATGTTCCATTTTCATTGACCAAATTCACACATACAAATATCAAGAGTACAGAGAATTTATACCGCTGTTAATGCATTTACTACAGGATAACTTATAAGAACCTAAAATACTGATTGACTGAGTCTGGTTGTACTTACAATACGATACGATAGTGTGTATTTAACGTGCAGTAAAAAGCTGATGGGTAGCCAGCTTAGTCTACCACATGGACTAAAACAAAAAATTAAAATGTGAAACTAAAAATAAAATGATGAGCGTGATAGGTCCGGTCCAGTCCCGTTATCGTGAGGCAGTCCAGTAGGTAAAAGAAATCTACGGTGGGAAAGATTTGTTGAAAAGGTAGGTTTTGAGCCTGGAGTGAAAGAGTGAAGGAGTGATAGATGACGAGAGTGGGGATGATGACAGAGATGAGTTGAGAAGTGGATGAGGAGGTGAATCAAGACAAGAATGGTAAGGCTGATGGAATGAATCTGGAAGTTGATTCCAAAGACGAGGTGATGCATTTATAAATGAGCGATTCAATTCAATTATAAATAAGAATAAACAATGACAATAAACAGTAGCAAACACGTCGCCCTGCACTTCTACACACAAATGACTAATTATGTGAACAAAATAAAGTACAATAATATTAAACTACGATAATAAACAAATGTAAAGCTGGAAATGACAAAAAATAGTATTTGTACATGCTGATGCAAAGCAACAAAGAAAATATTACATACCGCCTGGTCCCCTTCACCTCTAAGTACAATCTTCTGCCCATCCCTCATTCCTTTGTCAACATGTACTTCCACGATCTTAGACTCTTCTGTTACCTTCTTTCCAAGACAAAGTTTGCACCGATCTTTTTCGCTGATTACCTCTCCTAAATATTCACAAAATACATGGCTCAAGAATCTTCAATGTTCTTCAGCACTAGAGTTGCAGTGAATTTATAATCGAGATGCAAGAAACCATCAGTAACGGGGATCACACCAGCCATGACGGTTGCAATGAGATTTTGCTGACTCAGCAGAACAAACAAACTTTGCTAAAATACTCAAAACCAAAACTTATATGGCGGTTCACACCACAAGACGTGTCTCCAGAACCACGTTTCGGTTTGTTGACACACATATACAGATACACAGACAGATATGTTGAAAATAATACCAGATTTCGCTATCTCGTGGCCGGTAAAGATGCTCAGCTGTCACAGAAAAGACGTCACCATCATGGACCTTCGTCTCAGTCAGTGGTAGCGCCATCTAGTGAATGCTTACGTGGTAGAGGCAGGTACAGTGTAATTTGTGGGTAAAACTGTGTGATCCGTAGTCCGTACCTGTGCGCCTTGAGTATGAGCCTACAATAAAGGCGCTACATAAATCCACTACCTACCTGGCTAGAAGATTGTATAGACCTGGAATTTGGAACATTCCAGGTCTATACAATCTTCTAGCCTTAATGTACGTTGGTAAGTGTCAAAGAATATTATACACTAAATGTTGACCATTCTGCAAAAATCATAAGATGACAAATCAATGCAGCATTTAAATAGCTGTCATCACATTTTTAGACTTAAACTAATGCAGCACTACCTTGTCCTTTGCAGTTGGAACATGCAGACTGGACCTGCTGCATCATTCCTGGACCCAGTGGTGTCAGTGTTACCTTGATGCCAGTCCCACGACACACCTTGCATGAGTGCACTGCATTGGATTTTCCACCCTGACTGTCAGTCACAAGACAAAACAAACATTAATCCCTGTGACACCCTTCAAATATAAAAACGTGCCCCTAAAAATCACTGTTGCAAGGCAGCTAATTCTACTACAATCAAAATTATTATCACGAAATGCATTGACTTTGGCTTACAATGCGTTGTCAGCCAGGCTCCACCGAGACCTGCTTGGGGAGTTATAACGCTCCTTCAGGACCTATAGCTGGATTTCGCCTCTTTTATTAAAACAATATTAACCCTTTAATCGCCACATTAAAACTGCAGAGCAACGGACCATCATACAGCAATACAGTGATTGGTACACTGGCCGTTGACGTATGTGCTGTTACATTTGGTACAGCAAGGAGAGGACTGGATGGGGCCACAGCCTGCCCAGGCCCCTCCTTGTTGTACTGAATGTGAGAGCCCACCCATCAACGGCCAATGTACCAACTTTGTATTATTCGATGTAGCACTATAATTGCCTTTGGAGTCTAAATGGTTAATACCAACATCTCTGATTCTACATTCCTGAAAAACTCTAAACAAACTAGTCTACCATTCGGAACAAATTATAACTTATCACAAAATGCTGTTCAATAATCATATTATCACTGCACTGTGGCAGTATGTATGGCTGTTTGTGCATTAACAATCAAATAAAAAACTAAGCAAAAATTAATCACATTAATCCATTAACACCTAAAAATTTTACAATTTTTATTTCAGTAGAAGATTTAAATTACTGTCATGCATGTGCCAAATATACTCATAAACATACTTTTTTAATATGACATTTAATAGGATTATGAAAATTAATTTAGTGCAGTCACATAAGTGCTACACACTGCCACAAAAGCAGTTAATCAATAGAAGAATACATGAATGTTAGCAATCAACCACGTGACCCACTCATTCTAAGTCTCTATTATACATACAGAAGATTACATGTACTCATAAAGCTGACTAATCACAAGTTACAAGAATAAGTGCTTTTTTTCTATTTCATTAGACTTTTCATTATTTCATACTTACTTTTCATCAAGGCATCAGACTTCTTGACAAAAACTTTACACGTAAAGATACAATTCAAATACAACTGTTCTCTTCAAATACATCCTACTTTATCATGCAGTGATTACTCACCCTTGACATTTGCAACATATAACTGATCTTCTTAGTTGCAGCTGTGATGCCCTGCCAAGGTAGAGATTTTCCAGTGTTACTCTACAGAAAATAGCCATGGTAAAAAGTATATAACTCATGAGCGTTCAAGCGTAATATGACAGAAAATCACTCAAAATGTAAATGCATCAAACGGAATCGATCTTATGGGTCTGACTGAATCTAAGAACACGCCCCATCGACAGACTCGCCCACTGTCGTAATCCGCAATAAAAGAGAGTCCCATGTTTTTTGCGTAAAATATCGTTAAAAGTCGCATGTAAATTAGCAATAAAAATAGAACCGCCTCGTGACGTATTTCTTAGTGCCAGCGCGAGAGCATACCAAAAACACGTACTGCATGGGCAAGAGACCGTTTCTATATTTGTACTTAAATAAAAACAACTAAACATCTGTAATGCATATGTAGAAGACATTATAACTGCAGGTTTCAATACTAGAAAAGCTGGATCTTAAAATACTGCCTACTCCAACAAGCAATTATTTTGTCTGATTTTGGCTCATAAATTACTCACAGCCATATTGTTTACAAATAACATATAAAATCCATTAAAACAGTGGATTCAAATATAATTTTATGTTGGACTATACAAACACGACTGTAAAGACATTGCAGATCAAACAAAACTGACAAACTTGAGTGGACAAATGGTGTCTTCCACTTTCTGTTGCTTTCTTTGTCGTCCAAATGCAAATGGGCCACCAAATACGTCATCAAATATGTTGTCAATAATGTCATCACGGAATCCTAAAAAGCAAAGGCAGATCTGATGCAACAAACATAACCAGAACTAGACAGCACTCTACAGAGATGCTTACCCATGCCAATGTTTGATATTCATACTCTACCTATCTTCAAGGTCAAGGTTACTGTCAAGGTCATTACACAGTCAGTGAGTGGACAAGTCTTAAATCCACCTGCTGTAAAAATATGGCAAGTCTGGCTTCAATAATAAAGCTTATATAGCACAAAATTAAAATTTGATCTTTTTGGCCATGTGACCTTGAGCTTTGATGTGCTAAATAAATAGAGATACATATGGGTTGCCAGGTATTGTGGTAACTACCTACCAAGTTTGGTCAAAATATCTTCAGCTGTTTTGTCTGTAAAGTGTGAACATGCACACATACAGACACATACTAACAAACTAGAACGTAACTATTATTATAACTAACTAATACACATATGTTGGGTTATATCTACCTTCTGTAAAACAAGAGGTTAAAGTAATTTGACAAAAAGCGCCTCACGGGGGGCCAATTCCCCGGTTAGGGGTCACCCCAGGGGGTCGAAAGTTGTACAATTGAATTCCTGGGGTAGGGTTTCCTATTAGTGTTCCATAGTAACTATAGGCCTAGGATGCACTGTTTGGCCACAGTGCACGCGCGTGACAACCAACCAACCAACGACCAACGACGAGACGACACAGCCTATTTCAATAAGCGCCTCTTTTACTAATGTAAAGTGAGGCGCTTAAAAAATTGATAAGCCTATCTTCATGATGAAGCTTATACAGCACAAAGTTGAAATTTCACCTTGTGACCTTGACCGTTCACGTTTAACCTTCAAATGACTGAAAATGTACGGGTTGCCAATTAGGCACTTTCTACCAAGTTTGGTTGAAATATCGTCAGCTGTTTTATCTGTAAAGTGCGAACAGACATACGTACTAACTAACACCCCATACACCACGCTTGACTACTGTCGGCACTTCACTTACCTTCACAGGTAACAACACAACAGGAAAATGTCACGTAAGGAAACACGGCAACAGATGCAGCAAATGCATAGCATGGGAAAGATACACATACATACCAGCACCATGAGCATCTTCTTTCAAACCTTCAATACCATGTCGATCATATATGTCTCGTTTCTTCTGATCAGACAGAACTTCGTATGCAAAACTGATCTCTTTAAACTAAAAACAAACTGGATAATTACATAAACAAACAATGACAATATACAATAATACGGATTGTGTAAATTTACTATAGGTATTTAAAATATAATAAAAATTTAAACTGACAGGTTTAATAAATGTTTAAAAAATAACTGTTTAACGAGAGCACTAAGAGAATGCAAACTCACCAAGGACGTTGCAGTGTTGCCCTCTGGTGACTGAATATATGTTGTATAAAATGTTGTATCTGATAAGGCTGCTGCAGCATCGCCCCCTGGTAAAAAATTGGTATCTCCCAGTATAAAGGAAAGAGAAAACTGATCCCACATCAACATCCGGATCCAGATCAACACACAATTTAATCACTTCTACAGGGTCACCCCTTGACCATGCCTACCATGTTTGGTTGACGTTCATAACCGCATTCGTGACAGAACGAATGACACAATGACAGACTGAATGGACGATCACATTACTCTGTCACGCCCAGTTGTGATGTGAACTGTATGTCCGGCCGGTGCATCAGCTTCGCACAGAGGTGTGTCACAGTCAGCTGAGGACAGGAGCGGACTATTTACTACACCTTGACAGTTGTGGTGCAGTGTATTGGGAGGCAGACGAGTTGACTGGTGTGTCGGGATGCAGAGGTGATATTGGTGCCGTAGTTGAATAAATTATATCGTTTAGGGCAATACATTACAGGATAGAGGGGATTTATCTGTTTGAAATTTACAAATTGAGGGTATCGTCTGATCAGATCTGTTTATTTACTTCATGTAATATATGATTATACCTTAGAGTTGTTTTGATTTGTTTGCGAGTATTTGGGATGCTGTGGCGGGACTCGGCCCTCGGTGTCAAATACTCCACCAGCAGTGGCAGAGTAATAACATTCAACTTTTCAGTGCCAACGCCATGCTTTCAAATGGCAACAGATTTAACCACGCCAACATTAGTCGAGTGTGGAGTATGGCATTAAGTGGCATCTGCTTATAGACAAAACAGCTGTAGATATTTCGACCAAAGTTAACCCTTTAACGGGCACATTAAAATCACAGAGCAACGGACCATTATACAGCAATACGGTGATTGGTACACTGGCCGTTGATGGGTGGGCTGTTACATTTGGTACAGCAATGAGGGGCCTGGGCGGGCTGGGGCCCCGCCCAGTCCCCTCCTCGCTGTACCAAATATAACAGCCCACCCGTCAACGGCCAGTGTACCAACTTCATATTGTTTGATGTGGCAATGTAAATTGCCTCTGCACTCTAAAGGGTTAATAGATAGCTACTACCTGGTGACAACTAGATCTCTATTCATTTTCAGGTCAAAGGTCAACGTTAGAGTTAGCATAATCGGCATGGGTAAGCATCTGTATAGAGCACTGTCTACTTGACTATACCACTAGCCATGTTTCCTATGGGCAATTACAGTGAGTAACACTAGGCAAACTGTTGGAAAACTGATTTCCTGGAAGAAATTATGAGCTCATGGAAGAAACTTGCTGCATATAGCAACATCAATCTTTACAACACAAGCCACTGTAGATACTGTCGTTGTACGGTTGCTGTGGTAGACTGCATATACAGTGTATAAATTAAATTATAAATTGCACAATAATATAAGTACATACTATATTTCAGAATCTGTAAGTAACCTTTACTTATATTCAGACAATTAATCACTATTATTTGATCACTATAGTCTGATTTCCAATAAAATGATGAATGATGATTAACATCTCGATAGAAAAATGAAACTCTTTTTGTCATTTTTGTTAGATTTTTAGTTTTAACAATTAAATGTCTATTTCCTGCATTACGAGACTGATATCGACATACCTTTTCTCCTGCTTTGGGATTTTTGTCTGGATGGTACTGCCTTGCTAACCTGTGATAAGCCTAGAAATAACAAAAGATGTATACAACAAAACCGAAATCAAACAGCTACCACACATACCAGACATTAAGCAAGATATTACTGAATGCGTACTGTAAGTTAATAATCATTGTTTTCCCAGTGACAATGCACATGAAGATTACTTACTTACTTATGCCTCTGATATACCATTGGATGCTGGTGTTCAGCAACTCAGCAAATGATGCTTAGTGATGCACAGAGACTATCATGCAAACGTTTTTTTACATAAACTGCCACAGATATTTATCAACAAGAAACTCATCAGTAATTAAATAAGAGTATTTATAAGGCACAATAATCAAAAAAGTCATGGTGTGCCGAAAAGGTCACGACTCGTCGACAAGATAGGTAATGTTACGGAGAAATTGAGTACAGGGGCGGTAAAGTATTACAAGCATGGCGTAGTTCAGGCGGTAATTGGAATTTCCCCATAACGTTCGCTTATTTTATCTACTGATGAGTTTCTTGTTTTATTGAATGCTAATGCTTAAATAGTTTGTCATGAGCCGACAGTCTGCTGTTCTGGACTATATTAGCTTGGTTTGGGCCTTTTCCTGAGTGCAAAAATGTATATTTTTGTATGCTACAGTGAGCACATTGACTACAAGCAATGACACATTCTCATTAGTCAGAAGTGTGACACTGCAGTGTAGAATGCAATCATTTATTTGTGACCTCAGTTTCGAGCACAGTAAGTGCCAATTAGATTATTTCCAGTTTATTCAGGCATGACCAAATCTTGCAGCACTGGTCCCCCCCCCAGCTAGACAGCATATTAACTGCAACATGCATATACTGTAAAACTTCGGATAGAAGCCCCCGGCTTCTATCAGTACAAGTGAATCAGACCCCCGGCCTGTATGCGGGACCCGGCATCTATCTGGGGCCCAGCTTGTATCGTAACATGTCAAGTTTGTGTTATTTTATTCAAAAAATTGTCAACTTTCATGTTTACCGGGTACCAGTATTTTGTTTATTTCCAATTTGTATTTTAGATCATACGATTTTTAGCCAACCGTCTATCTATATAGACGGTTGGCTATATGGCATGAGCATGACGTCTGTCGTCTGTAACGTTCCGGTATTGTCTCAAAACGATTCCACATATCATCATTCTGTCTTC
>Ga0209149_1002736_pt1 | contig 10116 bp, 7 predicted proteins | sample WorMetTyACAVOLI2_FD_187423 | JGI IMG/M metagenome (GOLD analysis project Ga0209149, IMG submission 187423) | Marine gutless worms symbiont microbial communities from Max Planck institute for Marine Microbiology, Germany - Olavius algarvensis... ... | reverse complement strand
AACTCTTCAGCGAGATGTCTTTTTATGCACTTCCTCCACCCTTCGTCACTTCTAACTGACTGTCTTCTCGTTTCTCCCCTCGTGGCGAATACACTTCATCAATATTATTCGGTAGGGGGCGACACCAGTCTTAGTCTACAGTGTTGGTCGGCAGAGTTAACGTCGCGTGAACGCTCGTGAGGTCACACACAATGCATATAGTTAGGCATGCCTACTTGCAAATTGTTTTACTGTCTCCTTATAATATAAAATGCCAGTTTTACGTTTTACACTATCTCTGTTTACTTCTTAAATGATAAATTGGTTTCAGTCTATTTGTTGGTAAGCGTATCATAGCCATCACGTGCTATTTTTCAGACTCGGACTTGTATCAGATAGTCAAGGAGCAAGTACAAGTACAAGTACAAGTACAAGTACTTAAAATCGGTACTTAAGTACAGCTTAAGTACAACTACTTCAACTATAAGCACAAAGTACAACAAGTCTAATATTCTGCGTTAAACTCAGTCATAACCAAAATGCCTAACTACAAACAGTCAATATAAAAGCGAGTCAAAAAGTAAAAAAAACATGCGTATGCTTTTGGATCCGACAAAATATTATGTTGGCAACAAGTACTTGGTCGCAAGTACAAGTACAAGTAGTTGGGGTGCAAGTACAAGTAGTTAAAATCGGTAGCTAAGTACAGCTCAATTGCAAGTACAAGTACCAAGTACTGTAATTTTTTACGAGATATTGGATCTACAAATGTTTGAAATAGCTGAAATGACCTTCAAAGTCAAGCAAGATCATGCGATAGAACTCAAACGACATTATATGTACTTATTAAAAGAACGAGTCTCGTACCTCCAGATGTTGGTCCACATGCCCCCAAATGGGTATGAATACCCCCAGCTAAGAACTGATGGACTAAGTACTGCTGTTTCCTTGTCTCCTGTCCAAAATCTATGAAGTCTGCTATTTTTTTTGCTATCACCATCTTACAGTTGTTGTCACGTCACTCATGTGCATTTTGATAATCAATGACTCATACAGATATTTCTACATTAACTATTAATTATAATATTTGTTCATCAGAAACTGGTAGAAGAAGTGAATAAAAGGAAAAACAACTTAAATAATAAAGCTAACTAATAAAACGATAACTCTTTCAAATTTAAATATACATAATGAACATCAATAATTTTCATGATGCACTGCATATTCCGAAGTAGCAAATTATGCCCTTACAATTTTCGTAACTTTTCATAAACCTGCTTCTTTTTGTTTGAAGAATTTCATTAGGGATTAAAAAATTAAAAGACTTCCGACATTCATTTATTAGCTGGTTATTGCAGGTTTTGAACAGTTTCATTAGGAACCGGGACTACCAGGTGACCAGAAAATGTTATGATCGCTGATCAGTTTTGTTGAGGCAGTAGCATTCCAATCAATAAATGAGTATTGGGAGGCATTTGCTTTTTACTAATTCTACATTAACTATTCTTTGAAAAATGCCGTCTCTTTTCATGTCACAAGTTGTTGAATTTGTAGACGTCTCATATCTGTAAAAAATAATAAAAATAAATAAAAAATGAAACCTTTTTCCTCGTCCGGACATTTGAATGACGGAAGTTGCCATGGCGACGCACGCAGGGCTGCTGTGATTGGTCGACTGAGCGACGATGTCGGACCGCGCAGAACAGTTGTAAGAACCTGCAATGCATGGCACGTTATTTGCATGGCACGTGTTGTAGCTATATTTTCCAGTCTGTGTGCTATAGCGTGTATGCCCATCTTCCAGCGTTTCAGAGATATAACGGTATTGATCAAAAATGGCGAATTTTTTTATACCCTACCTGTATTAAAATCAAAGACCCCGTTTGGGGGACCCTATACATGTGGGAAAATGGGGCTATACCATGTAATATGCATGCATGTAATCTATACACGTGGAGAAATGGGGCTATACCAGATAATGGCAAAATTCTGATGATATATCAAGCCGTTTCCACAGAATATCATCGTGCATGCGACGGACGTCCAGACAGACAGACGTATAGCAGAGACGCGCTATGCATAATCCGTGCTATGCAGATTGATTGATTGATTGATCTTTAATAGAACACGTATCAAACGTACATGTAAAATTACAATGAAGTCAATAATCAGCAATGCAAACGAAACACAGCGCGACAAATATCAGTTAACTTTCGAAACTGTTGAAAAACTAGCATTCTGTCATTTCTAGAATACAATAATCGTCGTCGTCATCGTCATCGTCATCATGGTGTTTTCATTAACAGAAACAACCACATTTTTATGCCGTCTATACCAACGTATATACTGAGTCAAACTCGCTCGACTGCTGCAAAGCCAAGTTGCCGTTGCCCTCAAGACAAGTTAACCGACAAGAATGGCCGTTCGCCGCGAGGATTCCACGAAATATCCCCCTGAAGATTAGCCCCTAATAATATCTACACCGGAGATTACCCCCTAGAGAAAATTTGAACTGGCATAAACTCGTACTCCTGACCGTAACCGACCGATAAGGCGGGGGATTTCTTGAAAACTGACACTAACTGGTCCTCCTCACCCTATCCGATTAGGGCGCAATCTTCGAGGGGAGAATATCTCTCGGGGGTTAAATCCGCGTACCCGCCGCGAGAACGCCAAAACTGTCAGCTAACGACGCTATATCATCAATCAGCCGCAGAGTTTCAGGTAAGATTAGGTAGGAGTACCCTTATTTTGGGGTGACCCCTTCTAGCACAATGTATCTTGGTGCAGGGTAACCCCCTTATTCTATAATATTGAGCAAAATCTGAATTTTCGGACGTCTTTTGGCTTTCAAGGTCATTTGAAGGTTATCACAAGTCGACAAGCCTTACAAATGACATCAGTACGTTTGGATATCCTCAGTAGCTTCCGCTTTGCCCATGGAAGCAGAAATTTTAAAAAAGCGTGGATCCCGAAATTTTGAAGGGACCCAGCCGCATGTGACTTTCGCCTAGACCGATGCTACGTGGCATCTCGATCAGTCCAGACGTTTGGCCATAAATCACCCATGAGTCCAATCAACCAACGACCAACCAACCAACCATACGTCATCAGCAAGACGGACAGGGCACTTGGCAATCTTCGAATAGGGCACGTTCATACAGGGACGAATCCAGGATTTTGCTTTGGGAGGGCACTGGTGAGGGAGTCTGAGGGCCATAATGTCCATAAACTTGTAAAATAGTACACGACGATGTAGTATTATATACGTTTGTAAAAAAATTATTTGGGGTTTTGGGGGGGGGGTACGTGCTTCCTGCCCCTCCCCTTAGATCCGCCCCTGTGTTCATAAGTTGAAGCCAAACTGATAAAGCAATTACACTGCAGAGACGGCTGAGTGGTAGCGACGTCATCGTGCTGTTGCTGCGTGGTCGGTGACGATGTATGACGGTGGTAAGGACTCGCCGACACTGGCGGCCGGTTAATGACGTCACGGGCACCGGTTGCTGTCGGCCAATGAACGGCGGTCGTGTCGCAGTCGTGTCGGGGCGGCGTCGTAGGGCTGGCGTAGCCCGTCTTACGTATAACTGTGTAGTCGCCGCCAGAGCGGTGCGTGGAGATTACGTCCGACTGAGGACTGACTTCGTCGTAACAGTCTCCGGACGCCGTCTTACCGTACACGTCACAGCAAGAAGTGGGCGGGCTGCAAGCTGCACCGTCAGCACCCAGCGATGGCAGCACACCCCGACCGCCATCAAACATGGCACCAGTGCCGTTATACAGGCAAGCGGAAGTAGTCAGCAGCGGGTCAAATGCAGTGCCAACGAGACCGGAAGTAGCAAAATCGGCACTGCCGCCGCCGTTATGTCGTCGTCGCATGCCATCAGTTGGGTCGTACAGGGCTATGACGTCACGGTCGTACTGGCTACGCGTCGATAAATCAAGTCCATATCCGACTGCGGCGGCGGCGGACATTTGTCGACCGTGAGACGAACGGTAGCGCGATATGACGGTTGACGGTGACGTCGACGACGTTGTGTCGCCGCTATTGAAGTCTTGCTGTAAGCCGCCGTAGTTGGCGTACTGAAATCCAGCAGCGACCGTCGACCGCCCTGCGGCGTAGTGATCGCCATAGCCAGTGTACGCGCACAGACCGTTAGCTCCATAGTAAGCATGGTGTCGGTCGTCGAACCGGAAATCACCGCTACCGGAAGTAGAATAGCCACCCGGATATAGCGCCGTCGCGGTCGGGTGGTAGCCAAAGCGGTACTGGTCTTCGAATGCGGACGTCGACGAAAGATTCTGCGACGCCATTCCGGCCGCGCATGCGTACGGATAAAGCATTTCCGGTTTGACTTCGGCGCAGGGCGTGACGCTGTGACAGGGGGCTGACGGGACGGCGGCTGCGGCAGTGTAGCAGCCGGCGCTGCCAGGCAGCGGCGGGTAGAGCGACGAGCCGGCGACGGCGGCAGCAGCGACGGCGGCGTACGGGCTGACGAGTCCGGCGTACAGGTCGTGATAGGGCGTCTTGCGCTTCCGGCCGGTCTGCAGGTAGTCGCGCAGCTGCGTCTTGTTGGACCGCTTGGACGAGCGTGACGTACGGGCTGGCTTGGCGGCGACGGCCGAGGACGACGACGAGATGTTGGACGACGTGAATTCGTCGAACGACGAGTTGACTGTGAGATCGTTGTCGATGATCGCGTACGGCAGCTTGAACTCCGTGCCACGCTTACGTGCCAGGTCACGACCCTCGTCCTCCCTGATTACACAGCCGCACAACACACAAAATAGCAGCAATTGATTACTGAAATGCGTTATTTAGGGGGGTCTACTTTGTGCAATCCAGGTATTTGAAATGTCCGTCCGTCCGTCCGTCCGTGCGGTGTCAACATTTTCAAACCCTAAGGCTCCGAGATCGCTGGGCCGACGTCGATGATACTTGGCACCTATATTCTACGGTCTGGGAACACAACTAATTCTAGGATGCAGAATTCTGAATTTCGGCCCCTGTGGCGCGCGGCGCAACCCCGAACTCAGTTATCAGTTAACAAATTTATTTAGCCGGGTCGGAAGAGATGACCCACTCTACCGGGGTCACGCGGGTGCTTAAATATAGTTCATATACACAACTTTTATTTGTTATTATCAAAGTATGAGTTGTGTTGAATTTCAACAACAGAGAACGTTATAATTTTACCGAAACCGATTCTGTGATCTTCCAGACTTCCTCGCGTATCCTACTGTATTTTCGTACATACATGAACAGAACACGCTATTACGTGAGATGACGGTGAGTGCAGATGACGAAGTCGGGTTTGCTGTTCTTGTAGATGACTTTTGAACTCGTCTGAAGCCACAACCACTGCAGGTCTTTGGTCAGTAGTCGATAGGCGATCAGACCGGAACTTCCTGTTTTGATTACTGCACGCAATCACCGTTCACTTGTTCGTAATCCGATCGCACATAAAAATCCACAGCAACGGACCGTTATAGAACAACAAGTGTGGCCGCCAGGTTCGGCCGACACGGTATGCCTCCGCCGGCCTCTAATGACATAGGTACAGCATTGGGGCAAGACGGCTCAGACTGATCACGTACATTGCGACCTTGACCTTTAACCTTTGAGGTCATGTCGCGAGTGACTGATGCGGGTCGTCGTCCTCCATCCGTATACCAAGTTTGAAGTTCGTAGGCCTTGCCGTTCGGAAGATATGGCGCACGATGTGTGTCAGCATTAATGGGCCTGATAACTTTGAACTTTGACCTTTTAACCTTGAAACTGGTATGCGAGTCGCATCATAGGTGAGTAACCTTCCTTCGAATTTGGGCACGCTTTGGGTTCTCGAATTATTCGTTATGTACGCGACGGACGGGCGGACAGACAGACGGACAGATGGACGGACGGACAAAAGCAACGCTTATTGTCCCCTTTCCTACGGGCGGGGGTATAACAATTATAATAATACTTACAAGGCATTGTGACATTAGATAGGTTACGCACCTAGCAGGGCTGTCACGGCGGGCAGGTTGCCACAGATTTATATTTATGTCTAGAGCGCAAAAATTTCATTTACCGTACGTTGTACCTAGATATGTATTAGTATTGCTTAACCGTGTTAGGATTAAACGGATCGTTTAGGGTCAGGACCTCGCCTCGTGGGTCGGTTAGGGTCAATAGTGCGGGTTAGTGCCAGTTACATACCAGACATCAAAGGAAACCTATCTATGTTATACATAGTCTATTTACACCAGCACTGCAGACACTGGGTGAGTGCTGTAACATTCTGTATAGCGAAAGGAAGCTAGGGCGCCCAATTCCCCACTTCACTGTACCAAATATAACAATCTGCCCATCAAGGCCGGTGTACCAAATAATATTAGGCTATTTATCTGTTAAAGTTATAGGACAGTTACGTATGAGACAAGTAAACATGTATATTTTGGTGAAATAGGCTATCTGATGAAATGTTAGTTACCGACATTCATTAACCCTTTAATGGGCACATTAAAATCGCAGAGCAACGGACCATTATACAGCAATACGGTGATTGGTACACTAGCCGTTGACGAATGTGGTGTTACATTTGGTACAGCGAAGAGGGGACTGGGCGGGACCGCAGCCCGCCAGTCCGCTCCTCGCTGTACCAAATGTAACAACACCCCACCCTTCAACGGCCAGGGTACCAACTTCATGTTATTCGACGTGGCACTATAGTTATCTTTGCACTCTAAAGGGTTAAAGGATGTGAATTATAATTCCCACTCCACCGAAATTAAACGGAACTCAGTAAAGTAGAGCTTGACGATATGAACATTTTGATCTTGAACGAAAAGCGCACGTATTAATGTGAAGTGGCTATCTGTGTAGCTCGTTGGTTATGAATTTAAATCGATTCGTTAATTTAAGAGTGTTATGAAAATGTAATCAGTGAATTTATGTTTGTTTCGTATTTACTGAACTTAGTTATTTATTTTGCTTGTCTGTGTGCATATGTGGCTTGGATAAAGGTGCCTAATCTGTCTAATCTATTTCAGTTTCAAGGCGTCTAACTGCTTTAGCAGGTAAGACTGCAGAAGATTATCAGCTTACAAGATTGATAGGCCTATCCCCATGAAACAAAATCCAGAACTTTAAATCAAATGCATTTTATAATTTGTTATCAAAATATTCGATTTAACCAATTTAATTAACGGTTAAATAGATTCGATTAATCTATTAAAAGTTTTAATCGGCAAAAGCCACAGTAGTCGGCTAGCCCAGATGTAGTTAGTTTACAAGCAATTTAACACATTAGACCAAACAAGACCAAGTTAAAGGCTGAACAACTGCGAGTAGCATCCATATTCACACTTTTTATGTTTTAAAAATATTTTTTTACTTTTAATTTTGTATTGCCTCTGCGTTTTAGGCTATAGGCCTACTGCACTGTATTGTAATAGGCTTCTGTGCGTAACGTTTCTCCCGTCGTGGCGAATAAAATTTATCGATATTATTCGGCAGGGGGCGACACCAGTCTGCACTCTACAGTATTGATCGCAGTCAGTCACGTGCACGCTTGTGAGGAATGCCTACTTGCAAATTGTTTTACTGTCTCCTTATAATATAAAATGCCAGTTTTACGTTCTCTGTCTACTTATTAAGGGGGCACTAAGCGTTGCTTTTGTCCGTCCGTCTCTCCGTCTGTCTGTCCGTCCGTCGCGTACAGAGTGCCCAAATTTGGAATGAGGTTCCCCGCCTTAGATGCGACTCGCACAGGAGTTTCAAAGTCAAACGGTGAAAGGTCAGGTTGGAGGCGGTCGGGGGCACGGGCATACCGTGTCGGCCGAACCCGGCGGCCACACTGCTTATTAAAATGACAAATTGGTTTCAGTGTGCATTTGTTTTGGACCCTTGGTCTTACGCCCATACACTTTACTAAGTACAGAATCGTCATTATCCACATAGGGGGGTGGGGGCTACCAATTGACCAGGCCTAATTGAGCCTGTATGTTAATGCTCGAAGATAATGACTGTAGATAAGTAATTAACAACGCTCACAACACTCACACTCCTGGTGTGCAGCGGCGAAGTAAGCCAGGTCGTCCGTGTGTACAAGGTCATAACCGCTCTTCTCCATCAGCTCGCGATCTGAATATCCGAAGAACAACTTTCCTCTGCAAAGTTCCAACAGTAGCACAAACTCACAATCCAGCGTTTTACACTCTGCAAACAAAAACACATGCCTGCCAACACACGCATTCTTTCTATATCAAAATAGAGAAGTTGAAATGGTCTATCGAGAGTGAGAGGCATGTATAAGCAGAGTTGGACACGGGTCGGCGGGTCCACCCACGAATCGCGTCGGGTCGGGTTGGGTCACAAAATTCTCCGTCTTGGGTAGGTCGGGTCGGGTCGAGTCCGGTGTCAAAAAATCTGATAAATATACAATTTACACACAAGAAACCGATTATTCGTCGACTATAATTCCTAATGATAAGAAGTTGAAACACTGCCATTTATCACCGTTTACTTATTTATTCCAGTTTGGTTGCTGGGTCGAACGTCTTAGATGAAAGTGGATTTTGCATTTTTAACACTGGCTAAAATGATCTGTTTTCTAGGAGTTCTGACACGGCAAAATATTACTATGTTTTTCGACAACTAAAATTCGCAGAAAAATGGGTCGAACTGGATCGGATCCAGAGTTTCATGTTAATTTTGGGTTGGGTCGAGTTGTCACTTCATTTGTGGGTCGGGTTGAGTCGGGTTAGGAAAACTAGACCCACGTTCAACTCTGTGTGTAAGAGACCTTGGATCCATGGACAGCGGCGACATATCCATCTTGTGCTTGCTCTTGAACGTGTAGTCACGTGCCGTGACGTCATGCAGTGGGAGAGGACCGAAGGGGCAGCAGAGAGCAAAGAGTGCGAGCGGAGCGGCGTCGCCCTTGAGACTCTGACCTTGAAGCAGTCGAATCTTCCCACTGATCTCGAGCGTCTACAGCACAACAGCGTTCCACTCACGGTGTCTGCCGTCAGGTATAGTCTATCTGTAAATGGTTTAACCCTTTAGACTCCAAAGGCAATTATAGTGCCACATCGAAAATACGAAGTTGGTACACAGGCCGTTGATGGGTGGGCTATTACATTTGGCACAGCGAGGAGGGGCCTGGGCGGGATGCGGCCGTGCCCAGTCCCCTCCTCGCTGTACCAAATGTAACAGCCCACCCATCAACGGCCAGTGTACCAATCATTGTATTGCTACATGGTGGTCCGTTGATTTGCGGTTTTAATGTGGCGATTAAAGGGTTAATAAAGAGTCAACGAATGTAAACGTGACACTGATTTTACAAGTACAAATTTCACAATTACAACTCCGCAAACGCGTCTAACCTCAACCAAAAGTGATCCGTGATTCGAATCCAGATTTCCAGATTAATCCGGATTCGGATTCGGATGTCTGCCGGATCTCTCCCAAAATACATTACTTTGTTGGCGTCAGCCATTTCGCCGAATGTCGTGACAATCGGCCCGTGAGTGACTGTAGGAAAACTGCTAATAAATCTCCTAAAAGCAATGGTGAGGGAAGTAAAAAAAGTGATCTGGAATCTGTATCCGGGACCGGATCATCATCAAAAGTTCATCAGTTCTTCCGACTGGTAGGCCCAAGTTTCAGTTAAATCCACTGATTACTTTTGCAGTAATCCTGCACACAAACAACGACACACAAACCGACCCGATGGCGTACGCCTTCGTGGAGGAAACCACGGCCTAACAACGTGCCTGGATGCGCGGACGTGCTTGGAAAGTATAAATCTGTGCTTCCAAAAATAAAAAGCCGTGCTTGTGATTTTTAGTTGTGCAGCGTATCATTCTAACGTCAACGTGCTACACAACATAAACCACAGTTCTGGTATCTGCTGTTTTACGTTCACGATGTCGAGTCGCCATAGCCTACGTAAATTGTGTTTTCTACATTAATATTTGCTGCTTTCTGTCACTTTTTTCAATTTCAAACCTAACGCATTTTTGTCACCATAGATGTAAAAAACGTTTTTTACGTTTTTTATTCTGGTCACGTTTTTTACGTTTTTTAACGTTTTTTTTATTTTTTTCCACGTTTTTTATTTTCAAGTAACGTTGTCAAAGAAGCACGCC
>Ga0209149_1002735_pt1 | contig 10117 bp, 4 predicted proteins | sample WorMetTyACAVOLI2_FD_187423 | JGI IMG/M metagenome (GOLD analysis project Ga0209149, IMG submission 187423) | Marine gutless worms symbiont microbial communities from Max Planck institute for Marine Microbiology, Germany - Olavius algarvensis... ... | reverse complement strand
TTTAATCTGTGACCGTTGGCTAATACTGGGTTCAGAGACGCTCAGTATTAGTCGCTGCTTGAACCACTGATAACAGATGGCCTCCTGCTGTATGCGCTGGCCGGTCATCAATGGCTCTGTTCACACTCACCGCAAAATTGGACCCTGGGGCCCACGGTGCGAGGTGCGCATGAGCTATGGCCGTCCATCATGCAGTAGGTATTAGTCGCCAGAGGAACAGTGGTTATAGGCCGAGCAGGATAAATATCATGGCACAAGGTCTCTCTACTCCCGATCCCTCTTTATAAGGAGAGGTCGCGCAACAACTACACACTACACACACCATCAGGTTAGCCTGGTGGTGCCGCACAACACTGCACTAGTCCCTTCCCTGGGGTTGCGCATTGGGCCAGCCTGTGAGGCAGGCCTCAGCGCTGGCATGCGAAGGGAGCGTGTGTCATTCCCAAATACGAAAAAAAACGAAAGAAGAAGGTCTGCTGTCGCAGATAGGCCGCACGATGCTTCGTGTCTGTCTGCAGTTAACTTCAGCAGTATGATACCTCGAGTCTTTTATTATTATTAGTTACTTCGACTTCAGATATACCGCTGCGTACAATTAAATTCTGTTATGTTTTCTTTTCTTCGGCGTTTTCGTCCACGCTGCCGGCTGTGATAAACAAAGATTCACTGATGCGTCGCTGTCCATGCGATAAACTGCACGGTCGTCCGTCGCAACTGTTGCTCGCACGTCCAGCAGTGATCGATCGATAGCCAGCTGTTCACGTATCGAATCGCGATTTCTGGCCACCACACCTGCATTCGACGCCACCGTTAGGGCAGTCCCTGCATGTCAGAATATCGCCATAAGGTTTGGTACACGAAAACTAGTAAGATATCCGACTGTAAAAAAAGATATATTTATTCGTTTTGACAGAACGTACGAACGTGACAGACAGACGGACAGACAGACGGACACCGCATGACGGCATACCCGGAACACAACGGTAGGTCACTTTGAGAAACTCTTCATAACCGCACGGGTCGCCGAAGAACGCCGTATTGACAACGATCGAGCACTTCCGGCGTCCTGCGCATGCGCGGTTCAACAGGAAATGGACGTCGACGTCGCAGTTGCGCGTGAAGGGTATTTCGCACAGTGCCGCGACCAGTGTGTCATTTCGACCGTAACGTGCCGTCTCGAATATGACAACATCGGTGTCCGATGGACAGACGATTTCGAAGATGGTGTTGAAGCAGGCATACTCCTCCACGAGTTGTTGACCTGAACGTACACAGATATAAACATTTTATTCACGCCTAAATAAGCATACAACCTTGGTTTATTTCCCCCTGGATTTAAGGATTACTTTTGCACACAATCTTACATAACATACAACACAAGAACAGCAAGTCACTCTGCATTAGTTATTTCCTTTGCTTGAACCAACAAAAGAAAGAAATCACTAAAGATAATAGGGCTATATCTGTGGAATGATTTACCTTTAAATATTAGACATTCACAATCCCTTGCTAGTTTCAAATATCACCTAAAGCATTACTTGTAACAGCATTATTAATCCATGTTATGCACTTGCACCTTGCACCTTTTTTTCTTTTCTTCTTATATTGTTTATCAACCCCCCCCCCGTCTGTGTTATGCATATAGATGATAGTTGATTGTTTGATTTGTTGCACTATTATATACACCAGTGTTTAGGTTTGGTATTACAGAGCACCGAAGTCTTAACAGAGGGTCTCCCTCTTCTATTTGGTATTCCATTTAGCAATTGTCATTTTTAGCATTGCTATTTTCATTATGTGGATATTTTCTGCTAATAATCACATAGATGGATGGGTGGGTGGATGGATGGATGGATGGATGAAGGCTGACATTTGAAGTCATTTTGTTTTTTGCCGCGCGATGCTATGCATAAGCATGGCTTATGCCGTCGCGCAGTGTCCGTCCGTTAGTCTGTTCGTCCGTCACGTTCGTGTATTCTGTCGAAACGAATAAACTTATTTTCAAAAAATGTTCACCACCGGATAGCCACACCATTCTATTTTTTCAGTACCGTACCTTATGGCAATATTCCAACGGGGAACCCCCAACGGAGGCGTCTAATGCAGGCAACGTAGGCAAAAATTGCGATTCTCGACCAATCTCTGGCTTTCGGATGAATGACTGGTGTAGTGCGATCAACAATTTCGACGGTCGACCGTGCAGTAGTTTATAGCACTAAGCGAGTCGTCGAGACGTCCGTTGACTGCGCAGACCGCCACGCAGTTGAATCTCGTTTATCACATGGACGACTACGCCGAAGAGAACAGAACATAATTTAATTTTACTGAGTGGTAAATCTGACGCCGAAGTAACCAATAACAGCTCGACGTTTTGTATTGTTGAAGCTAGCTACAGACAGACACAAAGCATCGCGCGGCCTCTCTGCGATAGAAGAGCTACTTTTAGTGACGGTGATTGGTACTATGTAGACCCACGTGATGTATTAAAACAATAGAGGTGTATGAACAGTTTGCCAGATGCTGTCCCGTAGCATCGTTACGGCTGGTATTCGAACCTGCTACCTCTCGATCGCCCTAATCATTGTTCCACTATGCCATAAAGGAACATTTTTGCCGCGCGACACTATGCACAGCGCGGCCTACGCCGTCGCAATATTTTCATACCCCACCTGCTTTCGACGCCCCCGTTAGGGCGTTTCTGTCTGGATACTGTCATAATGATTGGTGTGGAATGGCGTGGCTACCCGAGATTAAAAAAAGTTTGAGAATATGTTTACTCGTTTCGACACGAATGTGACAGACGGACAGACGGACAAACGCTGCACAGCAGCATTGGCCGCGCTTATGCATGCATGGCGCGGCAAAAATCGACGTAAAGGAACAGAAGGAGAATGATAAAAAATGATACAAATGAGGAAGATTACGAAATAATTTTTTTTTGAAAATATCAGTCTTTACAGTCAGAAGTGGTTAGTTCAATACTATTGGAAAACAGATCAATAAATGCCAAACAATGATCAAGAAGCACGCCGCTAAAAATAGCCACTGGTGACGTCACGCAACGAGGTCCGAAGTGGCCGACCCGTCATTCGAATCAGTCCAGACAAACGGTAACTGTTTCCATTATCTGCGGACCGGTCACTGATGACGTCTAGGCCTGCTGCTGCTGCTGCTGCTGCTGCAGAAATCGTCATCCGCAGGTAATAATCTACGGATTACACCAACCCTGACACGTCTGACGGGAGCATTTAGAGCCGTGCACATCATACAGTTTGCTAAACGTTCAAAGTATATATTCCGGCTTTTAGGCTAGGCATAAGCGCCAGCAGGCAGGCAAGGGGGGCTTTCCCCTAGAAAATGTAAAGGCTATAGATTGGATTTAACTGCATCATTTTGGTTCTCACAATGAGACAAAATCGTTGCCACCAGATACGTTTGACCGGCTCAAAATAATCTAAATTGAGATTGCGGTCGGGGGGGGGTCGGGGTTCTGCTCCCAATCCTGTTGGGGGAGGCTTACAGCGGTCCCCAGACTCCTAGCTAGATTTAAGGACTCCACGAAGAAGGAAAGGTAGAGTGGATAAGGGAGGAAAGGAAGAGAGGAGCGGAAGGTAGAGAAAGAAGGGGAGGGGGAGGAAAGGCAGTTGTTACAAAAATTCCTGCAGGCGTCCGTGCTTCTAGGTTTCATTACACGGTGCTACAAAATAGCGATGGCAATTGTAATGAAATTATAACGGATTGTACAGATAGTCGTCCCGAATGAAAGGTTTTATTCTGCTTTACCCACCTCAACTGTACAGTGAACTTACTTTACTTTGTAAAACAGGTGAGCCGACGGACAGTGCCGGATTAACTCTTCGGGGGGGGGGGGCTATGCCAACACGAAATGGGAGGCCCTTTTAACCCCCTCCCCTCCCCTTCACTAGACGCTGAGATCTCATCACACCAATGTAAACAGATAGGTTTTAAGTCCTCGTTTGAAACGGTTAAACGTCAAGTCCGGAGCCTGCAGCGCAGACGGTAGACCGTTCCAAACTTGAAGACCAGCAACTGAAAAACTTCTGTCACCGAATTGCGTAGACGTTCTGGGGGTGACACAAGTTCTAATGTCAGAAGATCGGAGTCTGCGACGGTCCGAGTCTGATATCAGGCGGCAGTCGTCGGCGAGGTAGGCGGGCGTTTGGCCGGTCAGTGCCTGGAAAACCCAGCTGGCAATCTTGAAATGAATTCGCTGGCGGACTGGTAACCAGTGCAACTGACGAAGAACTGGGGTGATATGATCACACCAGCGCGTGCCAGTGACAAGACGTGCTGCAGCATTTTGGACTGACTGCAAACGTTGTAGCAGACTCTCAGAAATACCGCAAAGCAGTGAATTACAATAGTCCAAGCGGCATGAGATAAATGCTTGGGCTATCGTCTTAGCTGCTTCCATTGTCAGTGACAAGCCCGGTTCTGCGGGGGTGGGGGCTAATGGGGCTTTAGCCCCCCAGAAGGGGCATTAGCCCCCAGAGATCTGAGGGGCTTTGGGGCTAAAAAGCTTGCTGTAACAGATCGAGGCTTACTAACTTACATTATTTTGCGTTTAAAAGGTTCGTTAATGTTTCTCATTTTCAATCTCAGCATAACTAGTTATATTGTTATTAGGCAGTTGATGTACTGTTGAGTAGATACAATGTCTTGTTAGTTCTCTTTGTTGCAGTATTTCTTTTGACATGTTGAGTTTTGTTATGTTTTAATTAACTGAATACAGCGAATGTTTGTTTATTGATTACATTTTGCCAACAAACGCCCGGCGTTTTACAATGTTGATTTATAAAAACCCCTTTTAATGTCTTACTTTCAAATTATGGCAATTTTTGTTCACATAGTGTCAAAAATAGTAAATTTGTTGTCACCAGATGGGTTCTTTCAACCTCAAAATACACCAAAATTCGTTTTTGGCCCGCCGGGGGAGCTTACGACGCTCCCTCAGACCCCCTAGTCGGTTGGGGAGGGGGACACCCCCTCCCCATACCCTCACCTTGGACGCCTTCAGCGTCTCGGTCCGGGCTAAGCAGGCTTCAGCCCCGCTAGCATTTCTGTTCTAGAACCGCGGGCCTGGTCAGTGAGGGGATGACCGAGCGGAGTTGTCGCAGCTTATACAGTAGTCTGGGGTGGTCTACACGAGTATATACCACGACAGACTATGTTGTAACGTAAGCCTCCATTACATCATCCGCCATATGTTAGTACGGCAGGATACTAGGCATAAGTTTGCTTTCTGTCCGGTTATTGGTTACATATATCTTGGTTCTTGGCGATGGTGGAACCGATCGGCGTAAAATTGTGCATGATGGTAGGCCTACATTTGTCCCGGACATGTTTTCTCCCATTTGTGGAGGTTCCCCCAGGGGATCTCCAAACCCTAAATTTGCCCACCACGTATGGCGGATATTGTGTGTTGCTAACGCACTTGTTTTAGTGGCATCTTGCAGAACTAAAAAAGAGAATGTTAGTCAAATTGAGAAAGTTGGACCATTCGATTGTTGTTGCAGCCACCAGCCAGTGGCGTCGCCGTCTCTCTGCTTGTGTCAGAGCTCACGGTGGACATTTTGAGCGCGTTTTATGGTATATTTTCATTGTTCAGTATATTAAGTTAATGCCGAGAATTTTTGAATTCGGGGTTTGACTGTTTGACTATTGGTCATCGCCAAAATGTAATTTGTCTGAAACGTATTACCAGCTATGGGCATTACGCAGGTGAGGCGGAAGACATAATCATAGACAGACTTGCAGTTGTCTCTTAAATCGCTGTGCTAAAAGTTCGAGCATCCAGTTGCGGTTTGATGACGCTATGCAGCTAAAAAGTATTCGGCTTCGTTTTTGTGGACACACTGTATTGGCCGTTTAGCCACAATTCACGAAAGTGACCAACCAACCAACAACCAACCAACGTGACACAATCTATCGCAATACGTGCTATAGTGAGTGAGGCTCATAAAAACTACGTGATATCTAAAGGCTCGACAACACATACGGTAGCGTGTTTCGACGGCCGCCAGGTGCGGATGTCAAATTTGCCAATGCCGCCCTTCCACCTTCGGAGATGTTGGCGCGGCCTGTTCAACCCTACTTTCTCGCGTTGCATAACGCATTCGTTTTCAAATGCAAAAAACAAACAAACATGAACGATCGCTCCGCGGTTAATTTTTGCCGCGCGATGCTATGCAAGCGCGGCCTATGCCATCATGCGGTGTCTGTGTGTCTGTGTGTGTCTGTCATGTTCGTGGATCATGTCAAAACAAACATATCTTCGAAATGTTTTCACCATCGGGTAGCCACATCATTCTAGTTTTCCGTGCCAAACGGCGTAGCAATATTCCGACGGGAACTCCCCTAACGGGGGCGTAGAATGCAGGTGGGGTAAGCAGAAATCGCGTTTCTAAGCCTATGTCGCTTTAGTGCCTGCTGTTAGCGCTGCAACATGCCAGGTGTTGTCAACAGGGTCGCCGGTTGACGACGGCCACCGTCTCGCAAGTTATGACACATCGCTGGTAGTAAGCGGCGGTGTTGATTGTGGGAGAAGACGACGAAATCTTTATGACAAGAAGCCTCGACGTTACGCCAAAGACAACAGAACAGCGCATTTAACTGCACGCAGTGATAAATCTGTAGCATACGTAACTAACAATAAAGGGCTCTACTCTACGTTTTGTGCTGTTGAAACTTGAAGCTAACTACTGACAGATACGAAGCATCGCGCGGCCTCTTTGCGACAGCAGAGCTACTTGTCTTACATGTAGGCCTACAAGTGCTGCCGTCTGGGTATTCAATAGAACACAATCAACTGGAGCATATTCGTCACGAACTCCGCATCCCCGTCGCTATGCCTCTGGATCACGAGTTGAAGTGCAGTGCCGTATTCTACAAGTTTTATTTGTTATGTTTAAACAGGACTACACTTAAAATATATTTACAAACATGTTCTAAAGATGTCGAGATTGTCAAGTAGTGAACGCAACTCAAAAGTGCGGTTGCGACTATACATGCAAATGGTGACTGACATTCTGTAGCTACATGAAAGTCACGTCGACGAAAAAATATATCACAGTGCTCCATTTGCAGAGAACTATTACACATTTTACAGCTGGCGTATATTTTTTATTTATATAAATTAAAGAAATAATACGAATGTCTTTATCGTTTAATACTGTGCCTGCCTATGAATCTCGTGACTGTATGCGTTGTCGTCTAGCTGTGGCAGCAGAAAGGATGTAGTGTTATCTGAGAGGACGGTATTACGGTTGAGACCGGCGCGTTGCCTTTATCTCGGCGAGATTTCTGTCTCCTGCCGCGTGTAAACATCGGACGGGACCAAACAACGAGTCTCGGGCTAATCCATTCTGTCCCCAAACTCTGGACCACACCACAGCGATTACTGCATGTTGCACGTTCACCGGCGGTCCCTTCGGTCTACTCAGAAGAATCATTTATATTCGACTGTTTTTGAATGACAACAGAAAACAAGAAACTCAGCTATCACAAACAGGTCGCGCTCAGTATCACATAAAACTCCTTCTGGTCGAATACGACAGTAGAGCTAATTGCTCACATATGCCGTCCGACTGTTGTAATCAATGTTATGCGCTGTATTTTACCTCCGACAACGGAGGAGGTAAATCCGATTGCCCGCGATGTTTGTCTGTCAGACTGTCTGTCTGTCTCAAAAATGCGTGCATCGATTTGGATGACATTTAGCGTGTCGAGAGGTGTCGGGACATGGACGAACTGATCAACTTTTGAGTCCGATCCGGATCATAGTCCGGATGCCGGAACCGGATTGCTTTCTTCGATATCGTATGCACTGCGACGCTGAATTTTATTACGTCGGGAAACTTCCACGTACAGGTATTGCGCATGGTTATTCGGCGCCCGTCGCAGCAGCGACGCGTGGTTTTGAGGCGTCGAAACACCGTTGTCGGAGGTAAATGCGCTCTACTGACTGCCCTTCTAGTTTGAGATACAAAGTCTGGTCTCCAAAATGACCTATAATGTGTCAAGTGGGACGTTAACCCTACTATACCATACCATACCTTGAGATACACTGAATGACACGTTTACATGCCAGAAATGACTTAAAGGCTGCTCAACATCATCCTTCATTAGATCGCTTGGACTTTCTATCGGAGATAGGAAAAGTAGGCTGCTGTTTTTCCACAACCGAGCCAGGTCGCTGGCCTACCACTTGATGTGAGCAAATTCTCTATTTACGCACAGCTTACACGCGTCACAGACAGTGTGACAGACGGACAGACGGACGGAAAAGTGATCTCAATAGCGGAGCGTTCTACGTTAAATAAGTAAGTAAATAAAAAGTCCATTTATATAGCGCATCGTCGTGAAACCTCAAAGCGCTGAGAAAAGAAACGAACAGAGAGGTCGGTAGATGGTTTTTGACGCGCCATGCTATGCATAAGTGCGGTCTATGCCGTCACGCGGTGTCTGTCCGTCCGCCTGTCCGTCTGTCTGTCACGTTCGTGTATTCTGTCGAAAGCATCAAACATATCCAATATTTTCCACTGTCAAGGTAGCCTAACCATTCTGGTTTTCCGTACAAAAGCTTATGGAAATATGCCGACGAGGACCCCCTAACGGAAACACTGAATGCAGGGGGTATGAAAAATTTGCGATTTTCGACCAATATCTCGCTTCATCGCGTGTTGTCAACGTGCGATCGTCGGGTGTTGTAGTCATAGTGCCGCCGGACCGAGCAAGTTGGTGTCACTCATCGTTGGTAGCATTAAGCGGCGGGGTTTGTTGATCGCAGGAGACAAATGACGAAGCGCCACACATTAGTGAATCTTGTTTATGACAGAAATCCTACGCGGAAGAGAACAGAACAGAATTTAATTGTACACAGCGGTAAATCTGAAGCCAACGTGACTGACAATAAAAGACTGCGCTCGAGGTACTGCATACTGTTGAATTAAGCTAACTACTGACAGACACGAAACATCGCGCGGCCTCTCTGCGACACAGAGCTTCTTGTTACAAATGAACAGTGGTAAGTTGAACGAATATGTACAGGAAGCGAGTTTCAACAGACGGTACGCAAAGAAACAAGGCTCGTGAGGAGAAGGTACGTGTGATATCGGATGGTCTGGTAAAGGTAAAGGTAAAGGAGGGCCATACTCCGAAGGAGCGTAGGCGGGGTGCTCATCTCCCTTTCACAGGCCGCTGAGCCCGTAGGTGGATAAACCACTGTTGTCTGTGACGCATGGCCAGTGCGACGCCAGACCTACGGTTACCTTCCCAGCCTAAGTTGGTACTCATAGCACCTACCCACAGAGGGATGGCCAGGCTGAGTTGACCTGGTGGCTGATTACATACCGATATAGTTTATCGGCTCTAAGACGGTCACCCAGGGGGGAAGCCGTGGCGATGCGTAAGTCTTGGTTCAAGACACCAGCTAGGTGAGAAACCTTATTTTAGGTTCTCTCCCCCTGCTGGTATAGCTTAACCACGGAAGTCCGGACCAGCTACCGCCTAGTGGTCCCCCCGGGCAACTACAGAGAGATATTCTCTCTGTAGGCTAAACGCTGGTCTGGGCGGGGAGAACCCCGATGAACCTCCAGACTGTTTATATGGACTGCAGGTAAGGGGTTCTCCATTCTCCCTCAGGGGTTTGCTCTTCTGGGTGCGTGGGGGGTGGGGGGTGGGGGGGGCTTTGGTCTGGGGGTCGGCCTTGCTGTTCGTCGGTTCCTCCGTGCCGGGTGAGTATAACAAACCAAACCAATATGGAAGAAGATAAAACTAGCCGTCAGTACCCGGCGAAAGACGGTGGAACAATATCCGGGGACCGTGTTCATGGTTTGCCGAGCATAAGGGACCATGAACGCACAGCTACTTGTGCTTCTGTACAGGGTGTGCCGTCACAAGGCACTCTGGACAGTAGGACGACTTGTGGCACTTCAGTACCACCTGAACAAGGTGGTCCTGCACATACCCGCCAATTGGCGGCGATGCCTAACCCTGTTTCGCGCAGGGAAAGGCGAAAGTTAGCTGCAGCTGCTAAAGCTGCACCTACCAAACCACCACAGACAAGTGGTGGTACGACAGAGGGTAGCACTGCTGC
>Ga0209149_1002734_pt1 | contig 10119 bp, 8 predicted proteins | sample WorMetTyACAVOLI2_FD_187423 | JGI IMG/M metagenome (GOLD analysis project Ga0209149, IMG submission 187423) | Marine gutless worms symbiont microbial communities from Max Planck institute for Marine Microbiology, Germany - Olavius algarvensis... ... | reverse complement strand
GGTACTACTTATCTACGGACGCCATCACTTGGGATTATTCCGGTGGTGACACTTTTTGTCGTATGTGCGGGGGCTGTGAAAATGCCATTTACTGAATGCATCTTTCACCAGGATAGCACGCTGGCCGTACACATAGCTTGAGACACGGTTAAGCTGTTGAGCGTCGCGCTGTAAAACTCCAGACTTGTCACTTCATACCACCAAATTTGTAGTCACCCAACTTGCCATACTTGAACCCAGTCAATTATTATATGCGGGGCATTCTGCAAGAACGAATGTAACAGTACAAAACACGTATCTCGAGCCTGACGCAGCTATAACTGACACTGTTGACCGAGTGGGCGGCGCGCGACCACGACATCATTGCAGCTGCAGTTCAGCAGTGGCGTCACCGTCTAACAGCGTGTATTAAAGCTAGTGCATGATGGGCACTTTCAACATTCATTGTCACAGTGTGAACAAATACGATTAACAGCAAAAAAGGATTTTTCATTCAGAGTTTGAGATTCTGCTGACAGTTTGCCACAATTTTGTTGCTCGTTTACAATGTAGACCGTGTTTCATAAAAACAACCCGTTTTGTTTTCTTGCGTAACTCTTACAGGAATTAACCAATTTGAATGAAACTTTCAGATAACATAGCTGATGAAATGCTGATCTTTGCTAGCAGCAACGTAAACCAGCAAAAGTGCCGCTAAAACAGCGGGATTTACCATTGAAATGAATACCTCATTAAACAGCTGTGAGTAAAAAGTGCACGAAAACTTTATTCAACATAAAATGAAGACTTGATAGCCTATAAGGCACTGATCAATAAAATCAGTGAATATAAAATATCTTTAACTTTGCTGACTGATCTTTGCAATTTGGTACTCAGTGTGTGGTCCACCACAACCCGAACATGAGTTAATATGCTACTGCTGCCATTTTCTCTGTTAACTGTTTAATCTGCTGAAAACCCTTTTATGTGTCAGGAAACATCTTAAGAAAGCAGTTTGCTTCATACTTTTATATTCATTTTCAACCATTTAATAAAATATTAAGCTTCAACGATAAATCCCGTTGCTGTAATGGCACTTTTACTAACGTCCTTTTTACATTGCTGCTGACAAAGAATATTTAACGGAAAGGCAAATTATTTTCAGATGTGTATATGCAGCATTTCCTCGGCTATATTGTCTGAAATTCTCATTCAAATCAGTTGATATTTCTAAGAGTTACACAATAAAACAAAAGAATTGTTCTTTTATGAAACAGGGCGTAGTGTGTATACACATGTCAGGTAAAGTGGCTTGTTTTTAAGCGCCTCACTTTACGTTAGTAAAAAGAGGCGCTTATTGAGATAGGCTGTGTCGTGACGTCGTTGGTCGTTGGTTGTCACGCGCGTGCACTGTGGCCAAACGGTGCATCCTAGGCCTATAGTTACTATGGAACACTAATAGGAACCCCTACCCCAGGAATTCAATGGTACAAATTTCGACCCCCTGGGGTGACCCCTAACCGGGGAATGGGCCCCCTGTGAGGCGCTTTTTGTCCAATTACTTTGACCTCTTGTTATACCACACTGTCAGACATTCCTTGCTACAGATGTGTGCCAAATTTTATGGAAATATACAAACAACTTTTGAAGTTACTGCAAAAACTTTTGGCTTACTTTTTCCGGACACAGTGTAGTTCTTATTACGTAATGGTGTTTCACGGACAAATATAAAGACTTACTGGTAAACCTGACAGCCCAGGACCACCTTTCACGCCAGAACCGCCATCTCTTCCTGGAGGACCCTGCATCAAACAAGAATCTCTCAGATTCTCTCTGTCAATCTTCATAAACACCTGGCAGATCATCTACCAAATATACTAATGTTTAGGGCCTAAATTAATTTTACCAATCTGCCAAATCCGTGCACACACACACCATTGTGTAACACTGAGGAAAGGCTGCAATACCACTAAGGCGCCTGCATTTTGTACTTAATACGTTTCTAGAATATATTGTTAATTATGCATTTCCAGCTTCCACCTACCGTGATTCCTGGTTGTCCATCGCGTCCAGATTCCCCCTACAAAACAGAGCAAATACACTAGTATCTCAATGCGTATGTCGAAACCAGTTTCAGCTATAGTTGACAGACAGGCATAATTTATTATACATTATAGCTTGCACATTGCAGACGTTTACGTGTAGAACACAGTGTGAGTTGACGCAGAGAAGCAAATATAATGGTTTCTTCTCATACAAATAATTGCAGACTTTCAAAAGATAACTGCACATTCCGTGACAAAGTGAGCGTATTCGTATATTTTACAACAAAATACAATTACCAAAACAGATCCTCAACAATATATACGGGTAAAACGAAATTCACGTGTATAGTATGGTACGGTATTAGTAGTGATGCTAGTATGCATGGTTGATGTCAACAAACCTTCTGACCCTTGACTCCATCTCCAGCTCTGGATGGTTCTCCCTTCTGTCCTTTTGAACCTGAGAAGCCCGGGTCACCTTCTGGTCCTTGGGGACCTGGAAGTCCTGGAAACCCTGGCTCGCCCTGCAATGTAACAATGTTCAGATTGCAGACTGAACTGCCTTTAACTCTCCAGCTGCTTCTACTGACAACAGTAGGTACTTCGTGTCGATTATGTCATGTTTTATTACAGGAAATACATAATATTTTTGACGTTTTGTCATAGTTAAGTTCGTAGTCACTGTCCTTTAGTAGACCAAACGTCCTATGCATTCCTAGCAGTGTTAATCATAATAGTATTTACTTAACTGTCTGAAAAATTTTAATAAAATTATACTTGTATCTTTTATTTTGGTGACAACTTACAAAAATAAGCATTGTGAAACACAAATAAAATAAAGTTCCTAAATTCAAAGAGAAGAAAAATAGTACACTTACATGTTTTCCTGGCAACTGTAACACTTATAAAACAACCGACATGAAAGACTGTACCTGAGTTCCATTGCATCCATCAAGTCCTGGTGGACCTCTCGGACCAGGTGGTCCGTGATAGCCCTAAACATAGCAATACAATTAAAACAGACTGTAATATAAACATATTTAAAATGCTAAATATTACTGCTTTTGCAAGAGAACAGAATTCTGATAAAATTATTATGTGGTGATTGATGTATACGTTTTTCTGGTTTCATATTATTCAATTACAATCATGATGTCACGGTCTCACGTCTATGTTGTCTTTGTCTTTCTTTACATTCTGTTACATGTGACCAGAACCTGTTAGCAAATGTGTAGGCCTATATACTATTTCAAAAGTTTCTATTATAGCTTTTAACCCTTTAGACTCCAAAGGCACTATAATTATAGTGCTACATCGAATAATACGAAGTTGGTACACTGGCCGTTGATGGGTGGGCTGTTACATGGTACAGCGAGGAGTGGCCTGGGCGGGCTGGGGCCCCGCCCTACCAGTCCCCTCCTCGCTGTACCACATGTAACAGCCCACCCATCAACGGCCAGTGTACCAACCACTGTATTGCTATATGATGGTCCACTGCTGTGCGGTTTTAATGCGGCGATTAAAGTGTTAGCTAATGTGGTCGTTTTTGTCGCGCTCGGCTATGCTAGTACATGTACAGGCGGCGTGTCTGTCTGTCTGTCCGTCACACGCTGCTATTGACTCAAAACTAATGACCGTAGGCCTATTTCCACCAAAAGACAACAACGAAAGCGTCTAGAATGCGTCGTGTGTGGTCAATTCATCTCGGTCGCCAACTCAACTCAACGGCTGAGCAGCGGCGACCTGCAACAGCCTGCCGCCCGGCTGTTGGTCCAGACTGGTCACAGCTGCGGCAGCAAGGCGGCTGGTGTCTAGAGGCAAGAGTAAAAACAGCAGTGGCAGGCACGCACGTCCCGTCTGTCGATTTACATCGTGACCTTGCATGCTTGCCTGTTTGCCAGACTGCCTTACAACCACAGATAAGAATCTGCACTGATAGCAAGACCCACTGCACTGGGTTAGCTAGCTAACAATGAATGACAGCGTGTCAGACTATACAACCGGTCCTTGGCTGAAAGGGCAATAGCATTTGTCTCTGGCAACATCAAACGTCCCCCACAGAATGACTACGTAATACTTCTCCACAGATGGCTTCTGTATTCGTTGCCACATTATGATAACTTCTGTTGTTGCAAAGTCTCAGTTCTGAACCTTCAGTACGTAGGCAATTAAGTAAATATTTATAGATGGCGCGTAAAACACAAAAAGGCGCCAATTCAATGCACCGCCAAACAGTCGCGGAGCTGGGGATTGTGGGATTGAGCCAAGAAAGTAACGATGCCAGAAAGGCCCAGAGCGGGGGGAGGGTGCTCTTGGGGATCGAGAGAGGCATCGAGCTCAGTCTCCACCAGCGCAGTGCGGTCCTAGATTGTGGTTACTCCAGACTGTCTCTCATGCCACTTGAAATTGTTTTTGCTCGTCTTGGATCTGGCCATTGTGGGTTCTACCCCCTCCAACCCTTGTCAATACATCACTGTAGCTGACGTGTGGTCCTGCGACTGTAAAGCTTCTGTCACTAAGACGTGATTGTGTCCGTCCGTCCAACGTATAGCACAAAAGTCGTCTTGCATGGTTTATTGGCAGCTTGTGTCAGTCAACAAAGACATCAACTGTTAGGTCCGTCTATCAGTCTGCTGGCATACAGGCAGCATTAGAAATCACTTCTTGCATGCCAATTTATTTCCACCACATTGCTTTCCCTTGTGTCTGTGTATCAACAACTGAGCATTAGCACACTTTATACTAGTGTTTAATGTGATTTTAAATTTTTAAAAACAACATTACGTTAGCCGTTAGCCACTCACTGATATCCTAAGTAAGTCGTATAAAAAATCAGTAAAATAAAATCAGCAGCAATAAATTCCAATACACCGTCCATTAACAGTACTTACTATCTAAAGCTACACTATACTATCTTACTATTAAAGCAAAACTGTGCGTCGTAATCCGAATGATCACTGGCTGGTTTATTAGCAGCTACTGTTGCGCCATTCACACGCTTGTAAACTTCTATTTTTATGCATCTCACACTCAGTCGCTACCGTGAGGCATGCACGTGTCGTGTCGTGACGTCGTTGGTTGGTCATGTTCGTGTACTGTGGCCAACTACAGACTACTATTAAATACGAATTGGAAACCCTAGCCCGGGAACTCAATGGTACCATTTTCAACCCCATAAATTATAGGGGGTTGAAACCCCCTAACCTGGGAGTAACGTGGAATCTGCGCACAACTGTTGCAGTCTGGCGAATTCCCACATATTACTAGTAATTACTACGACTTTCGCGTATTGTCAACGGTATAATGACCAGTGGCGTAAAATAACATATTGACTGGAGGCCCTTGGACAAATTACATAAAAGGCCCCATACCCCATTTTGAATTTACGGAAGAATTTATTACAATTAAAGTACTAACGTAGGACGTTCACAAAAATATCAGCTGTAGTCTGTAGAGTAGAATAGTTGGCTGACACCTAACACTTAAAATATTAAAATATACAAAAAATATTTTAGGGTCAGACTTGCCCCCCCCTAGACCCCGGAGGCCCCTGGCATTTGTCCAGCCTTGTCCAATGGGTGTTACGCGTCGCCACTGTATATGACGGTCATATACCGTTTACAATACGGCAAAGTCGTAGTAATATGTGGGAATTCAATTCATATTATGACCGTCAGGTGTTGTAAACAGAGTGTGACGGTAGCAAGTTGCTAACACTCATCAGCTTCTGTATCACTACGGCCACTCCTGATCTGTGTGCGTTGCTATGTATAAAGCAGTCATTGCGACGCTCGTTCTAGATATTATGTGGTCACGCGGCGAAACATCTGCACGGATCACGCTGCTGGTTACGAAGGTTGACCTTAGCCGGTGTAGCAATGTTTTAAGCGGCAGTCGGAAATTCCAACGAATCGTTATGATTTCCCACCGTCGCCTAAAACAGTGCTACACTGGCCAAGGCAACGAATACGGGAACTTTCGGCCAAAAATACTTTTGGCGTACCCGACTCGCTAGCAATTCGGGAACTCCAAGCGATCATATGCTGCTGTCTGTACTAATGCTGCCACCTGGCGAATACATTTGCAACGTGCAGAATTCGTAAAACTTGTTTGCTGTTCTAGGCTTCTTGGTGTAGTTGCAACTTGAACACGTTTAATGCTAGCATTCCCTTGCTTCACTTTAGCTTGCTGTCTATTATAGTCTATAGTGCTTGCTAATAGCCTACATATGAAAATGTCAGCCTGCTGACACTCACTAGCTACCCTGGTACCACCAACGTACTGATGCTGGTGTAATAGGACCACTATCATGGAATCGAGCATCAGCGAGCACCAGTAGGCGACGATCATGCGTACATCAACAGCAGTAATCTGGGTCACAGTCACACACAGTCACGTTAAGACATCGACCGAGTTGAGTCTTTGCGACGTCATCGTCGTTCTCGGGTAATCCCAAGTGTTGGGAACTATTTAAAGAGTGGAGCTATTTAAATACTGTTTAAATAGTGAATGGCTATTTCATTATAGCCTACAGAGTGTGCGCGCGCGTGTGTGTCCCTCTGCATATGTGTATCAGTGACAGTGACTGACCTATCATTAATCTCTCGGTATCTCTACGCACAGCGCACGCGTCTGTTTGATAAACCTTGCATCGCACGAGCAGCCGGAGGTGCCGTCATAATGCATTGACAGACAGTTCGAAGATGAAGGCCTAATGTAATACACCATAAGCACGTTACAAACACGTCGGGAAAAGAGGGGGGATTATCCCCCCAGTCCTGAAAGTGGGGGGGGACCGATCCCCCCTATCCCCCCCGGCTCCGACGCCTATGCCTATATATAGGGATAGGCCTAGACGCCGTGCAATTCTTGGAGAAGGTGTCATTGAGCACAGATGCGCACGGCACGCACCTGCCTACACTAACAAGCTTTGCCAGCTCGCACTCACAGCCAATGATTACGCCATATCGTCTATAAAAATGCTAGGTGATATTCTAGTCGTTAGAGCAGTGCAAACTTACCGGTACGCCGTTGGCTCCAGCGAATCCCGGCACTCCCATTTTTCCCTACGGCAAACAGTGCCATCAGCAAACAGCTTAACAAGTACTTGAAAACGTTCATTAGGTTGGTAATTTAAATAATAAAATAATATTCTTCAACATAACCTGAAAATTATACCTAAATTGGTTGCGACGTTCAGGCTTGTGGTCAAGTGATGTTGTGCACGTGACCAAAAGACTCTTGGTAAGCTGTACGCCCTCCATCTCTGTTCGTACAGATCGACTCCTTGGCCTGTCTGGTTTTCCGATGTCCTTCTCTTTCCAAAATTTTGGCACCTGGCCAATTTATGACATAATTTTCTTTCGCTACATGATCTGTTATGGCCGACTTGTTCATTTCTGCTGCCCTGCTCGTTCGGTCTGATGTTCTGTTGCTAATCGATTCTACTTCTTTCCTGTGTTCCTCTTGTCTCTTCCCATAATTTCTGCCAGTCTCTCCAATATATGTACAGTCGCAGTTGTGGCATGGAATCCTGTACACACATTATCCAGTTTGCTCTACTGTGCGTTGGTCTTTTGGGTGGACTATCAGCTGTCTCAGTGTCCTGTAGGGCTTCATGGCCGTATTTATTCCATACGGAATAGGCCTATCCTCTCAGCAGTCTCAGATAACCCTTCTACATATGGGTTGACTGCTAATACTTTACTCTCCTGTGCTGACTTGTTTCTTTTCTTTGTGTCTATTGTCTTTTTCCTTTTCTGACATTGGTCATGGTTCACTTTGTCGAAAATCCACTCTGGATATCTGCAGCTCTTCAATGCATTCCTAATGTGGAGCTCTTCTCTATCCTTATCATCCTCTGTAGACACCAGCGTATCTTTCCTGTCCATCAATGTCCTAGTCACAACACCAGACTTGTGGTGTATCGGATGGTGAGACGCCATGGAAGTGTAGGTATTGCTCCGTATGTGTGGGCTTGCGGTATAGCCTACTTGGATTTTGACAGTCTTGTCTGGCTGGCGGTTGATAAGCAAGTCCAAGAAGAGAATAACACCGTTGGTTTCTTCTTCGTAAGTGAATATACTGTATGTGTCATCAATGGAATTTAGGTGATCAGTGAAGTTCTTGACCTGATCTTTCTTGATGACGTCCAGGACATCGTCAACGTATCTTTTCCATATCTTGGGTCTACATTGCGCAGGAGCTGTCTGCAGTGCCTTATGTTCTAGTTTTTCCATATAGAAGTTGGCGATAAAAAAATTTTGGAAAGAGGATGACATCGGAAAACCAGGCAGGTCGAGGAGTCGATCTGGATCCGGAAAGAACCCAACTGCATGAACAGAGATGGAGGGGCGTACAGCTTACCGACAGCCTATGACCGTCTTTTGGTCACGTGCGCAACATCACGTGACCACAAGCCTGATGAAGCTCGCCGTTGGCGAGCGAAACGTCGCAACTAATTTAGGTATAATTTTCAGGTTGTGTTGAAGAATATTATTTTAGTAGCTTAACAAGTAATTTGCTTCGCACAAAAAGAACGACACAACCAGGGCATTTGCGTCACGTAATACTACTATGTGTAGGCCTACTTGCATCAGCAAAAGTTAAGCACACATTTTTGGGGATAAAACATTTTTGACAATCAACATAAATAGGGCCTGAACACGCATAATATTCTAGCACCATTGCATAGCGATTATTTGAACTATACAGCGTGTGGCTAAGAAACGTCCCTGACAAAAACTGCAATTTCTCAGAACTCGTTCAGTATTTTACTACGAAATTTTGTACGATTATTCTCAAGGGTTGTCTGCATTACTACTACACATTTTCTAAAAGTCTGTTAACCTATACAGACACGGCAGAATCTGAAATACAAAGTACCACTTTTGTAAGTCGCCAGACAGCAATGGAGAACATTTACTTAACAACGTAGCAAAAGAAAAACTAAATTTTCTCGGAAAAAACGCGGCATTTTGCAAATAAATCAGTGATTATTTAAGACGTTAACTTAAGATTATTTAGGCCTAAGACATTTTTGTAGACAAATTTTTCAAGAACAGCTTTGTACCCAAAGCCCATTTCACGTAGCGTTTGAATGCGCATTTTGTCTTCATATGGTATCTTACCCGAGATACTAACAGCTGTAAAATTATTTTTTATAAACAGTTGGTTAAACGAAACACAGCATAAAACGTAACCTATGACATCATTAATGATATCACTCGACTTTAATGAATGTGTAACAAGAACTTAGCTATCAGAAACAGATCGCGCGTCAGTTGCGCACACAATACGTTGACGGCATTTTTAGTAACCCCCGTAACTTTCAAATCTAGGTTAAGGGTCACCCAAGGTCATTGGAAATTTAACCATTGGATAGACCACGCACGACTTACCGTTAGTCGAGTTATTTGACGTTGCTTATCATCGTGACCTTGAAACGTGGGTTATAGGTCACTCAAGATCATTGAAACTGGTGCCATTCTAAAGGTTGGGTGCCGTTTCCTATTCGCCTTCTATAGTAACTATCTGTAGCCGTTTGTGAGATATTCAGCTTCAAAGAATGAAGAATGAAAACTGGGTTACGGTTCGTTCAAGGTCATTGGAAATGGCATCATTTGATATACTGGATACGAGTTCCTATTAGCGTTCCATAGTAACTATGACGCTATTTTGTATCGTTTGCGAGATATAGCGAGTTATTTTTCGAAAATCGCGAAATTTTATACCCTACCTGTATTTAGCGCCCCCGAAATGGGTGACCCCGTCGGAATTTCGCGTAGATGTTTGATACTCATGTGGTGGGAGGCCCCCCCTCCCCCACGAGAAATTTTTCAAAAGTTTTCAGTCGTCTTGCATTAGACGTTACGCTCGCTACAACTGGTTACTACGAACGCATATGCCGTGTCAGTCATCCTGGCCACGTGACAGTGTTCGGCCAATCACGGCCGCCGTTCCCAAGCAGCGAGTTCATTCATAAATTTACGGTGAAAGTTTACTAATGTCGCCGATAACCTTTGCGAGCGATCTACATATTGCTACTTGCTCATTCAATAGTTCATCGTCAGTTTTAACTGTCACATCAATCTCA
>Ga0209149_1002733_pt1 | contig 10119 bp, 9 predicted proteins | sample WorMetTyACAVOLI2_FD_187423 | JGI IMG/M metagenome (GOLD analysis project Ga0209149, IMG submission 187423) | Marine gutless worms symbiont microbial communities from Max Planck institute for Marine Microbiology, Germany - Olavius algarvensis... ... | reverse complement strand
TGTGACGAATATAAACTTATACAACTTTACCAGAAGAGTTCCGTGTGGTGTTTCGCTTTCTCGCATACTTCTACCTTTGAGTTAATTCCCGCAGTTACCAACGGCTCGACCAGGAGCCTTGGTAACAGTATTCACTCAGAAAATAAAAAGTCAGTGTACCAGCTTTTCGGAAATGACGTCATTTTTTCGTCGTGGCATGTAAACAATCGATAACTGTCTGATTTTTTACTATTAACGTTTTACTGACATTGTTTTTAAGCTAGGTAGGGCCTACCTACCAATGAAAAACATTGTCTTACAACGACAAACTGCGCATGCAGACGCTTCGTTAGGAAGGACTTGGTGCAAAATCCACCATTTCCAGTTACCCTGACAAAGGGTGAAAGTTGAGCACTGTTAAGAAAGTCTGCAGTCGAGTCGACAACACTGGCTCAGCCGTTCTGCGTAAACCAGGCAGTGGGACTGGGAGACCTGCCACAGCGTCTGCATGCACAGTTTGTCGTTGTAAGACAATTTTCCCATAGGTAGGCCCTACCAAGCTTTAAACCAATGTCAGTAAAACGTTAATAGTAAAAAATCAGACAGATATCGATTGTTTACAATTATCAGACACTAAGACATACGACGACGAAAAATGACGTCATTTCCGAAAAGCAGGTACACTGCATTTTTATTTTATGAGTGAATACTCAAAACTTGAAAACGATGGGTACTTGTGGCAGAATTAACGCCATTTGATGTAATGTTAAGTTAAATTCACAAAATCGGTAGATATATATGGATATGAATTGCCAACAAATTTGCAAAATTTCACGCAAAAGACTTAACCGAACTGAAAATATTCCGTAATGTTTTAGGGGGAGGCTAGTTTTTTGAAACACCCTGTACAGTTTCTGGTGAGGGAGTGGAGGTGTTGGAACTTAGAAGGAATGGAAGTGGTGTGGATAATGGGCAGGGAATTGGCGTGGGGTGCGGATTGGAGGAGTGAGGGTGGTGTCAGGACTAAGGATGGAGTGGAGGTGGTGTCGGGACTGGGGAGTGAGTAGAGGTGGTGTCCGGACTGGGGAGTGGGGTGGTGTCGAGACTAGGGCTGGCGTATGGACTGGGGAGGAAGTGTGGGGGTGGTGTGCAGACTGGAGAGAAAGTGGGGGTAGCGTGGGGAAACAGCAAGCACTGGCCGGCCACATATGCATCATAATAACAATCCTCCTTTTTACGAAGTAGGTCTACAGTTTCGGACAGCAATAGGCCTACATGCACTCATCAGCTCAGCAGTCCTCAACGTTACTCGAATACTATTACTAATGCTAATTCATTAAGCCCCCGCCGCAGCGGGAGCTTTACGCGAAGGCGCAAAAGCGAGGGCTTAATGCAATAGGGATGTCCATCTGTCTGTCTGTTCGTTGTCTGTCGCCGGAAACGCGCACTTATCGGCCACTGGCCTGGCTCAGCAGCGCAATACTGCTGGCGGCCGTGAGCAGCCGCAGCACTGCTAGAGCACCCGGACCACGGGTGTCCCGGATGTTTCCTGCCCGTGGAAAACTTCACCCCCCCCCATGACGTGAAATTTATGCTGGCGGCGGGGGCTCACTCGTGGCGCCTATAAACAGCGTCTCGCTTCACTTTAATCTTTGAAAAACAGTCGACAGAACGCAACTGAAAGATATGTCACTCAATACATATCTTTAAACAACTGCTCGCTTCAAACAGTAATTTCAGACCACACATTCCATAGAAATACACACTACAATAAACGACAACAAACTACAAACTACTATTACTACTACTACAAGTAGTAGTAACAGCAGCAGCAGCAGCAGCAGCAGTGGTAGTAGTAGTAGTAGTAGTAGTAGTAGTAAGTAAGTAAATGTCGATTTATATCTTGCAATGACGTAAACACATCTAACGCAGTAGCTGCAGTCATTATATTATTGGTTTACTTCGTAACCAGCAATCACTGTTATAATCTGCCTTCGCGTGTATGTGTGTGTGACTGTGTGTACGGCTCCTCCGAGAAGCGGAAACGTGCAACATATAAACGCGCTTTTTTGAAGTCAGCAGCCGAAATATCGGCACTGTTCGTAACGCCCAAAGCACAGCGCAAAAACTCAACTCAACTGAACTTCAAACTGCAGTTCAGTTGTCTCTAACCCTTTAGAGAGTGCAGAGGTAATTATAGTGCCACATCGAATAATATGCAGTTGGTACACTGGCCGTCGATGGGTAGGCTGTACATTTGGTACAGCGAGAAGGGAACGGGGCGGGGCCCCAGCCCGCCCAGGCCTCTCATCGCTGTACCAAATGTAACAAACAGCCCACCCATCAACGGCCAGTGTACCGTACCAGTCACCGTACTGCTACACAGCGGTCCGCTGCTGTGCTGTGTTAATGTCCGCGTTAAATGATCGAAAGGTTACAGACAGTATCCGCCCGCCGCGCGTGAAATCTGCACAGTCGAGTGGCGTACCTCGCGACAGCCGCGGATGTTGAACTCGTGCACGGGACGGATGTCGTCGATGAAAATGTTCATCATGCGCAGTTTGTCGCTGAATCCGACGAGCGCCCACAGGCCGGTTGGATGCAGCGCGACGCTGTACGCGTCCTCGGTGAACTCGCGGTACAGCTCCAGCGTGCTGCGCGTTCCACGTCAGTCGTAAATAGGGATGTGCGGAAAACCGAAATTCGGTTAGGATTCGGTTTTAAAACCGAACAATCCAAAAATTTGACATCTGTTCAGACGGTTTTCCGATATAAACTGCATGCAATCCGCCATTCAAAAAAGTGTATAAAAGTAACTTTACTTACATTAAATGTCCAGATAAAGAACGTTTTAAAACACGACTGAAACAGAGTTTGACATGTAGATTATAGAATGCGATTATATTATTTACTTGTTGTCGTTGTTGTGAGTGACGTCAATGCCGTCAAAGTCATATCATCCGCTGTCGCTGTAAATATTATTTGCTGTAAATTAACTACTCAGCTATTACATGAGTAGTAAATAACTATAATATCCGAACCGAAGTGCATTTTTGGAACCGAACCGAACACATTCCGAACCGAATCCGAACCGAAACGAAACAAAAAAATCTATTCCGCACATTCTTAAGTCTGACTACTCGCCAATGTAAACATTTAGCTGAAGTGAAACCGAATAACACGGAACTTGACAATCGAACGAGAGCAAAATTGTAATATACGACGAACTAACGGTAGGCTGCCCTACTGGCCAATATCTACAGCCCACTCGTATCGCTTCTCTCAACGTTTCTTTAACATTTTGTATGTGCCACATTTTATGCACATCATTCAAAAAAGACAACGAAAAACGTACGCTGCACATTTATGAATGTCTTTATTCACCAAGAATGGTAGCAGAAAATAAAAAAGAAGGAAAAAAGCAACAGACAGTGAATGAACAAACAGTGCCCGTATCCTAACTAACTTAACTAACATGTGACAATGACATTAAAAGAAAAACATTTAGCTAATACTGATATTATAAACCTCAAAATACTCTTGTTACATTTATGTTTCTTACAAATTTTTTATCTCTAGCATTTCGGTTGGCAGTGGAAAGTTACAGAAGGAGCGACATTCATCTATGATGTCCTTGTTTGCTGTTCTGAATAATTTCATTAAAAATCTCATGACCACAAAGTCAAGGGAATGTAGATCAACCTTAAGCAGGAAACAGCACTCAAGCCTACATAGGAGAATGGGCAGGCATTTGCTCTTCACTAACTCGACAGTAACTTCTTCAGAGGCTATCGTCCCAACTTTGCCAAAGATAGCATTTGTTGACCGATTAAATCATTTATAAACATAGCCGAAAAAAACTTAACATCCGCATCATATACTTTTAAACAGCTCTTTTGTGAACCGTTATTTTGTGGGGTCCGGGTCCGGTGGCTGCTGCAGGTGGACCCCACAAAATAACGGTTCACAAAAGAGCTGTTTAAAGTAGGCCTATACGTGATCACTGATTCAGCGCAACGACGCAGGCGACGAGGCATGCATCCACGTACAATCTGTCGTCACTAAATCTTGGGTATAAATATACACGGTGTCTCAAAAAAACGCGCCAACTTTGGCAAGCTGTAGTTTTGACAAGCGTGCAATAATTTTGATAACTTTTGGTAAACAACACCAGCACACTTTCAAAAGTGATATGCATATTCAACTTTCCTTATCCCTTCAGCGCTTTACTTACTTTATTTGCTTTTAATTAGCTGTGATGGAAATAACACGAAACAACGTGTTCTCCTTGGTAGACTGTTGGTGGCTCTGAAAAGAGCCGGTTGTGTAGTGTGTTGGCTCTGAAAAGTGCAGGTTTTAGTTTAGCAGATGTTCAAAGTGATGTCTTTTTGCCGTCACACATACATACAACCGCTTTCTCCATTGACCAACAGCTTGGGCATTTTGTGCTATTCTTGCCCATGTGTCAATGATGCGCTGCATCAAGTCGCTGGTGTCGCGATCAAGTGTCTTGTAGAATTTACAGAGACATTCCTGCATCAGTCGCCAAATTCGACCTGGTTTTCGGGTCAACTGGACTGTTTGACGGACACAGATCTGGAGAGATAAATGCGGTGTTTCCTGCTGAACGAACATAAATTGACGCCAGAACGCCTCGTTTCCGCCGCAGCTATTTAAAAGCAAATAAAGTAAGTAAAAATAAAGAGACAAGGAAAGTTGAATATGCATATTATTTACGAAAGTATGCTGATGCTGTTTACCAAAAAATATCAAAATGAATCCACGTTTGTTAACACTACAGCTTGCCAAAGTTGGCGCGTTATTTCGAGACACGGGGTTTAGCCTCCCAGTATACGCGATATAGGTCACTTCGGAGACGATCTTACGGGTCAGATGACTTAACCAACAGTGTCATAGCACTGAAGGACGATGGCTAGTCAACCAAGTCAAAGGCCAATCCCACCAGGCTCAGCTCACTATAAGGTAAAGCAAAGAAGATGACAAAAAATAATATATAGCACTATGAAAAAGACCGAAGATACAGAGATAAAGAGCTAATACAAGTAAGTGGCGAGTAGCAAGATAAGCCTACCACGTTTCAAGGTTCCAAAGGCGGACAGATTTGTCGATGGAGCATGTAGCGAACAGCGGTTTGCGCAGGCAGACGTCGACGCCGGTAATCTGAGCCGAGTGAAATGGCATCAACAGAACCTCGAACTTAGCAGCCTGTAAACAGTCACATCGGACGATGAACGAGCAACGCGTCGTAGCAGACAGACAGTAACGACACTATTTCTGGACACTGAGGACAACAAAACAGCACACGCACGATGCTTCTCCGGACTAACCAACTGCTGAACATTGCATTCACTGTCCGTCGAGACGCGACGCGACAGACGACCGAATTGACAACTAAAAGGGCACTCGGCGAAGCGCATGTACCTCCGACAAAGTTGTTCCGACGGCTCGCGGTGAATAAAACCACGCGTCGCTGCAGCGACGGGCGCCCAATACCTGTACGTGGGATTTTCCCGACGTAATAAAATTCCGCGTTGCAGCGCACACGATATCAGAGAAAGCAATCCGGTTCTGGCATCCGGACTATGATTCGGATCGGGCTCAACAGTTAATCAGTTCGTAAATGTCCGGACATCTGTCGACACGCAAAATTTCATCCAAATCCATGCACGCGTTTTTGAGTAATCTTGCTGACAGACAGACAGACAGACAAACGAACGCGAGCAAACGCATTTACCTCCTCCTTTGTCGGAGCTAAATTACACTATTGCAGCGTTGTATACGTTGTTGTTGTTTTTTTATCGTTTCGTTGTTTGTAGTGTGCTGGTTTAGGTAATTAAAATTAACTGTTTGTTGGTTTCATCGAAATCAGACTCCTTCTTGCTGAAGTGTTTGAAGACAGACAAACCAACAGACACAGACACAGTACTAACAATAAGGGTGCTTGCAGTAACTGGCAGTTAACAGATGAGTCTTTAGTGTGGAGAGAAATACTGTCACACTTCCTAGAATGTTGACGGGTCCCGTCAACATTCGAGGAAGTGTGGGGTATAGGCTGCGGTTATTTAATGTCTATATACACAATGGCGCCAACGTTAGTTTTACGATAACTTTGGCAAACCTAGACAAATTGTAATAATTATTTCACTGTTGCATTCAGTAGTGAACTGCGGAGGCAGCTGACGTTAAACCTGTACCACCTCGCCTCAAATTTGTTGCCACACTACCTTGCAAAATGTGAGTGTTCAACTGATGGCCCACAGTAACGAACCGTCAACAGTCAATCAACCAGTCAGTCAATAAATGAATGAATGAATAAATCAATCAATCAATCAATAACTAGAAGGGCACTCGGTAGAACGCATGTACCTCCGACAAAGGTGTTTCGACGGCTCAGTGAATAAAACCGTTTTAAAACCACGCCTCGCTGCAGCGGCGGGCCTTGCCAATACGTACACGTGGAATTCTCCGGACGTAAAATTCTGCGTACCAGAGCTATACGATATCGGAGAAAGCAATCCGGTTCTGGCATCCGGACTATAATCCGGATCGGGCTCAAAAGTTAATCAGTTCGTCCATGTCCCGACATCTGTCGACACGCAACATTTCATCCAAATCCATGCACGCGTTTTTGAGTAATCTTGCTAACAGACAGACAGACGGACAAACGAACACGAGCAAAAACATTTACCTCCTCCTTTGTCGGAGGTAATGAATAAATGAGCGAATCGATCAATAATAACACCATCAGTTTATTTGCCGACAAACGACTGCATGTCATACCTGTCCTTGTGCCAGCGCCGTGTCGGTGCTAGAAAGTGAGCACGAATATATTTGGCTGTGTGAGGTACAGCAGATGAGCGTCTCCTCGGCCGGGCTGATAGCCAGGCTGCTAATTGGCTGCATCCACGATCGCTCTGGATCACTGCTGAAAGGATCCACGGGAAGCTGCTCACGCAGACGTCAAGGCATTTGAATAATTTTTGCAGCAGGTGGCAGGTGGCCACACTTCTCGTTGCGATAAAGTAGTTGCAAAACAGTATTTGTAATAAATCAATTTTGCAGCAAACTTTCAATAAGTTTACTTTTCACAAGTTACTGTAGTTAATTACCTTTAGACTCCAAAGGCAATAGTGTCACATCGAATAATACGAAGTTAGCAGCCTACACTGGCCGTTGACGGGTGGGCTGTTACATTTGGTACAGCGAAGAGGAAACTGGGCGGGCTACTCATCAACGCCCAGTGTACCAATCACTGTATTGGTATATGACGGTCTGTTGCTCTGCGCTTTTAATGTGGCGACTAAAGGGTTAATTTAAGGAAGGTAATAAAGGGTTAATAGTTAATGTTTTAACCACATTAATCGTTCACAGAGTTTTAACGCTCGCGCCATCTGTTCGTGATATATTTTTACTAAAAGTATAATACGAGAACATAATAACACGACTAAAATAGTTAAAGATTAATAGTGGATCTTTAAAAAAACGATTTAGCCAGTTTCAATTTTACAAAACAGCCCAATCAAGGCAATCTTGTCTAACTCAGACAATATCATAGATGTAAAAAAAACGTTGGGGGATAAAAAAAACATCAAAACGTAAAATCGTTGAAAAACATAAAAAAAACGTCGACAAAAAGTCGACAACGTTATTCTTACCTACCGTACAGTGTGCCACAGATTACGTAGAAGTCAAGACATATACAGTGTAGTGAGTAGATGTAGTTTATATCAATGAGTTACTGTCTTTGCAGGTCGCTTTATACTCGAGTATATGTAATGGTTTTCAGTACTAATTAAGTAACAAAAGAAAAGCATCGTTACTATCTTTTGAAATTGTTTGTCGTTGGAAATTTTGACAAGTTTCGTGCCCATCACGCTGCATAGCCAGCAGCGGGGGGGGGGGGTTCACCTAGTCCGTCCCGTTCTCTGTCCGTCCCGTTGTCCGTCCCGTGGCAGCAGGCCGAGCCGCGCTGGCCGTAGGCAAGAAACGATGGCCGTACTCCCACACCAGCATACTGTCCGTGCGGGTGAGTCCATTCCTGTGCCAACATAAACTCGCCCGCAAAGGGGTGAGTCCTTTCTCGCGAAAAAAAACGGAATAGTCTGTAGGACGGGCAAGTCCATTATACAGAAGCTGCTACGAGGGCATCAAATGATCGCGGTGGTCTCCAGCTTTACTGTATAGTAAAAACGTTGAAAAAATAAATGTTAAAAGCGTAAAAACGTGACATAAATAAGAAAACGTAAAAAATATAATATTAAACCGACAAAGCGATCAAGTGACTGCGGGCGGTCTACAGCTCTCTAGTTATAACAAAAACGCTGAAAAATAAATTAACGTTAAAAGCGTAAAACGTGACAAAAATGTGAAAACGTAAAACCTTTTTACATCCACGGGCAATATAACATTAACCCTTTAACGGGCCATTAAAACTGCAGCGCAAAACGGACCATTACACAGCAACACGGTGATTGGTACACTGGCCGACGATGAGTGGGCTGTTACATTTGATAGGCTACAGCGAGGAGGGGCCTGGACGGGCTTTTTGATATTATTCCATGTGGCACTATAATTGCAGGGTTAAACTAACAGAGCGATAGGCCTACCTGTATGACGCGTATAGGGTGGAAGTAGTCTTCGTCAGATTTTTCGAACAGGTGCACAGTGCCAAGGCCGCAGGCGCACGCGAAGCCCTTGACATAGCAGAGAATGGCCGTGACGGCCGTATCACGCCTTGTTATTGAAGAGTTCGACGCGGATTTAGAATACGTCGAATCCTCTGTCGATCTGACGTTTGCGCCGGACCCTTCTCCCATCGCTCTACGACAATAGCAACAGCACGAGTAACTAGCGAAATTTCATTCGTATGATGCCGACGTAGAATAACAGCAACTGGTGGCAGGCAAGCAAATCTTACTCCACGCTCCTTTGCAGGGTGCTGCCACCTGATTAATTTAATGGCACGATTATATACCGATTGTTCATAACATTTAGAAGTACTAGCGTTCTTTTCTTTGTGCATTTATCTTTTTTCCCCATTTTTTGTATGTTTAACGTGCTTTCTGTACTGTTTGTGTTTTTGTGTGCATTATATGTTTGGTGTGTAGCCTATTATGTGTGTGGACCAAGTTGCCTGAAATAAAACTTGATGATGATGATGATGATGATGATGATGATGATGATGATTCACAACGATAGCTGTTGTTTACTCGTAATGCTGCAATGCCAACTGTACTACTCGTTAAGTGAATAAATAAATTAAATTAAATTAAAAATAAAATTAATACATCAACAAATACGAGACGACATAGCTTTTACATATTCGTGTATTTTTATCTATCTGAGATGAGACGAACATGATACGTTCAAAAGAAGTGCATCGAAAATTTTGGACAGACAATGCATGTATATACACCGTGTGGAGTGTAGATCAGAACTGACGGCTTTAAATAGATTGTAAGGATAGTCACAAATCAGTAAGATAAAGGAAAAGCTCAGCATCCATACACAGACATGTTGGTCGTGAAACTGTTATACGATAACAGCAGCGCATTATTGCAAACTGGAATAAACCACAGAATCAACGGGTTTCCCACTAAATCCGTAAAATTTTAGGAAGTTTTTGAAATGTAATAGCAATCTGTTACTGTACGACGGCCGTGAAGGTTAGTATTAATTAGCCTTGTTGACGTCCTGCTCGAACTTACTATTTATATTGTCACTGTTTTACTGCTGAGCAAATAAACGTGTGTATGAAATCTACGTGAGACTTGTGCAATATGAGGAAAGTTAAGCTATTTGAGTCTGCCCTCTGTGGCAGGCTGGAATGAGTATCCGGCAAAAGCTGGGGAAGTAAACAGGCATATCGCGTGATACACCAGCCCGTGTCCGTTGTCTCGCAGTGCAGGCCCGGATTAAGGTTGGCGTAGGCCCTAGGCACTGCACAACCGTAGGCCCCTCCGTCTCTCACCTGTCGCCCTCTACACACTGCTGAATTGCTTGTTTCTTTAGCGACTTAAACAGTTTAATGTGTTATTGGTGAAATTGATGTTTTAGTGCCAAAATCGACAGTTTAGTGCTTACAATGCATAAGCCATTAGTGACTGATTGGCTAACGTC